>OIXQ01001251.1_pt1 | contig 10123 bp, 9 predicted proteins | sample 1587791 | NCBI WGS metagenome assembly OIXQ01 (sample SAMN03283273) | human gut metagenome | biome: human-associated habitat; material: feces | host: Homo sapiens | place: Peru | collected 2012 | reverse complement strand
ATATGCATACAGAGATAGAAGACAAAATAAGAGAAATTTCAGAAAATTATGGATTACAAGAATCAATGCTGCATGTCGTGAAAATAACATTTCATACTCTAGATTTATTTGTGGTTTAGAAAAAGCAGGAATTGTAATTAATCGTAAAATGCTATCTGAAGTAGCTATTGATAATCATAAATATTTTGTTGAACTAGTTAAGATGGCTGAAAATGCTAATAATGGTGTAGCACCAAAAGCAGAAAAAGCTGAAAAGAAGGTAGAAACTGTTAAAGAAGAAGTTACTGATTTATCTAAATTAACAGTAGCTGAACTTAAGAAATTAGCTAGTGAAAAGAATATTGAAGGTTATACTTCAATGAAAAAAGCCGAACTATTAGAAGCTTTAAAGTAATTGTCTGATGACAATTCTTTTTTTTGTCCCATAAATAGCACAATAATTATAAGACAACATCAAACATATTAAAATTAGATGTTTCTTTTAAATTTCTACTAAGTATCTTTGATAAAATTTATTATAATAAATATAAAAATTACTGGCAATAACCACTACTAAAAAATAATTATATTTTTTTATTGCTTTATATTGCATTATAACCTCAAATGGATTATAATTTACTTAGGGAAAAACTTAACAGTTGAGTGCTTGCCACCTTTCTTAAAGGAAAGGAGGCTTGATATTTTTAATAAAAAAGATTTTTTTGTTCCATTTTTAATCATAAATAATCTTTTGCTTATACCTTTACTTTCTAATTGATAAGTAGTAAAAATATCAAAATAAAAGCACTCAATCTTGTAAGATTGGGTGCTAACACAAAAACTTGTGATAAGTACTCAACACTGCAATGTTAAGTATTTCCCATTTTTTTATTATATGCAAGTTTCCTTGAGAAATACATTATAGCAAATATGAAAATCACTGGCAACATATATAAGCAAAAAAATAATATAAAATACAATCACTATTTTATGCTTTGTAATTTTATGATGTGATAATAGGAATTTCCTTCTTTCCCTTGTTTTCTTAACTTAAGTATATATAATTTTATTAGGAACATTTGATGTGAGTGTCAGCCTCCAATCTTGAAAAAGAAAGGGGGTAGATAAAGATGAAAAATAAAACTTTTATTTTAAAAGTTCTAAAACTTATCACTATCATTTTATTACTTTCTACCTTGTTGGTACTAGCGATAAAAAAATAGACACTCTTCAGCATTGATAGAGTGTCAAACACAACTATATGAGGCGACATTCACTTGCAAAATCAAATGTTCCTCTTTTTTTATTATATGCAAGTTTCCTTGACAGATACATTATAGCAAAAAAAAGAAACTTTTTCAAGTTTCTCATATTCAATCTTGGTGGAGAATAGGAGACTCGAACTCCTGACCCTCACGGTGCAAGCGTGATGCTCTACCAACTGAGCTAATTCCCCAAGCAACAAGATAATTCTAGCATAACCAAACTCTAAAATCAAGTAAAATTAAACTAAAACTATCAAAAATCACAATTTATTTAATGACAACAAACTTTTCGCGGGCTTTCTTTGCATTTTCTTCTATTATAAATGTTTCTGTTTTAAGTGGGGTTCCATATGTTTTTAAATAAATCTTTATATAAAATGGTGCAAGTTTATTTATATGTTCATCTGTATCATTTATACCTTCTGGGTGGTTCATAATAACTTTATTGCAGAGTTCTAATAATTCTCTTTGATCTAGTGAATAATCCCATGGATTTTCTAATGAATTATTAAAACCATCACCAATTAATTCATATATACCTTTAATAAATCTAAAAGACTTAATATTTGGGGTGGTCCCAGCAAAGGGATAAGCGTTGCCTCTTTCATCAATGTATATAGAGATTCCTGTATTAACTTCCTTATACCAGTATAAATTCCTTCTATGTTTATTATCACGTACTTTGCCGAGTTTCTCATAAAAGCCAAAAGAAAACCTTTCATTTTGCATGCCATCAAAACTAAAATCAGCCTCATTAAACTTTTCTTTAATGCCAATATAGATATCATCTAAATAAAATATTCTCATAAAACACCCCACAGGCTTTAGTATAACATATTAAATCAATAAGCAATAGTTCTAATATTAATAATATCCCAGAAATATAAAACATGCATATTACTTAAATAAATCTTCTTAAGAGCACTATCCACTCTTAAAATAGTGGCTTTATCATGATATAAAAAACCTTCCTTATAAAAAGTTAAATCAACCATAACTCTATCTGTCAAAGCTTCTAAAATTGCTTTTTCGATATAATTAACTTGTTCTTCAGAAAGCATGGGTTTATTTATTCTTTTCTTTTTCTTCTCAATCTCTGAAACTATATACTTACCATTGATTACTGAATTAAAAGGAGCCCATTTGATTTCACCACGATCACGCACTGTGACCACCAATTTTCTTATTTCTTTCAATAGCAGTAGAGTCTGGCAAAAGACTAGATGCTTTTATGATACTATTAGCTCCAAATTTATCTTTAATACTATCAACAACTTTATCCTTACTTTTATTTTGAACTTTATCTTCGATACTTTCAAATAAATTAAGTTGCATTCCCGTATCATCCGATAGACCACCTAGGGCAATAGATACTTTTCTAATAGGTAAATCTTCATAATACTTATCAAATATCCTTAAGCAATCATCACAAATCTCTTTTGTATCACTAGTTGGTACATCTCTTTTAAAAGAATGATAAAAACCACCACCAATACTTCTAGAGTATCCAATACCAAAACTAATAACTTTGGTGCATTTATTCATTGCACGTAATCTTTTAGTTAATACATCGCACATTTCTTTTATAATAAGGATAATATTATCTCCATTATAATCTTTAAAAAGAACCTGACTATGACTAATTGACTTATCCTTAGGTGCATAATTAAAATCACTTATTTTAGATAAATCAATTCCATTTGCATGATACCATAACTCTTCACCAATAACGCCGAACTTCTCTTTAAGTTTATATCTATCATATTTAGCAATGTCGCCAATTTTTTTAATTCCAAGTTTATTTAAATTACTTTCCATCCTAGAACCAATACCCCACATCTTAGATAGGGGAGTAATCTCCCAAAGTTTAGTTTCAACATCATCATAAGTCCATTTTGCAATATTATTTTTAACATGTTTAGCATCTATATCCATAGCAACTTTAGCTATCATTAAGTTAGGCCCAATTCCAGCAGTAGCGGTAAGGCCTGTTTTTTCTTTAATTCTCTTAAGAATCTTTAAGGCAAGCTCGTAATCAGTAAGTTTGTACATCTTTAAATAGGATGTTACGTCTAATAGGACCTCATCAATTGAATATATATGCATATCTTCTTCAGATACAAACTCCAAATAAGTCTCAATAACTTCTTTACTTTTTTCTACATATAAACTCATTCTGGGTGAGGCTTTCATGATAACTGTTCCTCTGGGGAACTTATACTTATTAATATCATAAATTCGGCATCTACCAGGAACTCCAAACTGTTTTAAATAAGGCGTAACTGCTAAAGTAATCGCACCTTTTTGTTTGGGATTACATACAACTAGTGGGGTAGTAAAAGGATCTAGGCCTCTATCAATACATTCACAAGATGCAAAAAAACTCTTTAAATCAATCGCAATAATATTTTTATTAATATATAAATCATTCATCTTTGCACCTCCATCTAAATTATAGAACAATTGTATTAAGAATTCAACTGGTAATAATTGGTAATAGTGCGAACAAATATTTTATAAAATGCTTTTCTTAAAAATAAAAATAGGGTATAATATAAAAAGGAAAGAAGGCTTAATATGTACGCAAATGTTTTAACAGAATATAGTGCTAAAGCAATAGATCAAACATTCACTTATAAAGTACCAGAGCACTTACTTGGTAAACTAAAAAAGGGTATGAAAGTTTTAATTCCTTTTGGACAAACCAAAATAAATGGTTTTGTTATTAATATTAAAGATATATCTGATTTTGATAATCCTAAAGAAATAATTGATATTACAGATGAAGCCTTTACTTTAAATGACGAACTGATGAGTTTAGGGGTTTATTTAAAAGAGATATGTTTATGTACTCAAATAAGTGCTTATCAAGCAATGCTTCCAGCAAGCATGAAAGTCAAAACTATTAATACTAATTATCAGCAATATGATGAGTATGTATCATTAAATGCTGATCCTCAAGATTATATTGAAAGGCATAAAACTGCCAAAAAACAAATAGAACTATTAACAGATCTTCAAAAAAGAGACCTTATACCTAAAGAGGAGGTGTCATCAGCAATTGTTAGGATATTGGAGGGCGAAGGATTAGTAAAAATTATTAAGAAACCTAAGTATAGAATTAATGCTGAGAAAAATGATCATAAAGTTACTTTAACCGAAGAGCAACAAGAAGTAGCAAATAAAGTAATAAACTTTAAAGGAAAAGCAGAAACCTTTTTATTATATGGCATAACTGGATCAGGCAAAACCGAAGTCTATCTAAACATTATTGATAACATAATTAAACAAGGTAAAACGGCACTTCTCTTAGTACCAGAAATAAGCCTTACAACTCAGATAATTAAAAGGTTCTATAACCACTTTGGAAGTAGTGTGGCCGTATTTCATTCAGCTTTATCTGATGGTGAAAAGTATGATGAGTATCATAAAATAATGGATAAAAAAGTAAGTGTAGTAGTAGGAACTAGAAGTGCGATCTTCACACCACTAGAAAATATTGGTGTTATTATTATTGATGAAGAACACTCATCAAATTATAAACAAGAAAATAACCCTAGATACAATGCTAAAGATGTAGCCTTATGGCGTAGTAAATACAACTCATGCCCAGTTGTGCTTGGTAGTGCAACTCCATCACTTGAATCAATGGCTAGAGCTCAAAAAGGAGTTTTCACGCTTTTAACACTTCAAAATCGTATTGGTAAAGCAAAACTTCCAAAAATAACAATAGTTGATATGAAAGAAGAGTATCAAAAAGGAAACAGCACTATAAGTGAAGCTTTAGATAAAGAAATTAAAGAAGCATTAAACAATAATAAACAAGTAATGCTATTCCTAAATAGAAGAGGCTTTAACACATTCGTAACCTGTCGTAACTGCGGTTATACATATAAATGTCCTAATTGTGATATTACTTTGACTTATCATAAGACAAGTAATAATTTGAGATGTCATTATTGTGGCTACACACTTCTTTATAATGGCATTTGCCCTGAATGTAAAGAAAAAGCATTAACATCACTAGGATTAGGAACTGAAAAACTAGAAGAAGAAATTAAAATAAAATATCCTGAAGCTAAAGTTTTAAGAATGGATGCCGACACAACAACTAGAAAAGGTAGTCACGAAAAATATATCCAAATGATTGAAAATGGTGAAGTAAATATAATTGTTGGAACTCAAATGATTAGTAAAGGACTAGACTTTCCAAATGTAACTGTAGTTGGTGTAATAAATGCTGATGAGTCACTAAACGTTCCAGACTTTAGAAGTGGAGAATATACTTATAGTTTACTATCACAAGTATCAGGTAGAGCAGGTAGGAAAAATGGTGATGGTAAAGTAATTTTACAAACATTTAACAAAGATAACGAAACTCTAAATTTAGTAAAACAAAATAACTATAAAGGTTTATATACATACGAAATGAACATCAGAAGAGAACTAAAATATCCACCATATTTTTATATTACAACAATTAAAATTGCATCAAAAGACTATGATGAAGCAAGTAAAGAAGCAACTAAAGCCTGCACATTTTTAAGAAAAAATCTAGAAAACACGTTCATCTTAGGACCAACAACTGCCAGAATGTTTAAAGTGAAAAATATCTACAGATTTCAAATAATTCTAAAATATAAAAATTTTGAGCAAATTAAGGTGGTTTTAACAGAGCTAGATAATATTTATAAAACGAATACAAAAGTAAACATCGAAATAGATAATAACCCTTGTTATATTTAAGAAATTTTAGTAAAATTAATAATAGGTGATAATAGTGGAAAACCAAGATAAAAAACCAAATATAATCGCAATCATAGGAGCAATAGTTCTCCTAGTACTTGCAGTAGTAGGTTTATCATATGCCTTCTTTAGTGCATTCATTAAAAATGGTGAAACAGACACATCAATCGAAGGAACAGGAGCAAACCTAAGTCTAGTATACACAGATGGTAAAAGCGTTATAACATCATCAAACATCATGCCAGGATGGAGTGCTACTAAAACATTTACTGTAACAAACAATGGCGAAGCAGACACATACTACAAATTAAACATATCAAACATAACAAATGAATTTGTAGAAGGTGGTCTAACATTTTCTATATCAAGCACAGACGGTGGAGCAAATATAGATGAAACTCCAGTAGGAACAGAAGACAGAACAATATCACAATCTATATTAATAGCAGAAGGTAAAACTCATACCTACACCATAACTGCAAAATACATAAACCTAGATACAGATCAAACCACAGATTTAGGCAAAGCCTTTTCATATACTATAGGAATAGAAGCAAGTAAAAAACCTAAAACTTTTGCAGAAACTATTTTAGCAAATAATGAGGTTAAGACTCCACTTACAACGCCAGGAAAAGAAGTTAGTGCACATGTTTTAGATGATGTTGAAAGTCAGTCAACGAGTGTATCTACTACATATCAAGCATATTATATAACTTATGGGACAGGGTGGACAGCAAATGGTACAAAATTTAATTTAACAGGAACAGCAGTAACAAGTGATACCTATGCTAATTCATATTCTAGTTTAGTTGGTAAGTATTTACCATCTAGTTCTTTACCAATTTCTGGTTCAAAAACTGCTGGAGAAATGAGGACTACAACTAATTTAAGGAGTGTATATTATGTAGTAAGTGCTAAGAAAACAAGCTTTACTTATAAGGAAATAACATCAAATAAAAATACCACTGAAGCAGAACTTGCTAGTACAGAAGACGATTATGGAACAAGTTATTATTTTAGAGGAGCAGTAAAGAATAATTACGTCCAGTTTGCCAATAAATGCTGGCGAATAGTAAGAATAACAGGCGATGGTTCAGTAAAATTAGTACTTCATAATGATAATACAATTAGTTCGTCTAGTCCATGTGCCGCATCAAATAATAGCACAACGGCTGCATTTGCAAAGTATTCTGGAAGTACTTATAAAACTGCATTTAATTCAAACTATAAGGATAATGCCTATATAGGATTTATGTATGGCACTACTGGAGCATCTGATTATGCTAGTACACACGCAAATACTAATAAGAGTGATATTCTTAAAAATTTAGAAACATGGTATACCAATAATAATTTAGTATCATATGAAGACAAATTAGCAGATACAATATGGTGTAATGATAAAAGTACAATAAGTGGAGGACTTGGTTATGGAACTAATAGTACACATTATGGTACATATAATAGATTGGATTCTACCGGAACACCAAGTTTAATATGTCCAAATGATAATAATGGTGGAAAGTTATCTAAGTTTACTGTTGATGATACAGCTAATGGTAATGGAAATTTAACATATAAAATAGGGTTATTAACAGCAGATGAGATAGCATTCTCTGGGTCAGTATATGGTCATTTTAATAGTTCCACATATTTACAAGAAAATACAGGAACTACATGGTGGTGGTCCTTGTCTCCTTATGCATTCAATGGCGGTAACGGTTACGCTTTCGTTTGGTTCGTGCACTCGGGCGACTTGGTCGTCTACGACGTTGACGTCGGCAATGGTTTGCGGCCTGCCATTTCTCTAGTATCAGACATCACAATTTCTGGTGGCACTGGTACCTCAGAAGATCCTTACATTGTAAAATGACTTGCAATATGGGTAATTAAATTGTATAATACATTTATCAAGCGAAGACGGGGATGGAATCCTATCAGCTATAAACATTAATGAGAACAAAGTATGGTGGAACAGCGAGTACCTTCGCCCATACGACTTTGTTCTCATTTTTTAATTTAAGGAGGAGAAAATATGAAAAATAATATGGATGAAATTGTTAATTATGCTAAGAATTATGGATTTGTATTTCAAGGTAGTGAAATATATGGTGGTTTAGCAAACTCTTGGGATTATGGTCCTTTAGGAACACTACTAAAAGAAAATATTAGAAGTGCTTGGAAAAAGAAGTTTATTCAAGAAAATCCTTATAATCATGGATTAGATGCTGCTATTTTAATGAACCCTAATGTTTGGGTGGCTTCAGGTCATGTTGCTTCATTTGCAGATCCACTTATTGATTGTAAGAGATGTAAAGCACGTCATAGAGCTGATAAATTAATTGAAGAGTTTACTAAAGGTGAAGAAACTGGTGATGGTTGGGCTAATGAAAAATTGGAAAGCTACATTAAGGAACATGGTATTAAGTGTCCTACATGTGGAAGCACAGAGTTTACGCCAATTCGTAAGTTTAATCTTTTGTTTGAAACATCTATGGGAGTAACAGAGGATACTAAAAACGTTGTGTATTTAAGAGGAGAAACAGCACAAGGAATTTTTGTTAATTTTAAAAATGTTGAAAGAGCAATGAGATTAAAAGTACCTTTTGGTATCGCTCAAACTGGTAAAGCATTTAGAAATGAAATTACTCCAGGAAACTTTATTTTTAGAACTAGAGAATTTGAGCAAATGGAACTTGAATTCTTCTGCAAACCAAATACAGATTTAGAATGGTTTAAATATTGGAAAGATTACTGCTTAATGTTCTTAGAAAATCTAGGAATTAAAGAAGAAAACTTAAGATATAGAGACCATGCTAAAGAAGAATTATCGTTTTATAGTAAAGCAACAACTGATATTGAGTTCTTATTCCCATTTGGATGGGGAGAACTTTGGGGAATTGCTGATCGTACAGATTATGATTTAAGCGTTCATATGGAGCATAGTAAAGAAGACTTAAGAACAGTTGATCCAGAAACAAATGAAAAATACTTGCCATATGTAATTGAGCCTAGTGTAGGTTTAGATAGACTATTACTTGCAATTTTATGTAATGCATATACTAAAGAAAAAGTGGAGGATGATGAAAGAGAAGTTTTAAAAATCCATCCATATTTAGCTCCAGTTAAATTAACAATCTTACCACTAATTAAAAAATTACATAGTGAAAAAGCAAGAGAAATCTATGCAGAGTTAAGTAGTGAATTCACTTGTCAATTAGATGAAGCTGGATCTATCGGTAAGAGATATCGTAGAAGTGATGCTATTGGTACTCCATACTGCATTACTATTGATGATGAAACAATTAATAATGGTACAGTAACTTTAAGAGATAGAGATACAATGGAACAAATTACACTAAAACTTGATGAAGTAAAAAATTATATTAATAATAAGATTAAATTTTAAGCACATTGATATGTGCTTTTTTTGAAACATTTTTGAAACATTAGGGTTGCCTAGTTTACAAGATGAAATGCATAAGTTATAATCACCTTGGAGGGTTGAAATATGAATAATTTTGGCGAAAAAATAAAAATATTAAGAACAAGAAAAAAGCTTAAACAAGATGATATTGCAGTAGTGCTAAATTTAAGTAGAGCACAAATTTCTAATTTAGAAGCAGGAAGAAGAAATGTAACTTTAAAGCAATTAGAAAAACTTTGCGAGTATTTTAAAGTGGATATCACTTACTTTATGCTATCTGAAAATACAGACGAGTGTTTAGATTTAATCGAAAAAGCAAGAATATTATTTGAAAGCAAAGAACTAACAAATATGCAAAAAGAAGATTTATTCATCTCTATTCTAAAGATTTATTTAGACACAAAAGAAGAAATGAATGGGAGGTAAAATGAACGAGATAAGTAATTATAATGAGAATGTTTTTGAAAACATAAAACATATTGATGAATATGGCAATGAATATTGGTATGCACGAGAATTGCAAGTGGCTCTTGACTATAAGCGCTGGGATAAGTTTTGCAAGGTAATTGAAAACGCTAAGATTGCTTGTGAGAAGAGCGACTATGATGTATTAGACCATTTTTCCTAACTGGGAAAAATGGTGGAAATAGGTTCTGGCGCTAAAAGAAAACAGGTTGATTATGAACTTTCAAGATATGCTTGTTAT
>OIXQ01001249.1_pt1 | contig 10126 bp, 13 predicted proteins | sample 1587791 | NCBI WGS metagenome assembly OIXQ01 (sample SAMN03283273) | human gut metagenome | biome: human-associated habitat; material: feces | host: Homo sapiens | place: Peru | collected 2012 | reverse complement strand
TCCAATACATAGCCCACTCAAAACGAAAGTGGCAGTTACCAGCAGGATCAGAAAAAGTAAAATACTTTTCCCCTTTTTGCGTGTGACGTACAAGTATGCACGTTTTAGACAATTCATTTTATTACCTCCATTTTTGTAATCTAAGGCATCCGGGATACGGGCATAGTATATCTGCGTCATGTGGAGGGTGTATGAAACAAAGATGAAATTAAAAAAACTCTCCGGGGAATGTTTACCCGGAAAGTTTTTTTATTTTACAGTAACTGAATTGTAAAGCGCATCCCCTGCGGCTGTTCCATCGGGGTAAATGAATATGGCACGTTTAACGCACGAAAAATTGTCGCAACAATATACAGGCCAAGGCCATTTCCGCCAGTTTCCCGGCTTCTCGAAAAATCAGGGCGATAGAATGGTTCAAACAAGTGCGGTAATTCTTCTTTGCTAATGGGCGTACATTCATTTTCTACCACAATCATGTGATCTCGCAGATAAACCGATACGCATTTCCCATTAGGAGTATAACCGACTGCATTTCCAAGGATATTTGAAAGTGCTTTGCTAAATTCATGGATAGGCAACTCAACAGAAACCGCATCGTCTATTTTCAAACGAAACTGAACGCCATGTGTAGCGGCTATCAGTTGGTACGGCTCACATAAAGAGGCCAGTAGTTCCGACACATTGATTTCGGTTAGTGCTGCGTTTTTCGTAGAAACGCTCAATTTCGATGTTTCCAAAATTTCATGTATCATTTCTGAAAGGCGTTCTGTTATGGCTTTACACTCTGGCAAACAGGCATCGTAATCCTGATAGCGCCCAACACCTAATATCATGTTTTCCAGCATGGCATTAAGGGCTGTTACTGGCGTTTTTAATTCATGTGACGCAGAACGCAGGAAGTCAATTTTAGCCCGCTCATTTTCGCTTGTCTTTTCTTTCTCCAGTTCCAAGTTTTCAATCATGCACAGCAGACGATGATATAACTGGTTCACGTCGTTGGCAAGCTCCCCTAATTCATCTTGCGAGGATATACGGCATTGCGCTGATTTATCCAGTTCAGACATTTTCTTTACCGCTTTTGAAAGCTGCCGGATTGAAGATGTTGTACCCTTAGAAAAGAAATAGGCGCACAAGACGGAGAGAAAAACACAGCAGATTACAGAAAGCGGCAAGGCCCGTAACATAGCCGATTTCATAAGCCCTGCTGGTTCATAGCTTCCGGCAATCGTGAGGCTAACATTTCCAGTTGTTTCACTGGGAACAAAATCTATAACCATCTGGGGCAGTAACAGGTATAAAATCAGGTGGGCAACGCCTACGATCAACAGCATAATTGCCAGAGAATATAAAAATGTTTTCGGAAATATTTTCAGCTTTTTCATACTGCTACCTCGTATTTATAGCCAATCCCTTTTACGGTAACAATGCAGTTAAGGCGCAGCTTCTTCCGCAGATTTTTAATATAGGTGTCGATTGTCCTATCTATAATCGAGCAGTCATATCCCCATAATTCGTCCAATATCTGCGAGCGAGTAAGTACCAGCCCTTTATGCTCTACGAGGAGTTTCAGCAAATCAAGTTCTTTGGGAGTAATATCTATTTTCCCGTTTTGGTCGCTGGCCGTGTAGCCGGAGAAATTAACTTGAACATCACCGAAAGCCATAATATTGGATATGGCGCATTTCCCGCTTCTGCGTAAGAGCGCAGTAACCCGCCTGCCAAGCAGAACCATAGAAAACGGTTTTGTAATGTAGTCGTCCGCCTGTTCGTCAAAGCTCTTGACTTGTGTATATTCATCTTCAATCGCCGTAAGCATAAGGACGGGAAGAATACTTCTTTTTCGTATTTCATGGAGTACGGCAAGCCCTGTTATTTTGGGAAGCATAATATCAAGTATCACAAAAAGGGCCTTCGTTTTTCTTGTTTTTGGGGACTTTCCGGGGGTTCCGCTAAATGGCAAGCAATGCCTCTGTGGCCACAAGTGGCACAAAGGCGGCTTGTTGGGGCTCGCCCCAAACCCGTATCTTCGGGCCAACATGGCCCGAAGTGTCAGCGTCGCTTTGCTCCTTATTTTCATAACCTTAACGCTCCTTTTCCTGCTTTCTTCCCGGCTCGGTGTAGCCCATCAGAGTGTCAATGTTCGCCTTGATCGTGACGATCTCCTGCATATCCCGTCGTGCCTTCTGGTATTCTCCATAGAGCTGTTTTTTCTTTGCTGTGAGCTTGCGGCCTTCCTCCTTCAGCACATCCATTTTAGGGAGCTTCGCCCCGCCCAGCAGAGAGCGCATTTCCGCTTGTGCAGCCCGGTACAGTTCAAGGTCGGCCTCATGCTCCGCAAGGAATTTCCGGCTGTACTTCGTCGCCTTATACTGCTCAAAGACTGGGCGGGTTTTGGCATACTGAACCGTTGCGGCCTTTAGCCCGGCATTGGTTTTCATGGCCTGTTCCGTCTGCTTGACCTGTTCGGAAATAACATGGAAACGGTCTGCCGCCTCGGTGGCTTTCTTCGCCAACTGCTCATAATCGGTCAGGTTATTGTCCTGTATATAGGCAAGAGCGGCGGCCATCTGCTTAATGTTAAATACCTTCGCCCAGCGTTCATATCCCGGCCCCTTACCGGCAGCCAGCTTTGCTTGAATATCCACCGCCAGACTGATTTTCCGCTCCGAGCGCCCGGGGCGTTTTTCTTTGCCCTCAATGGCGGACAGAACATCTTGCAAGTCGTAGCCGTCCCCCAGCGTGGAGGCACGCAGACGGGTGAAGCGTTCCTGTCCCTGCCCGGTCAGCCGGAAGCTGATACCGCCGCCCCGAACCGTCTTGACCTCATACCCGGCCCGCTTCATCAAATTGAGAAATTCGTCCAGATCAGCGGGGCGTTCCGCCAGCGCAGTATCAATAGCAAGGCGCAGTCGGTCCTGATAGGAAAGCGGCCATTGTACACCGTTGCAAGGTATGTGATAGAGACGTTCATCGAGCGAGAAAATCAACAGTGTAATCAAGGATATAAGCTACCAAATGCGGAAATAAATGTTGTAGGAATACCCAGTGCCCGCTCTCTAGGCGAGTTGCTTGATAATGTGCAAAAAATTAACAGTTTAACGTTACGTTTTTATCCTCTCAATGGTGATATTGATTTTTCTGAAGCCTTCGGAATATTGGCAAATGACATGCGAAATGAAGTGGGCAGTAAAAACGGTGAAATTGTTTTTAAAAGTCCGAAATCGATACATGGTGTCAAGAATATCCTGGAGAAGGCAGCTGGTACTATTTCACCGATTTTGAAAGTCGTTACAAAAAGTGGAAGCAAAGCAATACTGAAGGATTTTGAACTTTCCGAAAAATATGAGCTAGATATTGACGATAGTGCTGATTACAAAAGCGAAGAAACCCAGTTAATTAATAAGATGTCATCAATTGACGCGTTGGCTTTTTCCAATGCAAAACACGATGAAATTTATAAAAGAAATCTTGATAAAATTGATTCTACAAACAGAAGTGGTGATTATTATTAACATTGAAAATGCACTTCAAAATGCAGAGGCACTAGGAAAAAAATCAAGTTCCTCGAGTGTTTTTTTAAAATCGTTAACGCTGCTCAAGTTTTCAAAAGATAATACTATACGGAAAATTATATTTATTGTAGCTGAAGGCTATGCTACATCAGCTATCCTGCGGCAGCATATAACCATACCAATATCGAAGGAAATAGCAGGGATGCTAATTTCAATTATAATATCGTTGATAGCCATTGTCTTTACAGGTTATGCTCTTTTTCAAGCATTAATTAATGATAGATTATTGATAACGTTATTAAGCGTAGACAGTAACAAAAATGCAAACCTGGCAAAAACCAATGAATATTTTGCAGAAGTGATGACCATTCAAATTACTTGCTTAATTGTGGACTTTGCTGTAGCCGTCTTTTCTAGCATTACGCCAAATGATTGGTGTTTGTTTTCAAACAAGGCTATAAACGAAATTCTTGCATTTGGAGCGTTACTATTCTTTTTTTACATTAATATTGAAAGTATTTGGGAAATGCGGAGTTTCATCTATAATGTTTGCCAATTATATAATTTACATGCATATTCAAGAGTCTTAGAAATCAAAAAGAACAATTCTCATCAAAATGAAAAACATGAGCCCTGACGGCACATTGACATTTTGAAATTGATAAAGCTCCGTCACATTTCTGAGAACAAGTATATGGTCGAATCTCAGTAATCCAGAGTCGACCATGCCTTGACTTGATTTCTGCGGGTTTTACACAAATCTACACCCACAAAAGATGTGGATGACAACTGTGCAGAAAAGGTATTGAGTTCCATAGTGTGGAGTATTCTTCGTATTTATGGTTATTTTTACTTCCAAACAGTCGGCTGCACCCTAACTTTCAAAATATTGGGGTGCGTTTCCGTATTGCTCAGGAGAGCGCTTGAATGGCATTCAAGAGGTCAGTGGTTTGATCCCGCTTATCTCCACCAAATGTGCGCTGAGGCACAAGAAAAAACCTTGAAATCAGATGATTTCAAGGTTTTTTCTTTTCCAAAAGTAGAAAATTCGGGGGATTTGCAAAAGGCACCTGTGCACTTGATTTTTGATGGAAATTTTGAAAATCAAGAGGTCAGGCAATATGAAGAAAATCAGGTTGAATTGCACCGCCACATTGGACGAAACCTTTGCGGATTTTCTCCTTTCCCGCAGGGCAAAAGGGCTTGCAGAAAAGACGCTGGAAAGCTATTCCTCCCAATGGAAAGCCGTGGCGCGGCACTTGGACACGGGAATGGACATAGCCGCACTCCAAAAGGCAGATTTGGACACCATGATTGTTTCCATGCGGGACGCGGAACTTTCTCCCAACAGTATCAACAGCTACACAAGGGTTCTGAAATCCTTTTTCTCTTGGTGCAATGAGCAGGGGCTTACCCGTCTGAATATTCCCCTCTACAAAGCAGAGGAAACCGTGAAGGAAACCTATTCAGATGCAGAGCTGACCGCACTTCTGAAAAAGCCCGACATTCGCAAGACAACCTTTGCGGAATATCGGGACTGGGTGATTATCAATTTCCTTTTGAACTGCGGGAGCCGCGCCGCGACGGTCAGGGCGATACAAATTCGGGACGTGGATTTAGACGGCGGCGTTGTGTTCTACCGCCACACGAAGAACAGAAAGGCGCAGGTCATTCCTCTTTGCAGTCCCATGATTGCCATTCTGCGGGAGTATAGGCGTTACCGTGGCGGGGAGCCTACGGACTACCTCTTTTGCACGGAAACGGGAACACAGCTCACAGAAAATGGCTTGCGGCAATCTATCGCAAGATACAACACGCGGCGCGGAGTGCAAAAAACATCTATTCACCTGTTCCGCCACACATTCGCGCGGAAATATCTGATTGACTGCGGCGGGGACGCGTTCACGCTCCAAAAGCTCCTTGGACATTCTACGCTTGCAATGACGAAGCACTATTGCGCCATTTACGACGCGGATTTGACGAAGAACTACGACAACTTTTCCCCGCTGGCGCAAATGAAAGCGAGCGGCAAAAAAATCAAAGTCAGGCAGGGACGGCGCTAGACGCTCTGTACAGGCTGTATTTTGAAAAGAGGTTTTCAACACAGAAAAAGAGCGGGAGGCACAACGCTCCCGCTCTAGCCATATGTATCAGAACTCATATGGAATGCTGTCACTCCGTACCTCAAATATGGCCGGTTTGTATTCCATTTCATGGGTCAGAAAATACTCTATCTCCTACACCAAGGTCAAAATTGTGTGGTATTCTTCTTCGTTCATTCCATTTGGTAAAGACCTGTATATTACCCACAAATTGCTTTTCATTTCTTCTGGCTTCATGCCTGTACTTTTTACACTCATATTATTCCCCTTAAAATTCAAATGGTTCATAGTGCGGCGTGGAAGAAACTTGTTTCTTCCCGTCGCTATTTATTATATTATTTGTATTATTTATCTTATTTATTTCTCTATTCTGAGCCGTTCTTCCAACAATGGGAGATGTTTTGCCCTGAACGCCATCCGTAAGGCAAAACGTCCCGCGTCGTATTCCATCATCTTCACACATGTCTCGTTGCGGCGCTTCATAAAAGTCATATGTGCTTCCTTCACCCCTTTGGACAAGATAACCACGGTCAACCAGTTTTACAAATTGGTCACGGTATGTAGATGCAGGCATTCCAATAGCCTATCTGATGGCCGCAGGTGACAGCGCAAGCGTAAAATCGTTCGCATTAGACGCAAGATACATATAAAGCATTAAAGCGTGTGCGCCCAGGTCACGGGCTGCTGCCTGCCAACGGCTATTCTTGATACCAAGGAAGTCAGATGTGGCGCGTTCTCTGTGTATCGAAATTATCCTCTAATTAGGAAATGTATTTAATATTCTCCTTTTCCTCCGTTTCTGTTGGAGCAGGAGAAGGGAAAACCCTCTCCCGCTCAACTTAATTACTTCCGTTCAAGGCCATCTATTTCTTTATTTACCCCTTTGATTACTTTGACAAGTTCCTCAGCATCTATTGAAGCGGAAAGATTTGCTGTAATTTCTTCAATGATTTCTCGCTTCATCTATTCCATTTCCCACTTGTGTTGCTGTTCATCCCGCAGCATACAACGATTAAATGCCATTTTAAGTGTTGCCTGAGCGGACTAGTCAAGCTCCTTAATAAGGGAATCAAAAATAAATTCTTTGCTCCTATTCATAATTTCCCTCCTTCCTAAATATTTGGTTTTAAGAAAGTCTTCTCTTTAACTCTCTGATAATATTATACCAAAAATTTTTCTTAAAAACAAAAATTTTCCGAGCCGGGGGCATCCATATGGGAAAAACCACCTTTTCTGTATATCCCCTTTGATGTGAGGCGCGCGCAGTTACGAAATGCTGTTTCATTTTACCGTTGCCGTTGAAATTGCCTGTTATCATTTGCATCTTATTGTATCTGCAATTTTTGAACCATTTCCGATAATAACAGCCGTATATTGCCCAAATTTAATTGATTTTGTTGATTATGCAAGTAATATTTCATATAAACACCATTACAGAGGATTTGGTACAATTCACCATAATTATAGAGTGTTACGCTTTGAATTTGCGCGTTTCTTTGTGCAAAACGCAGAAAATAGCCGAAATGTGCGGAAAAATGTTGAATATATATATATATATATATAATTGTATGTACGAAAGTTCGGAATTTCCGAGTTCGTACATTTTCTTTGCTATTGGAGGAGTAACCAATGCGCATTATCCTAGACACCGACAAGAAAACCATCACCGTACCATGGAACTACTCTCGTAAGCTGGATGAAATCAACCGAATCATCCAACAAGGTGGCGGCACAAAGAAATACGATTTCAAGAGCTACCTGGAAGAAGTATGGAGCGAATACATGGCTGATACAGACAAGCACTTAGTCGTTGCCGCGAAACCCGGCATAAAGCACTGATTCTATGGGTGCAAAGCGTATCACACCCGCAGAAATCATAGAAATGCAGCGCTTGTATCGGGTCTATGGAACATATGCTGCTGTGGCGGCTGAAATAGGGCGCAGCGCGTCATCTGTTTCGAGGTATGTTCAGATGAAGGATATTCCTACGAATATTCGTATTGCGGTAGAAAAATTATCTAAATAAAGAAAGGAAATGAGGACAATGGCACTCATCGAGTGTAAAGTATGCGGAAAGCAGGTAAGCGACAAAGCGAAAACCTGCCCTAGCTGTGGTGCTGTCCTATCAGAGGAGGAAAAGGCAGCGCCAAAAACGTGTCAGGAATGTGGGCTTGAGCTTCCTGACGGTGTAACTGTATGTCCCAATTGTGGCTGTCCGATTGCGGACCCAATAATTCCCCCCGAGCCCCCAAAAGTAGAAGTTACCAAAGTATCAATGCCGATTGATAATTCGTCACTAAAAAAGGTTGTAACAATAGCTCTTAGTGTTGTTGTTCTCATTGCGCTAGTTCTGGCTGGTGTTTCGATATCAAAAAAGAACGCCGCAAAAAAAGAGGCCGAAGAGTATGCACAGAACCTTACTCTCTGTTCAGAACTCATGTACAGTGGTGCCGCCGATGCTGAATCAGCCGCGACCCTGATTCACGACGTGTGGAATAATTGTATCGTTGAAAAGAAGGATTCAACTACAGACCCATATACACGCACAAAGAATGGCAGCGGGTGGTTTTACGACGACTTCAATGATGCACTTTCTAATCTTTTTAACGACCATATTTTCCAACAGCAAATCGGCTGGATAAAAGATAATCAAACGAGTGTTGCAAAATATATGAAAAACCTGAAGAATCCACCCGATGAATATAAAGAAGCATTTGACGCATTAAAGGACCTATATGAAGTATATTGTACAATTACCGACTGTGCTGTCAATCCTACAGGAAGCTTAAATTCATTCACATCTACATTTAATACCGCTGATTCTGATTTTATTAAATACTACAAGGCCTTTTCTGTCTATAAATAAACTGCTGGAGCGGGGCGCGTGCTCCGCTCCTTTCTCTAACTATTTCATTAGGGTATAGCCCAATGACAATGAAAATCCCCTTGCTTTTCTGTTTCATATATATTATATCATAATTTTTGAAATATTTCAAATTTGTTATATATCCTATTGACATGCTTTCGGATTTATGATAAAATAAGAACAGATAAAACAAGGGGGCTTTGGGAATGCGGGTTTTCTATGTGCGCTGCTCCACCATCGAGCAGAACGAAGCGCGGCAGCTAAAAATGGCGGAGGAACAGAACGCCGAAAAGGTGTTTGTGGACAAGGCGAGCGGCAAGAATACAAACCGCGCCGCGTTTAAGGAAATGATGGCTTTCGTCCGTGGGGGCGATACCGTAGTAGTCGAAAGCATTTCCAGAATTGCCAGAAACACGCGGGACTTGCTTTCTATCGTCTCTGAACTGACCGAAAAGGGCGTGGAGTTTGTCAGTCTGAAAGAGAACATCGACACCACCACCCCGCAGGGGCGTTTCATGCTGACCGTGTTCGGCGCGCTGGCTGAATTGGAGCGGGAGAACATCTTGGAGCGTCAGCGTGAGGGAATCGAGATTGCCAAGAGTGAGGGCAAGTATAAAGGCCGCAAGCCCATTGATTATGACGAGGCGCAGATGAAAGCCCTTTGCAAGAAATGGCGAGCGGGCGAAATCACCGCCACCGCCGCCATGAAAGAGTTAGGGCTAAAGCCCAACACGTTCTATCGCAGAGTAAAAGAAATGGGGCTGTAAACAGCCCCGCAAACACGCAATCTATTCAAAAATTCAAGCGCACATGAAGCAGAAAAGTAAAGTGTGCGAAACGGGCAAATGAGCAAAAAACCCTTGCTTTTCAACGGTTTTTCCTTTTGGAGCGCTTGCCCCTGACGGACGCTGCCGCGGCCGTCAATGGCATTCAAGAGGTCAGTGGTTCGATCCCGCTTATCTCCACCAAAAGTCGTGAATCTACTCGATTTCACGACTTCTTCTTTATTTTTTGCACAAAAAATTGTTGTGGTCATGTTCAAGACGCATTCAAGCCTGCCTTTTAGACCTCTTGTATTTCACCTAAAAATCAAGTATTCAAGAGGTGGAATTTCATGGCTCGTATCACAATGAGAAACTCCCAAAAGGCAACTTTCGCTGAAGTTTTTGAAATTTACATTTCAGCAGTCACAGCCAGAGGTGTTAAAGACAAAACCATAGCAACTTACAAACAACATTTTCACGCAATTTCTAAAAGATTGGATGTGTCCCTCCCCATCAATCGCCTCAATTCGGCAGCCCTCGACAACATGATTCTTCAGATGCGAAAGGCAGGGCTGTCCGACAGTTCCATCAATAGTTACACTCGCACGCTGAAATGCTTTCTCTCTTGGTGTAACGAAGAGGGCTAGACAAAAGCCGGACGAACAGTCAGGGAAGCTTCGGCCTGGGGCTGGCCATCACAAAGGAAATGACCCAGCGGCTGGGCGGCTCCGTCACCGCCGCCAGCAACGAAGCCGAGGGAACCACCTTCCGGGTCCTCTTTCCCCATTAACGAAAAAGCCGGACTTGGCAAACCCAAGTCCGGCTTTTGATACTATTTCCTGATTAAAATCTTAATTTTAATCAGGAAGGCATCGCCTGAAG
>OIXQ01001246.1_pt1 | contig 10137 bp, 11 predicted proteins | sample 1587791 | NCBI WGS metagenome assembly OIXQ01 (sample SAMN03283273) | human gut metagenome | biome: human-associated habitat; material: feces | host: Homo sapiens | place: Peru | collected 2012 | reverse complement strand
TCCTGCGTGACCTGATGCCGGGAACAAAGCGGTTCGGGGAGCTGAAAAAGTCCGTTGGCAATGTGTCCCAAAAGGTCTTGACCGCCCAGCTCCGGGCGATGGAGGAAAATGGGCTTGTCCACCGTGAGGTTTACGCCGAAGTACCGCCGAGAGTGGAATATTCTCTGACGGAACTCGGAAAAAGCCTAAAGCCCATTCTTGACTCCATGTGGGCTTGGGGCGAGGGGTATAAGAAACAGCACGAGATAACAGAGAAGTGATCTCTGCAAGACGCCCAACGAGGCCCGCTGCCGTCCCGGAACGATGGCGCGCAGACTACATTTTGCAGGACACGGCGGACTGCCTGAAGGTCTTTATCCATGCGGACATGGCGTTCCGCGCCAAGCGCATTGTGGAGGTCTACGGTGAGCGGGAGCAGTCCCCGGAGGAGCGTTTGCGGGACAAGGACAAGCGCCGCGCCGCCTACCACCGCTTCTACACCAACATGAAGTGGGGTCACGCCCAGAACTACCACCTGACGCTGGACAGCGGCGTCATCGGCATCGACAAGTGCGTGGACATCATCGCGGAACTGTATTGAGATGATATTTTCTCAAAAATTCGTTTGAAATCCCGGTTCTCCTCTGCTATAATAAGCGTACAGCGTGTGGCGTTTCTGCGTAAATCCAGTTGCAGAGCAGCCACACGCTTTTTTGCGGAATCGGGTGAGAAATGGCAGAATGGGCGAAAACTTCATAGGCAAATCGTGTAGAAGAAATGCGTAAGTCCGGGTGTGTTGGGACTTACGCATTTTTTATTTTTTTCAAAAAGATAACATGATATACGAACGGCAAGATTTGTCACAGATGAGCGCGCAGGGCTGAAGTATTGTCCCCCTGCGGACAATGAGGTGCCGTTGTAGCCGCCCGTACAGAACAGCACCATTTTTTACATCCTCTCCGGAAACAGGTTTAATATTTTTAATTCCAATTATTGACATAGGTGAAATATTGTGGTATCTTGAAAGTGAAGAAGGTAGATCGCTATGAAATTCTCTGGTCAGTGTCCTGCGTGCGGGACGGCACTTCATTTAGCACGGCTGAGCTGCCCCGGCTGCAAGGCAGAGTTCCCCACCGATGAACCACTTTCCCCTTATGAGTGCCTTGCCCCGGAATACGCCCGGTTTTTGCAGACCTTTCTCACCTGCCGCGGCAGCATGAAGGATGTGCAAAACAAGCTGGGCATCTCTTACCCCACAGCCAAGAAAAAACTCGATGAACTGCTGCTGCAATTAAACCTGCGCGGCGAAGAAGAAAGTGAGGCATTTGACATGAGTCTTTTTACCCCAAAAGAGAGCAGCACAATGTCCTCTGACATTGTACGGAACAAACTCTACGAAAATGGCGGCAGGGCAACGGTGTATTCTGTTACCGGCAAGCCGTACATTATCCGAGCCGCTAAGGATGGCTGTTCCTTCCTCTGCAGCGAGCTGCCTATGAAGCCGCCGCTTACCTATGATGTTTTTGATGTTATCGTGGATCTGCTGCTTCGTGAGGGTGGCTCTGCCCGCAAGGGTATGGGACGCAATTCTCCCCTTGGCGAAGGTGGCTGCACGGAGGATACTGTTGTCGGCGCCATTGGCAAATACTATTTCAAAGCCTCTGCTGGAAAATATGTGTTTGACCCTGTGTTTGTGCTGGCGGCGGTGCTGGATTGGGCGGGTATTGCTCACAATGAGCGCGGCTATCTGACGCTGACCGCCGACTACCGTTCCCTGCTGTCCAGATAAGGGCAATGCTGTCTTTTCTGCTGTGGGTGGTCGTAATAACCATCATAAAGCTTTTCAAGGATAATGATTTCTAAACATCAGAATCCGTTCACGGTTCAGACCATCTCCTCTGCCGGTGACAGCATCGCCGACAAGTGCGTGGACATCATCGCGGAGCTGGAGGGTCTGAAGGCCCTGGTGGTGGATGACGATTTCAATACCTGCGACAGCGTGACCAAAATGCTGGTCCGGGTGGGGATGCGCTCGGAGTGGACGCTCTCCGGCAAGGAGGCCGTCCTCCGGGCCCGGCAGTCCGTGGAGCTGGGGGATGCGTTCCACGCCTATATCATCGACTGGCGTCTGCCGGATATGAACGGCATTGAGGTGACCCGTCAGATCCGCAATCTGGGGGACGGGACCCCCATCATTATCCTGACGGCCTATGACTGGACGGATATCGAGGCGGAGGCCAAGGCCGCCGGCGTCACGGCGTTCTGCTCCAAGCCCATCAACATCGAGGAGCTGATCGCCGCGCTCAGCAGCCTTCTTGCCGGGTAAGCGCGGTTCCTCCCATCGTTCCGCCCGGCGTTGACAAGCGCAGAACAAGCAGAAAAAAATGCGGCACAGGTCTAACCTGTGCCGCATCAAGCGATCTCTTTTCAGAGCTTTTTTGCATCTTTGTATCACAATTTTGCCTTTATCAACCGCATAATTTTACATTTTCCAGCACGGGGCAAATTTTCGTTGAAAAGTGCGCTCTTTCTTCAAAGGCATCTGGTGAAATTCAGCATTTTCACCAAGTTCCGCAGATCTTTTCCGCCCCTTCGCCGCCGCAGCAATACGCGCTGCACGGTGCGGCAGGGCAAGGCTGCATACTTTCTCATTTCTTTTTTTACCGTGTCGGTTTCCCGAAGCTTTTGCTCTTGACATTCGTCAGATTATCCCGTATAATGCACCGAAAACAACACAAGGAGGAAATGAAAATGCGCTGTCTTCTGAAGAATGCAAAGTTTTTCTCGCAGGGCGTGTTTCATTTGGGGGACGTGTTTCTTTCGGACGGAAAGATCGTTTCTATTGGTGATGGTGTTTCCCCTTCCGATGATACTATTGTTATTGATATTTCTAATATGGTTTTGTTTCCCGGTTTCGTTGATGTTCATGTTCATCTTCGTGAGCCGGGATTTTTTTATAAGGAAACCATCCGCTCCGGCACACTGGCCGCCGCGCACGGCGGCTTCGCTCACGTTGCCGCCATGCCGAACCTGAACCCCGTGCCCGACTGCGTCGAATCGCTTGCGCTCCAGCGCGCGCTCATCGAGAAGGACGCCCTCGTTCATGTCCATCCCTACGGGGCGATCACGGTCGGCGAAAAGGGCGAGCAGCTTGCAGACCTTGCGGGCATGGCGCCAGACGTCATCGCCTTTTCCGACGACGGGCGCGGCGTGCAGTCCGAGAGCATGATGCGCCAGGCGATGGCCGAGTGCCGCCGTCTCGGCAAGATCCTTGCCGCGCACTGTGAGGACAACGCCCTGCTTCGCGGCGGCTATATCCACGACGGCGCGTATGCCCGCGCCCACGGACACCGCGGCATCTGCTCGGAGAGCGAGTGGGGTCAGATCGCACGCGACGTGAAGCTTGCCGGGGAAACGGGCTGCGCCTACCACGTCTGCCACGTTTCGACCAGGGAAAGCGTCGAGATCATCCGCGCGGCCAAGCGCCGCGGTGTGGACGTGACATGCGAAACAGCGCCGCACTATCTCGCCTTCACGCAGGACGATTTACAGGAGGACGGACGCTTCAAGATGAATCCTCCCCTGCGCGATCAGGCCGACCGCGACGCGCTCATCGAGGGTCTTCTGGACGGGACGATCGACATGCTCATCACCGACCACGCGCCCCACAGCCGCGAGGAGAAGAGCAAAGGCCTTGAAAAGAGCGCCATGGGCGTTGTCGGACTGGAAACGTCCTTTGCCGCAAGCTACACGCATCTTGTGAAAAAGAGAATCCTGCCGCTTGAAAAGCTCGTCGAGCTGATGCACACCTCTCCGATGCGCCGCTTCGGCTGCGGCACGGAGATCGCCGTCGGTCAGCCCGCCGACCTGACCGTATTTGACCTTAACAGAACCTATACCGTCGACCCCGAAACATTTTTGACCATGGGGCGCGCAACGCCCTTCGCCGGCACGTGCCTCACCGGTGCGTGCAAGCTGACGATGATCGGCGGCGAGATCGTCTGGAAGGAGGACATGCTTTGACCGAAGTAACTTACACCATCGCGGAGAACGCCCTCATTGCCCCGGGCGTCTACCGCTTGAAGCTCGAGGGCGACACCTCGGCCATCACCGCGCCGGGCCAGTTCCTCGACCTTCGCCTGCCCGGTTTCTTCCTGCGCAGGCCCATCTCCATCTGCGACTGGGACGAAAAGAGCGTCACGCTCCTTTATAAAGTCGTCGGCAGTGGAACGGACTGGCTCTCCCGCTGCACGCCGGGGCAGGCGCTCGATGCGCTCTCGGGTCTCGGCAACGGCTTTGACGTTGCCGCCTGCGGCGAAACGACGCTCCTTGCGGGCGGCGGCATCGGTGCCGCGCCGCTCTTCGGCCTTTCAAAGCGCCTTCTTGCCGCGGGAAAAACGCCCGTCGCCGTTCTGGGCTTCAACACTGCGGAGGATGTTTTTTACGAAAATGAATTCAAAGCGCTCGGCGTGCAGACCGTCATCGCAACGGCGGACGGCAGCCGCGGCACGCGCGGCTTTGTGACCGACGCGCTGCCCGAGCGGTTCGACACCGTCTGCGCCTGCGGGCCGATGCCGATGCTCAAGGCGCTCTGCGCAAAGACGGACAAGCCCGGTCAGATCAGTCTGGAAGCGCGCATGGGCTGCGGCTTCGGCGCGTGCATGGGCTGCACGATCGACACGGTGAACGGCCCCAAACGCGTCTGCCGTGAAGGCCCCGTATTCGGGAGGGATGAGATCAAATGGTAAAAACGAACGTCACGCTCTGCTCTCTTCCGCTCGATAACCCCATTATTCCCGCGAGCGGTACCTTCGGCTACGGCCACGAGTTCGCAGAGCTCTACGATATCAACTGCCTCGGCACGTTCTCCTTTAAGGGAACGACGCGCGAGCCGCGCCTTGGCAATTCCCAGCCGCGCATCGCTGAGATGCAAAGCGGTATGCTCAACGCCGTGGGCCTTCAGAACCCCGGTGTGGACGCGGTTATCGCCGAGGAGCTTCCCAAGCTCGCGCGCGTTTTCCGCAAGCCGGTCATGGCAAATGTCAGCGGCTTTTCGCTCGATGAATACGTCGAGGTCTGCCAGAAGCTCGACACCTGTCCGCAGGTTGGCTGGCTTGAGGTGAACATCTCCTGCCCCAACGTCCACGGCGGCGGCATGAGCTTCGGCACTGACCCGAAGGCTGCCGCAGCGGTCACGCGCGCGGTGAAGGACGCGGTCAAAAAGCCCATCATCGTCAAGCTCTCGCCCAACGCCACAAGCATTGCGGACATTGCCAGGGCCTGCGAGGACGCAGGCGCGGACGGCATCAGCCTCATCAACACCGTGATGGGCATGCGGCTCGATCTCAAAACGAGAAAGCCGCTTCTTGCCAACAGCACGGGCGGTATGTCCGGCCCCGCGATCTTCCCGCTCGCCGTGCGCATGGTCTGGCAGGTCTACGAAGCGGTGCGCATCCCCGTCGTCGGTCTCGGCGGCGTGATGAGCGCCGAGGACGTCATCGAGCTGATGCTCGCGGGCGCAACGGCGGTCGAGGTAGGCGCTGCCAACCTTGTCGATCCCTTCGCCTGCCGCCGCATCGTCGAGGACCTGCCCCGCGTCATGCAGAAATACAACATCAACGATTTAAACGACATCATAGGAGGTGCCCACCATGGGTAAGGACGTTATCATTGCGCTGGATTTTGACAGCAAGGAAAAGACCCTCGCGTTTCTTGACCGCTTCACCGGCGAAAAGCCCTTTGTGAAGATCGGCATGGAGCTTTTCTACGCCGAAGGCCCCGCGATCATGCGCGAGATCAAGGCCCGCGGCCACAAGATCTTCCTCGATCTCAAACTGCACGACATCCCCAATACCGTGAAAAAGGCCATGGCCGTGCTCTCCTCCCTCAATGTGGATATGGTCAACCTCCACGCCGCAGGTACGCGCGCCATGATGAGCGCTGCGCTTGAGGGACTCACCCGCGTGGATGGTACGCGCCCGCTCCTCATCGCTGTCACGCAGCTCACCTCCACCAGCCAGCAGAGCATGGAGGAAGAAATCGGCATTCACGCCCCGCTTGAGAATGTGGTCATCGACTATGCCAAAAACGCAAGACTCGCCGGGCTCGACGGCGTGGTCTGCTCCCCGCTTGAAGCCGGCCGCATCCACGAGACCTGCACGAAGAACTTTCTCACCGTCACCCCCGGCATCCGCTTTGCTGACGCAAAGGCGGACGACCAGGTGCGCATCACCACGCCCGCAAAGGCGCGCGAGATCGGCTCGGACTACATCGTCGTCGGCCGCCCCATCACGCAGGCGGAGGATCCTGTCGCAGCCTATCGCCGCTGCGTCAGCGAGTTCGTGGGCTAAGCCATGCACTGCGACATCATCTTATTTGATTTGGACGGCACGCTGACCGACTCCGGGCCTGGCATCATGAAGGCCGGGCAGTATGCCCTGCGCGCATTTGGCATCGAGCGCGACTGGCGCGAGCTGTCGTTCTTCGTCGGCCCGCCGCTCAGCGAGACCTTCGCACGCTTCGTGCGCGCAGAGAATGTCGACGCTGCGGTCGCAAAATTCCGCGAATACTATCAGCAGGACGGCTGGCTCGACAACGCCCCCTACCCCGGCATTCCCACGCTGCTCGCGCATCTCAAAAGCGAGGGCAAGCGCCTCTTCGTTGCCACGTCGAAGCTCGACATCATGGCTGAGCGCATTCTGGAGCACTTCGGTCTTGCGCCCTATTTCGACGCCATCTGCGGCGCACCCGAGGGCGACAAGGAAGCGGGAAAAAAGGTGAACGTCGTAAAAGCCGCGCTCAGGGCAGCCGGCTGCGACGATCTTTCCCGCGCCGTCATGGTCGGCGACCGCGAGCACGACGTCATCGGCGCGCATCTTGCGGGGCTCGACGTGATCGGCGTACTTTACGGCTACGGCAGCCGCGAAGAACTCACCGCCGCCGGCGCCGACCAAATCGCCGAAACCCCGGAGGCATTGGAAACGCTAATTCTATCAGCAAACTGACATTTTGAAAGGAGAAGAGATAGAAATGGAGCATTTGGAACGCAGCATTGCGGAGGGATTGCTCTCCATCCGCGCAGTATTCTTTCGCCCGAACGAGCCCTTCACCTGGGCCAGCGGCATCAAGAGTCCCGTCTACTGCGACAACCGCCTGATCCTGACCGCACCCGAGGTGCGCACGCAGGTGGAAAGTGCGCTGTGCGAGATCATTCGCGCCGACTATCCCGATGTGGAGGTGCTGATGGGTACGAGCACGGCGGGCATCGCCCACGCCGCCATCGTCGGCCACATGATGGGCCTTCCCATGGGCTATGTGCGCTCTTCCAGCAAGGACCACGGCCGCCAGAACCAGATCGAGGGCCGCCTTAAGCCGGGCCAGAAGGTCGTCGTCATCGAGGACCTCATCTCCACCGGCGGCAGCGTTCTGGACGTTGTGAACGTCCTGCGCGAAGCGGGCGCGGAGGTGCTGGGCGTTGCGAGCATCTTCACCTACGGTATGCAGAAGGGCCTTGACCGCCTCGCCGCCGCCAACGTGAAGAACCACAGCCTGACCAACTTTGACGTCATCGCCGACGTAGCGGCGAAGCAAAATTATATCCGCCTCGAGGACGTTGCGCGTCTCATTCAGTTCCGCAACGACCCGTCGGATGAATCTTGGATCGGAGGAAAGAACTAACATGGAGCATTTGATCGACATTTTGCAGCTGACCACCCAGGAGATCGACGATATGATCGCCACGGCCAACGACATCATTGACCATCCCGACGCCTACGCACACAAGTGCGACGGCAAGATCCTCGCAACGCTCTTCTTTGAGCCCTCTACCCGCACACGCCTGAGCTTTGAGTCCGCGATGCTCGGTCTCGGCGGCAAGGTGCTGGGCTTCTCGTCCGCAAACAGCTCTTCCGCCGCCAAGGGCGAGAGCGTTTCCGACACGGTGCGCACCGTCAGCTGCTATGCTGACATCATCGCCATGCGTCACCCCAAGGAGGGCGCGCCGCTGGTCGCCTCCATGCACTCCGAGGTCCCCGTCATCAACGCGGGCGACGGCGGTCACAACCACCCGACCCAGACGCTGACCGACCTTCTCACCATCAACCGTGAAAAGGGGCGCTTCAACGACCTGACCGTGGGCTTCTGCGGCGACCTCAAGTTCGGCCGCACCGTCCACTCCCTCATCAGCGCCCTGAGCCGCTACACCGGCATCAAGATCGTCCTCATTTCCCCCGAGGAGCTCAAGCTCCCCAGCTACGTGAAGAGCGAGGCGCTCAAGAAGAACAACATCCCCTACGAGCAGACGACCGACCTCGAAGCCGTCATGCCCGAGCTCGACATTCTCTACATGACCCGCGTTCAGCGCGAGCGCTTCTTCAACGAGGAGGACTACCTCCGCCTGAAGGACAGCTACATCCTCACCCCGGAGAAGCTGCGCAGCGCCAAGAAGGATCTCTGCATCCTGCACCCGCTGCCGCGCGTGAACGAGATCTCCGTTGCTGTGGACGACGATCCCCGCGCCTGCTACTTCAAGCAGGTGCAGAACGGCAAGTACATCCGCATGGCACTGATCCTCAAGCTGCTGCACATCAACTGAGAAAGGAAGTGTACCGAAATGATCATTGACGCCATTCAAAACGGTATTGTTATCGACCATATCACCTCCGGCAAATCCATGGAGCTGTACAACATCCTCGGTCTGGGCGAGCTGGACTGCACCGTGGCGATCCTGAAAAACGTCACCAGCGGCAAGCTGGGGCGCAAGGACATCATCAAGATCGACCGCGAGATGGATCTGGACTGGGATCTCATCGGCTACGTGGATCCCTCCATCACCGTGAACATCATCCGCAACGGCAAGCTGGCGGAAAAGCGCTCCCTCAAGCTGCCGGAGCGCATCCGCGGCGTGCTCACCTGCCGAAATCCTCGCTGCATCACCTCCGTGGAGCAGGAGCTGCCCCAGGAGTTCATCCTCACCGACCCGGAGAAACACACCTACCGCTGCATCTACTGCGAAACGCAGGCAAAATAAGTTTTTCTATGTACAAGAGCAGTGACAAGCGATATGCGCTTCCCATGTAGAACGCGGAGGCCTCCGTCCGCATGGAGGGCTGCCATGTAACGCCTCAGATGTGGGAGCAGTGCCAGCGTGTGCTGCGCGGCGAGGCGACCACGGCGGAGCTACTGCGTCAGGTGCTCGGCGAGGCAAGCAGCTGAGTATATTTGGGAACATGCTAAAAGTTTTGATGGCATAGATCCCTTCTATAATATCCGTTCTAAAAAGCTCTATGATGTTGTCGATGAGAACGCCCATATTGGCTGGTCTGTAAATAGCATCCAGTGGGGATTCTACAACGAATGTGAATTTGAGCTTGTAATTCAGCGAGCAGATGTATATAAGAAAGCAGCTGATCTTGGATTCGAACCACTGGATTCAAGTAGCGACCCCAGCAGAATCGGCGCAGTGCTACTAAAGCATCGATGATGTTACCTGCTAATCGCTCCATAAATAATGGCGGTACTGTATTCCCGATTTGACCAGCCTGTTCATTTCGACTTCCCTGAAAATGAAAATCGTCTGAAAACGGCTGTATCCGTGCAGCTTCCTTCACAGCAAGTCCGCGTATTTCTCTGAGGGCACTTCCCCCCAAATCTCTCCATTTTCCAACAGAACAGCCAAAATCCCGTCCCCACAGCCCGTGTATTTGCCCATTTTTCCGTCTGGCACGCCCCGCCGGAACCGTGTATAATGTATGGTGGAACAAAAAGAAACATCCGTGCCCAGCACGGAGGAGGGAGGCACAAATGCAGATCACACAGCTCAATAAGGTGCTGGTGGCCAACCGCGGTGAGATCGCCGTGCGCATTTTCCGCGCCTGCTACGATTTGGGGCTGCACACCGTGGCCATCTACTCCAACGAGGACACCTACTCCATCTTCCGCACCAAGGCGGACGAGGCGTACCTGGTGGGCGAGAAGAAGTCGCCGCTGGGCGCGTATTTGGACATCCCCGGCATCATCAGCCTTGCCAAGCGGCGGGGCGTTACCGCCATCCACCCCGGCTACGGCTTCCTGTCGGAGAACGCTGGCTTTGCCCGCGCCTGCGAAGAAAACGGCATCCTGTTCGTGGGGCCGTCCGCCGATGTGCTGGCGAAGATGGGC
>OIXQ01001241.1_pt1 | contig 10168 bp, 8 predicted proteins | sample 1587791 | NCBI WGS metagenome assembly OIXQ01 (sample SAMN03283273) | human gut metagenome | biome: human-associated habitat; material: feces | host: Homo sapiens | place: Peru | collected 2012 | reverse complement strand
CGCACACGCCGCGCTTTGCGGCCGAAGCGCCGGGCAGCGTGCGCTATTTCAGCAGCATCGGTCCGGTGGAAAACGGCGTCTACTGCTCGGACGGCGTCATTTATCGCGCGCACGGCGGCGAGGCGGAGAAGCTGATCGACGTTTCGGATATCCGCATCCCCGGTGCGCACAATGTGGAAAACTATATGGCCGCCTTCGCTGCGACCGACGGCTTGGTCGGTCAGGCGGCGTGCGTGCAGGTCGCGCGCAGCTTTGCAGGTGTGCCGCACCGCATGGAGCGCATCCGCGAGCTCAACGGCATCACGTTTATCAACGACTCCATCGCCTCGAGCCCCACGCGCACGATCGCGGGGCTGCACGCGCTGCCGAAGCCGCCGGTCATCATTCTCGGCGGGCATGATAAGCACATCCCGTTTGACGAGCTGGGCGACGAGGTCTGTCTGCACGCGAAGGCGGCGGTCGTCGTCGGTGAGACGGCGCAGCGCATCGCGGCGGCCATCCGCGGCTCGAAATTCTATGACCCGGGAAAGCTGCCGCTCGTCGAAGCGCCGGATTTTCGCGCGGCGGTCGAGACGGCGTATCGTCTCGCGCAGCCGGGCGATACCGTGACGCTCTCGCCGGCGTGCTCGTCGTTTGATTTGTTCAAAAACTTTGCCGAGCGCGGCGATACCTTCCGCGCCATTGTGGAAGGCCTGCAATAAATGCATGGATCGCTCCCCGTCTGCATAGCATGGCAGGGGGGAGTGCTATGATCCGTGTGACTCGCCGTTGGCGTCCGGCTGCCCATCGTCCGCCGCGCTTCAGGCGCAGCGTGGCGGCGCTGCTGCTGGCCCTGGCTGTGCTTGGCAGCGCCGCGTATGTGACCGTGACGGTGCTGCAGCTCATCACACAGCTTGCTGTGAACGCTGCCTGCGATCTCATGCAGCTGAAGATCAACACCGCCGTCCGTGCGTCCATGGCGCAGGTGCGCGGCGAATACTATACCTACCGCACGGACGTGGACGGGACGATCACGGCCGTGAGCATCGACGCCGAGCGCGTGGGGCAGGTGGCCTCGCTCGTGCTCGAGCATATGATGGACGGTGACGACGGGCAGATCGAGCTGGATATCCCGCTTGAGACGCTCTTCGGCGTGAATTTTCTGCCCGGCCTCAAGCTGCCGCTGCCGGTGCGCATCCTTGTGCTGACGACGTCGGACGTGCGCTACCGCAACGAGCTCATGTCGGCTGCGATCAATCAGAGCAAATATCAGCTATACCTTGATATCAACATGGATCTGGACATTCTGGTGCCGTGGGCGCACCAGACGGAGACAGTGGGCACGCAGGCGCTGCTGGCCGAGACGGTCATCGTCGGCAAAGTGCCCCAGACGTATGTGGAAGTGGAGTAACGACTATGGACGTACATGAAGAAATTCTGGCGCTGCGCCGCCGGCTGGAGCGCGCAAACTTTCTCTACTATGTGAAGGACGCGCCCGAGATCAGCGACTTTGAATATGACGCGCTCCTGCGCAGACTGGAGGAGCTTGAGGCGGCGCACCCGGAGTATGCCTCGCCCGATTCGCCGACGCAGCACGTCGGCGGCTATGCGCTCAACACCTTTGCGCAGGTACACCATCAGGTGCCGCTCGAGAGCCTGCAGGACGTGTTCTCGTTCGACGAGCTGCGCGCGTTTGGCGCGCGCATGGACACCGCGCTCACGCAGGCGCATGATTACTCTGTCGAGCCGAAGATCGACGGTCTGTCCATGTCGCTCGAGTATGAAAACGGTGTGTTCGTGCGCGGCGCGACGCGCGGCGACGGTGTCACCGGAGAGGACGTGACGGAAAATCTGCGCACGCTGCGAAACCTGCCGCTGACGCTTGAAAATGCGCCCGAAAAGCTCATCGTGCGCGGCGAGGTCTATATGTCGCACGCCGTGTTTGCGCAGCTCAACGCCGAGCGCGAGCTGCTTGAGCAGCCGCTGCTGGCAAACCCGCGCAACGCCGCGGCGGGCTCCGTGCGCCAGCAAGACCCGAAGGTCGCGGCGGCGCGCAAGCTCGATATCATTATCTTTAACCTCCAGTATGACAGCGAGCGCACGTTTGCCACCCATGCGCAGACGCTTGACTATCTGGCGTCGCTCGGCTTCCCGGTCGTGCCGTACCGGCGCTGTGAAACACTCGATGCCTGCTGCGCGCGCATCGACTGGATCGGTGACAACCGCGAGACGTTCCCGTTTGACATCGACGGCGCGGTCATCAAGATCAATGACCTCACGCAGCGGCAGTATCTCGGCAGCACGGCGAAATTCCCGCGCTGGGCGGTGGCGTATAAGTATCCGCCGGAAAAAAAGGAAAGCCGCGTGCGCGACATCGTCGTGCAGGTCGGGCGCACGGGCGTGCTCACACCGAAGGCGGTCATCGACCCGGTGCGTCTGGCGGGGACGACCGTCACGAACGCCACGCTGCACAATCAGGATTTTATCGACAATCTTGACCTGCGCATCGGCGACACGGTGCTCGTGCAGAAGGCGGGGGAGATCATCCCCGAGATCCTCTCCGTTGTGCGCGAAAAGCGTCCGGAGGGCACGGTCCCGTTTCGTATGCCGGACACCTGCCCTGAGTGCGGCGCGCCGGTCGTGCGCGATCCGGACGGAGCCGCCCTGCGCTGCACGGGTGCGGAGTGCCCGGCGCAGCGGCTGCGCAATATCGCCCACTTTGCCTCGCGTGAGGCGATGGATATCGACGGGCTCGGCATTTCGCTGTGCCAGTCGCTGATCGACTCTGGGCTCGTGCGCTCGCCGGCGGAGCTGTATTCCCTCGAGCCGCAGGCGGTCGCAGCGCTGGATCATATGGGCAAAAAATCGGCCGAGAATCTCATTGCGGCCATTGAAAAGAGCAAGGATGCGGGCATGGCGCGCCTGCTGTGCGCGTTCGGCATCCGGCAGGTGGGGCAGAAGGCGGCCAAGGTGCTGGCGATGCACTTCGGCACGCTCGACAAGCTCATGGCGGCGACGGAGGACGAGCTCATGGCCATTCCCGACGTCGGGCCGACAACGGCTGCGTACCTGCGCGCGTGGTTTGCAAATCCTCAGTCGCAGCACCAGATCCGTCTGCTGCGCGCGGCCGGTGTCAGCTTCGAGTCCAAGGAGCAGGTCGTCGACCACCGCTTTGCGGGCAAGACGTTCGTGCTCACCGGCGCGCTCGAGCACTTCAGCCGCGACGAGGCCGGTGCCATCATCGAACGCTTCGGCGGCAAAACCAGCTCATCCGTGTCGAAAAAGACGTCCTATCTGCTGGCCGGGGAGAACACCGGGTCAAAGTATCAGAAGGCGCTCACGCTCGGCACGCCGATCATTACGGAAGCAGAATTTCTGGACATGATCCGGGAATAACGACGAAACGGAGGAATCATCATGCGAGATTACGCAAAGGAGTTTGAAAATCGCGTCGCCTTTATCCGCGACCTGCTCAAGAGCAGCGGCGCCAAGGGCGTCATCTATGGTAACAGCGGTGGCAAGGACAGCGCGCTCGTTGGCATCCTCTGCAAGGCGGCGTGCGACAATACGGTCGGCATCATGATGCCGTGCGCCTCCAAGCGCAACTTCGGCGAGGACATGACCGACGGTCTGGCCGTGGCCGAGCAGTTCAATATTGAGACGCGCACGGTCGACCTCACGGCGGAAAAGGAGCTCGTCATGCAGACGCTCTCCGCCGTCACGACGCTCAACCAGATGGCAACGTCCAATATTGCGCCGCGTCTGCGCATGCTCACGCTCTACACGATCGGCGCGGCGGAGGGACGCCTCGTCGCCGGGACGGGCAACCGCAGCGAGGCGTACATGGGCTACTTCACGAAGTGGGGCGACGGTGCGTATGACTTTAACCCCATTGCCGACCTGACCGTGACGGAGGTCTATGCGTTCCTGTCGTGGCTGCACGCGCCGGAAAACATCATCCGCAAGGCGCCGTCAGCCGGGCTTTTCGAGGGGCAGACGGACGAGCAGGAGATGGGCGTGACCTATGCCGCCATCGATCGGTACATCCTTACCGGTGAGGCCAACGAGCACGACAAGGCCATCATCGACCGCTATCATAGCCGCAGCGAGCACAAGCGCCGCCCGGCCGCGACCTATCACGCCGAATGATACAGTATTTTGATACCCACGCGCATTACGACAGCGGAAAGTTCAACGCCGACCGTGACGAGGTGCTGCGCGCTGTACATGACAGCGGCGTCGCGCTCGTGGTCGACCCCGGCGACAGCGGCGTCACGTCGGAGCGTGCCGTTGCGCTGGCACAGGCGCACGATTTCGTCTATGCCGCCGTCGGCTGGCATCCGGAGGAGGCCGACAGCTGGACGGACAGCAGCCTCGCACATATCCGCGCGCTGGCAGCGCAGCCGAAGGTCTGCGCCATCGGCGAGATCGGGCTGGACTATTACTGGGACGCATCCACAAAGGCAAAGCAGGAACGGATGTTCCGCGCGCAGCTGGAGCTTGCGCTCGAGCTGGATCTGCCGGTCATCGTGCATGACCGCGAGGCGCACGGCGACAGTCTGCGCATCGTGTGCGACTATCCGCAGCTGCGCGGCGTGTTCCACTGCTATTCCGGCAGCGTGGAGATGGCGCATGAGCTGTTGCGCCGCGGTTGGTATCTCGGCTTTGACGGGCCGATCACATACAAAAATGCCGCCAAAGCGCCCGAGGTGATCGCCGCCTGCCCGGCGGAGCGCATCCTGTTGGAAACGGATTCCCCCTATCTCGCGCCCGTGCCGAATCGCGGTAAGCGCAATGATTCACGTAACCTGCCGTTCATCGCCGCGCGTGTCGCGGAGATCAAGGGCATGACGATAGACCAAGTCGCGGAGGTAACACTGCAAAATGGAAAGAAACTCTTTGATCTCTGAGCGCTATCTGCTGCGCGGCGCGCCGAACGCGCGCGACCTCGGCGGCCTGCCGACGATGGACGGGCGCAAGGTGCGCGCAGGGGTGCTGCTGCGCAGCGGCGAGCTTGCGGGCATTACGGACGCTGATGCGCAGACGCTCAGCCAATACCCGCTGCGCACGGTCATCGACTTTCGTACCGATCTGGAGCGGGAGCAGAAGCCCGACCGCGTCCTTGCGGGCGTGCGCTATATCCACTGCCCGATCGTACAGCAGGCGGCGGCCGGCCTGACGCGTGAGGAGCAGGCAGACCCCTATGGCGCCGTTGTTGCGCACGCAAAGACGATGGCGGGCAAGGAGCGAGCGTTCATGTGCGAGCTGTACCGCGGCCTTGTCACGCGGGAATTCTCTGTCGACCACTACCGGCAGTTTTTTGCGCTCCTGCTTGCGCAGACGGACGGCGCGCTGCTCTATCACTGTACGGCCGGAAAGGATCGCGTCGGTGTCGGCACAATGCTGCTGCTGACGGCGCTGGGCGTGGACTGGCCGGTCATCGTGGAAAATTATCTGATCACGAATGAGCGCATGGCCGCCTCGACCGACTGCCTGCTGACGGCGGTCAAGGACTATGACCTCACGGAGGCAGAGCGGGATGTCATCCGCACATTCGACTGCGCGGACGCGGAGTTTCTGACAGCCGCGCGCGACGCGGCCGAAGCGCGTCATGGCAGCATGGACGCCTTCCTGTCACAGGCGCTCGGCGTCGGTGAGGCCGAGCGGGAGATGCTGCGTGCACGCTGGCTGACCGAATGATAAAAGTTATTGCTGAAAAAGCGGCGTGCCGCCCGATGTGGGCGGCACGCCGCTTTTGTCTGCCGGAAAACCGAAGCGATTTTCCGGCAAAAGGCTCACAGTTTCAAATCTTCGGCAATTGATCCGCCAGAAAGACAAGGACGGGATCCTCCTCCGCGCGGACATAGGGCGCTCTCGGTGCGCGAAACAGCGTCGACTCCGGCAGCACCGTACTGAGCACGACGTGGAAGGTCGTGCCGTTCCAGGCGTTGCTCTCGAGCAGGATCGTGCCGTTGTGCTTTTCTGCGACACCGAGCGCGACGGTGAGGCCGAAACCATTGCTGCTCAGGTCGGAAAAGTCCACGCCCGTCACGCGCAGCGGGATAAAGATTGTCCCGAGCTTCGCCGGAGCGATGCGCGTGCCGTCGTCACAGATGATGATGTCTGCGCGGTCACCCTCCTGTGTGACGGCAATGTGGATGCGGTCGCCGCGCGAGCAGCGCTCCATGCAGTTTGCGATGATGTTGAGCAGCATCCGCTGGATGAGCGCCGTGTCGAGCGCGCACTCGATCGGCGCTTCCGGAATGTGCACGTCGAGCACGATGCCGTTGTCGTCGGCGATCGACTGTATGTTTTCCAGCAGCATCCGGCATTCCGCGCCGAGATCGCATAGCTGCGGTGCGAATGCGAGCGACCCGTCGCTCAGCCCGGCGGCGGTGGAGGCGTTGAGCGCAAAGCGCAGCAGCCGGTAATAAAACCGCTTGAGCTCGGCGGCGTTGTGGCGAAAGTGCACATCACTCAGTTGCATGCCGTAATCATGGAAGTACGTCGTGAGCGTGTGGAAGCCCGACAGCGACGTCAGAAACGGTGCAAACTGTGCGCCTGCGCGCAGCGTGTTTTCGTCCTGCGGCTCAAGCGAGAAGAGCCGGAACGCGCCGAATGATGTCACGGATACGATGACATGGCGCTTGCCGACCATGGCGGAGGTCACAAATTCCGTCGCCGTGGCCTCGGTAATGTGATCCGGCAGCAGCTCGGAGAGCTTGTGGTTTGTGCGGTCGCCGCGAAAGAGCTCCTGCGCTGCCGGATTCATAAATGCGATGAACTGCTCCTGTGCGCCGAGCACAGCTGTCGTGCTCATGGAAAACAGTGTGCTGAGCGAGTCGATGATGTGCGTATTGCTCATTTTCCGATCCCCCCTGAGATGTATTAAAAATCAGTATAGCAGAGCTCGTCAATAGATACAAGTTTTTATGAAAATCTGAGCGAAAAATTGTCACTTGTGATCGACTGCGCATCGTGAATTGGAAAGAATGTGGTTGCGCTTTTTCCGGATTTGATATAAAATAGAGCCGTATGAAATGCGCTGCGTGCTGTGCGCAGCAGATCTAACAGGAGGAAACGAGTATGATTAAAATTGGCATCAATGGCTTCGGCCGTATCGGCCGTCTGGCATTCCGCGCCGCGATCTGCGCAGACGATATTGAGGTCGTCGCCGTCAACGCTCCGGACAAAACGCCTGAGCAACTGGCATATACCGTGAAGTATGACTCCGTGCATGGCCGCTTCAACGGCACCGTTGATTTTGAGGAAGGCGAAAAACCGGCTCTGATTGTTAATGGCAAGCGTGTTGCGCTGCTCAACAACCGTGATGCGAAGCTCCTGCCCTGGGGTGAGCTGGGCGTTGAGTATGTGCTCGAGTGCACCGGCGCGTTCCTGACCAAGGAAAAGGCGCAGGATCATCTGGATGCCGGCGCGAAGGTCGTCGTGCTCTCCGGTCCGTCCAAGGACGACACGCCGATGTTCGTCTGCGGCGTCAACCTCGATGCTTACACCCCCGACATCAAGATCGTGTCCAATGCTTCCTGCACCACCAACTGCCTTGCGCCGCTGGCCAAGATCCTCAATGACAACTTCGGCATCGTCGAGGGCCTCATGACCACTGTCCACGCTGACACTGCCACCCAGCAGGTCGTTGACGGCTTCTCCAAGAAGAACTGGCGCCTGTCCCGCGGCGTGCACGGCAACATTATCCCGACCAGCACCGGCGCTGCCAAGGCTGTCGGCAAGGTCATCCCGGCTCTGCAGGGCAAGCTGACCGGCACCTCCATGCGTATCCCGAGCGCGGACGTGTCCATCGTCGACCTGACCTGCCGTCTGGAGAAGGCAGCGACCTATGAAGAGATCTGCGCCGCCGTCAAGGCTGCTGCGGAAGGCCCGATGGCCGGTGTCGTCGAGTACGTTGACGACGAGGTCGTCTCCTCCGATTTCATCACCGATCCGCACACCAGCATCTTCGATGCCAGAGCGGGTCTGGCGCTCAACAATCACTTCGTCAAGCTCATGGCTTGGTACGACAACGAGTGGGGCTTCTCCAACAAGATGCTCGACCTGACGCGCCACATCGACAGCGTCCGCAAGGCCTGATCGAAAAAATCCAACTGCAAATCAAGGGAATGCATCGCGTTCCCTTGATTTTTTCTGTCCGGTAGTGTAAAGTATACCGGCACATGAAATTTCAGCGGGGAGGGAGCGCGTTTTGCAGGAAAACAGCAAGCAGAACTATCTCCACGGCGCGGCCATTATGGCGGCCGGCGTGGTGGTCACCAAGATCCTCGGCGCGATCTACAAGATCCCGCTCGGCAATATCCTCGGCGACGAGGGGTATGGATACTTTTCCGTCGCTTACAATATCTATTACGTTTTTCTCACGATGGCTACGGCGGGCATGCCGGTCGCGCTCTCGCGCATGATCAGCGAGGCGGACACGCTCGGCCGTCCCATGCAGGCGCGCAAGATCTTCCGCGTTGCATGGCTGACGTTTGCAATCTTCGGCATTCTGCTCGGGCTGGTCATGTTCCTGTTTCCGACGGAGCTTGCCGGGATGCTCAACAACGTCCGCGCGGCGCAGAGCATCTGGGCGCTGTCTCCGGCACTCGTGCTCGTGTACCTGACGAGCACGTACCGCGGTTATGCACAGGGCATGAGCAATATGAAGCCGACCACTGTCTCACAGATCCTTGAGGTCGTGGGAAAGGTCGCCGTCGGTCTGGTGCTCGCGTGGAGCTTTACGCGCGCGGGCAAAGGGCTGCCGGTCGCCTCGGCGGGCGCAATCTTCGGCGTCACGGCGGGCGGTGCGTTCGCGCTCATCTACGTCTCGATCTATAAGCACCGGCATTACCCGGACAAACCGGTCGCGGATCCGGATGTGCCGGAGTCTGCCGGGCGCATTCTCGGCACGCTGCTGCGCATCAGTATCCCGATCGCGCTCGGCTCAAGCGTTTTGAGCATCATCAACCTCGTCGACACCAAGCTCATCATGTACCGTCTGCAGACGGCGCTGGGCTATTCGGAGACATACGCAAACATTCTCTACGGCGTCTACGGGAAAACGCTGACGCTCTTTAACCTTCCGGCTGCGTTCGTGACGCCGATGACGATCAGCATCGTTCCGGCGATTGCTGCCGCGGTTGTGCAGAAGAAGTTTGCACAGGGACATGATATTGCGGAGTCTGCGCTGCGCATCTCGGCGGTCGTTGCCATGCCGATGGGCGTCGGGCTCGCCGTGCTCTGCGACCCGATCGTGAACGTGCTCTATCCGAACAGCAATGACGCCGGGCCTATGCTGCTGATGTTTTTGGGGCTCGCGTCTGTGTTCGTGTGCATTTCGCTCATCACAACGGCGGTCCTGCAGGCGACCGGGCATGAGCTGTGCCCCGTGTGGTCGATGCTGGCCGGCGGTGTGACCAAGGTCGCAGTAAACTGGTTTTTGATCGCTGTTCCGGAGCTCAACATCGTCGGCGCGCCGATCGGCACGCTCGCGTGCTATGTGGTCATCTGCATCATGAACTACATTTTCCTGTGCCGCACGCTGCATGAGCGGCTGCACATCGGGCGCTGCCTTGCGCGTCCGCTGCTGAGCACTGTGCTCATGGCGGCCGTCGCCGGAGGCGTGTATGCCGGGCTCAGCGCTGTCATAGGCGGCGATCCGGGCTGGAAGCGTATGGCGCTGGCCATGCTCGTGGCAATGGTCTGCGCGGTCGTGACATATCTTGTTGCGGTGGTCAAAACGCGCGCCATCACGCTTTCGGATATGCAGCTAATCCCGCGCGGTGAAAAGCTCGCAAAAGTCCTGCATATCAGATGACATAACACCGAAAACCCTGAATTTTCAATGGTTTTTTCAAAAAAGGGTTGCAGAAGGAGCAAAATTGTGTTAGATTTTCTCTGCAAAGAAAGCTATGACCTGCGCGACTTCGTTGCGCTTGTCTCGTACCTGCGTTCGCCGAACGGCTGCCCCTGGGATCAGGTGCAGACGCACGAAAGTATCCGCCGCAACTTCCTCGAGGAGACGTATGAGGCCTGTGAGGCGATCGACGCCGGAGACGTTGTGCACATGCGCGAGGAGCTGGGCGACGTGCTCATGCAGGTGCTGTTTCACACGGATATTGAGCGTGAGGCCGGGCATTTTGATATTGACGATGTGGCGGACGCTGCCTGCAAAAAGCTC
>OIXQ01001237.1_pt1 | contig 10172 bp, 5 predicted proteins | sample 1587791 | NCBI WGS metagenome assembly OIXQ01 (sample SAMN03283273) | human gut metagenome | biome: human-associated habitat; material: feces | host: Homo sapiens | place: Peru | collected 2012 | reverse complement strand
CTGGTGAGCTCTGCCTTTCCACAAACTATTTTAGTGATTTGGTAAAGAAAGCCACAGGCCTTTCGCCCCTGAAACACATCCATTTGAAAATGCTTCATTACGCCAAAGAATTGCTGACCAACCGCGAAGTTTCTTTAAGCGATATTGCGGGTATGTTAGGCTTTCAGTATGCCGCCCATTTCAGCACTTGGTTTAAGAAACAAGCAGGATGCACTCCCCTTGAATACAGAAATGCAGTTTGGTAGAAATAATAGTTGCCTACCAAAAGAAAAATAGATATTCGTCACATCCTACGAGAGAAGTTCAGCACTTTCCAACTCTATATATGTGGTTCCACCCATAATAAAACGTAAAAACGTTAAATATGAGCGTTTTATGCGGTAGAAACAATCAAATTTCATACCTTTCTACCATTTAAGCTAGAAACCATTGAGTATCAATGAGTATTGAAGGCAGTATATAAGTCATGATGCAACATGGATTCGTCAAGGCTCAAATGCTCACCCGTATTGAAGTATTCTCTTACCTTTGCACCCGATTATAGAATTAATCTCAATTAACATTGGGATAAGGTTTGTTTTTTGTAGTTTTGCTAGAAGAATGGGCCTTGGAGGGCGAGATCAATTTGTATTAGGTAGGTTTTCACCATATCGTGGCAAAGAAATGACCGTCCTCCTTTTCTTTATCTTCTAGAGTCAGGACAAAGTATCTAAGGACAATAAAAGTGATCCAGTGTAGATTTCAAGAGTTAAGACGACGGGAGATTTGGTCTATAGTCAACATTATAAATTTTAAAAGGTTACATTATGAGACCAAATTTGTTTATGGAAATCGACTATGTGGTCAGCCAGTGCGTAGGCATTGACGTTTCCAAGGAGAAGTTAGTGGCAACGATGTGCATGTTCAGCCTTGCCGAGCAAGCCGTCTATTCGAGGGCCACGGAGTTTGAGAACAGCAAGACAGGCTTCAACCAACTGGTGAAGTGGAGCCGCAAGGAGGCGATGAAGGACTTGCCTCTGCGCTTTGTGATGGAGGCAACGGGCGTGTACCACGAGCATCTTGCCAACCACCTTGTTAAGATAGGCTGCACGACCATCGTGATGATGCCCAAGAAGGCAAGGGAGTTTGCCTACTGGGAGGGTATGATTAGCAAGAACGACACAATCGACAGCCGCGTATTAGCCCTTGTGGGCTGCGTAAAGAGAAGTATGCGCCCATGGCAACCGACGAGTCCAATCTATCGTGAGCTGCGCATGATGACCAGATTCTCCCAGGACGCAAAGGTGTTGCGTACCGAATTGAATAACCATCTGGAGGCATTGAGCCACAGCCATGAGCCAGAAAAGAGTGTCATCAAGCACTATGAGGCAATGGTTGATGCACTTGACAAGCGGATTGAGAAGAACCTTGAAAACATGAAGAAAAAGGTGGCTTCGGACGCAGTGCTGGCCAAGAAGGTGGAGAACATCATGACCATCCCTTCCGTCGGCTTCCTGTCGGCCGTGACTGTCATTGCCGAGACCAACGGCTTTGCGCTGATACAAAGCAGAAACCAACTCACCAGCTATGCAGGGTTTGATATCAAGGACAACCAGTCTGGCACGGTCGAGGGCAAGTCCAAAATCTCCAAGCGAGGCAACACGCGTATCAGGGCTATCCTCTATATGCCTGCCGTGCAGTGCCAGCGTCGCAGCAAACACCTGAAAGACGCATACGAGAGAATCGTCGCCAAGCACCCTGATAAGAAGATGATAGCAGTAACCGCCATGCAGCGACGCCTGCTCCTGCTGATATACGCCATTTGGAAAAGCAACAAAGCATACAGTGAGGACTACAACAAGGAATAGCACTTAGACCATAGCCCCAGCCAAAAAGGAAGAGGTTGGAGCGGTTTGACATGCCTCCAACCTCAGCGTGATAGGTACCTGAAAAAGGTATCTTCACTCGTCGTGTGCAAAATTACTAGGAATCTGGGAGATAAACAACTAAATTGCCGTTTATTTGAAAAAAATAATAATCTATACCTGAAAACACGAGGGGTTTGGGGGCAAGTAGCCCCCATAAAGGTATAAAAACATATAAAAGTTAAAAATAAAACTTATTACTCTTTATTAACACTTTTTTCTTTGAAAATAAAACAGTATCTTTGCCATGCCCTATCGTTGAATTCTCTTGCTTGTTTTGCAACACTAAGATAAGTGAATTCTTCGACATGGCAAAATCCTGGGCCGTTCGGCTCTGTCGCTTGCCAAAGCAAGAACTTTTTGTTGCTCAGGTTCTTAAAAAGTTTAATTTATAATAGTGTTGCGGAATTAAGGTTAAAAATAAAATTATGAGGAAAATCTTTCTTTATTTTTGTTTTATGTTATTCTCGGCTTTTGTATTTGCCCAATCCAAGATTGGGTATGCCTACGATATGGCAGGGAATCGTATAAAACGAGAAATTGTCATGTCAGCTTCACAAGCAATGGCGAAGAAGCAGTCTTTTGAAAGCCAGGACTTCTATTCCGAAAGGTTGAGAGAACATTCGGTTAAAATTTACCCGAATCCAACTCAGGGTAATCTAAAGGTTAGTATCTCAGGCTTAGAGAATAGTGACAAATGTCACTTGGACGTTTATTCTATACAAGGTACTCAGATTCTTGCCTTTGATGTAAACTCAGACAACGCCAATGTGGATATAAGCAATCAGCCCAATGGAGTTTATATGCTTCAAATCACAATTAACGGAAAATCAACCACATGGAAAATCATAAAGAAATGAGAACGAGTTTCTGTATAAAAAGTATTATCATTATAGCCCTGTTAGGTGCCTTCGGAGTAACCAGGGCTTCGTGCATAGTTGGCTCCAACTCGTTGGCTACCGTTGTGACCAGATTGTTCATAAGTCAATCGGACACACTAAGTACTTTACAAGAAGATAACTTGAAGAGAAAAGAACTGGGACTTTCGTCTGCTCTGGCTCATAGTAGACCTACTCCGAATTTACCTATAGATTTAGAACTGGTTCGTCCCATGGATCCTGAAAGGCCTATAGATCCAGGACCTCTCCACCCCATAGAACCGACTCCTATTTGGCCAGACGAGCCAATAACGGATGAACCAGTCCATAGGAAGGAGGCCGTAGGAACACCAAGCGGTAATCTGACAGTCTCTAATATGGGTGCGGCTGTTTATAACCTAAAAATAGATGTTCCAAACGGAGGTTCACTAACTCCACAGCTTTCCATATCTTATAACAGTCAGACTGGAGGGTATGGAATTGCCGGATATGGATTTAACCTCACTGGGATCTCTGTAATAACGAGAGGAGGAAAAGATTTATTCCATGATGGACAGGTAAAAGGAACAGCATATACGAGCAGCGACACTTATTTTCTTGATGGAAGGCGCCTGATACTTCAGTCGGGTAACGCAGGTCAAAATGGTGAAATCTACACAGTAGAAGGTGATCCGTTTACCAAAGTTATCGTACATGGAAATTATAGCAATAGTTCGGCAGACACTTGGTTTGAGGTAAAGGCTAGTGACGGTACCGTATACCAATATGGAAACTCAAGCAACTCAAAACTCAGTTATAGAAATAAAAAAGGGTATGCCCGTATTGCATCATGGTATATCAACCGAACCACGGACAAGTATTCCAATTATATCACATACGATTATGCTATAGGTAATTTCTTTATCAGACCAGTTGGCATAACCTATGGTACAAATTCCGCGAAGAACCGCGGAATCGTCAACAAGGTTAATTTCTTCTATCAGAATCTTGGAAATAATGCAAGACCCTTTGCCGTAGAGGATCAACAAGGCTTGATTGATATGTGCCTTTCTTCTATCACAACGACATGTAATAATTCTATATATCGCACATATACATTTAGTTATAATAATAATTCAGATCAGTCTACTGGTAAGTGGATGCGTCTTGTTACAGTTGAAGAAGCGAACGGAAAGGGAGATAAATATCCTCCGGTCAAATTTACTTGGCAGTATTTACCTTCCTCAAGTATTTATTCCTCGCAATTGGCGGTTTCTACAAAAGATGGCAGTAGCTTCGTGGAAGAGACCGACAAGCAATTTCTCTCGGCAGACCTCAATGGCGATGGCATCAGTGATATAATAAGAGTTTCACCTGTCAAAGTGACTACTGCTGTCTGGGCTGGTGGTAGTAGTTGGAACCATTATACATATGTATATGTCAGCAGAAGCCATCTCTCATCTACAGGTAACATAACCTATGACTCTCCTCTAGTTTATACTCTACCTGCAGGCATATCCATGGATGTCATCAAATCTATGTTTGGAGGAACATCGGTCATGGACTTTGACGGAGATGGTTACAATGACCTTATCTTCCCGTTCCAGAATGCAGCAACTGGTCATTGGAACCAGGCTGTTTTCTACATGGTTTTGGGAAGCGATGTTGTAGCAGGACGAAGTGGTGGCACCCATGCATTCGCTGTAAACCTCCAATCAACAGATAAGGCTCCGTTGTTTGCGACTTTTGACGTGGATGGCAATGGTAAAGATGATGTCGTGTGTGTGGAACAACGCAAGAAGGACTATTATTACCCTTGTACTATAGTTCAATTTACCAGTGGGACTACGTTAAACCGAACAAAAATTAAACTTACCTTACCACAGGGAGTAAGTAAAGATATTGAAAAAGTTTTTGTCGGAGACTATAACAATGACGGACTCTCCGATCTAATACTTCTGTATGATGGTGGCTATAAGGTTTACTTCAATAATGGAGGAACAGGGGTCGCTTCGGCATTTACAGAGAATAATACAAAATCAAGTACGGATTTTGGTAATTACTGGAGAATCCAGCAGGGTGATTTTGATGGTGATGGATTGATTGACTTTGTTTACAATAAAGCAAGAGAATCTTGCTTGTGGATAGCTCACAATAATGGTAACGGAACCTTTACTCATACAAAATCACCAGACATTGGCGTTGCAGACCATGCATCCAACAAAGATAATAGGAGATTCTCATTGATGGCTTATGATATAGATCATGACGGCCGTACAGATGTGATGGTTTGTAAAGCTGGATACAGACATCGCGGTTTCCCTAGGTTCAGAAACGATTACACAAACACACAGGTTAGATGGCTCTATTCTACGGGCACAAATCTGAAGTTAGGTAATAGCTATACAAAGAGTCGAGAGGATGATGCGAATGAAAGTTCTATTTTCCTTGGCGATTTTGATGGTGATGGCAATATTGAACTTGCGAATTACGGAAGTCTGCTCAACAATACAAACAGCAACTTCTCGGAGAAGATTAATATTTACAAATCGGGATATAATCTTTCACAAGTAGGGAAAATAACAAGCATATCTGATGGAATGGGCAATAGCAGTTACATCCAATATGCAAGTGCTACGAGTCCGAGCGTCTATAAAAGGAGTATTAAGAGTTCATACCCAATCAATACCTATACTTTACCTCTATCGGTTGTAGCAAAAGTAACGAGAGATAACGGAGCAGTAGGTAGTCAGGTAAATAAGTATTTCTACGAAGACCTAAGGCTGCACATTGCAGGGAAGGGAATGCTTGGCTTTAATACGGTAACCAATGAAAACACAACATTGGGCACAAAGGAAGTAAACAGTGTCACAAAATGGAATGAGAAACTTTGGATTCCAAAAGAGACGAAAACCTCAAGCTTTGTCGGCAACAATTCTAGTACGATCATTTCGACCTATTCCGTATCAAAGGCAGGGAATAACTACTTTGCATATGTATCCCAAAAGGATGTGACCGATTTGGATGAAAACAAGGTTACAACCGTTTCCAATTATGATGTGTCAAAGGGTGTCCTTACTGACAAGACAGTCAAGAACGACGGTGATAATATGTATAAGAAGGTTTCCTACTCAGGCTACCAGAACAAGGCTGGAGTATGGCTGCCAACTACGCTTACCATGACTCAAAAGCACCGTGATGATGCAGCACCTTATACTTCCGTTACAACTTATAGCTATGATGATAAAGGCAATGTGCGATCTTCTACTGTGAATAGCGGAACTAATATGGCGATCAAGACAACATCGACCTATGATGTGTATGGTAATGCTCTTTCCTCGGTTATTACAGGTAGTGGAGTAAAAACAATAACAAAATATAATGACTATGACCCATCCGGCCGTTTCGTCATTAAAAGTTATACAAATCCTGCCTCTGCCGTAAATACCTTTACGTATGACTTATGGGGTAATGTACTGACAGAGAATGACGCTACGGAGCCTTCCAATATTCTGACCACAAAATATACTTATGACGGATGGGGAAGGAAACAGACTGCTTTACTGGCTGATGGTACACAGACGACCTACAATACTGGTTGGGGAACAACCAGCCGCAAGAAATACTATTCCAAAGAATCCACTACTGGCAAACCTTCCGTGACGGTATGGTACGACAAAGGAGGGCATGAGGTTCTGCAGGAGTCTTTTGGCGCCAAGGGGGTGTCTGTCTCTAAGGCCACAACCTATAATAGTAAGGGGCAGGTTTCTCGTGTAGAGAATAAAACGGGTAAATTGACCGTTACACAAAATCTCACCTATGATGAGCGTGGAAGGGTCATCACGGATGTACTGAGTTCCGGCAAGTCTGCGTCATATTCATACGGAAACCGTTCGGTTACTACGACCATTGCAGGACGTAGCTATACAAAGGCTACAGATGCATGGGGAAATGTTATTAAGTCGACCGATCCTGTCAGCGAAGTTGAATACCAGTATTCTTCTATAGGAAAACCAAGTAGTGTAAAGACGCAAGGTTCTACTGTGACGATGTCCTACGATGCAGCAGGAAACCAACTGTCTCTCACTGACCCAGATGCGGGAACATCCACTTATACTTATGCAGCCGATGGCACATTGCTGACACAGACAGACGGAAGAGGCATCAAGACCATCAACAACTATGATGACTTAGGACGTTTGGCGTCTACCCAAATTGGCCAGAAAACAATTGTTTATACTTATGGAACAACAGGTAACGAAAAGTTGAGATTGGTAAAATTGGCTTCTGACAACAATTCTGTAGAATACACTCATGACAAATTTGGACGTGTTGTTACAGAAAAACGTAATATGGATAGATATGGAACCCATAGTTTCTCATACGCTTACAACAGCAATAACCAGTTGTCCAAGACAACCTATCCCGGTGGTCTGGAGGAGTCATACCTGTATGATAATTTTGGATTCAAATCACAGTCTGCAATAGGTGATAAGGTCATCTATAAGGTCGAAAGTACTGACGGTCTTGTAAATAGCACATCATTTATGGGTAAACTTACTACTACACTTACTCGCGATGCTCGTGGGTATGAGAGTAACCGTCGAATTGCTCGCGGTTCATCTATATTAGAAAATTTTGATGAGTCATACGATGGGGCGACCGATAACCTGCTGTCACGCAAGAGGAACAATGGACCACAAGAAACTTTCGGCTATGACAATCTTGACAGACTTGTTTCCGTCAAAAGAGGAACAGTTGAAACGATGAAGATAAATTATGCGCCGAACGGAAATATTCTCTTCAAGACCGGAATTGGCAACTTCTCTTATGATAAGAATATCCGACCACATGCTGTGACGGAGGTACAAAACACTGATGGGAAGATACCAGGCGATGCGTTGGCAACCTCTTTCAATGATTTCGGAAAAATCCAACTGATAGAGGATGCTGGTAAAAACCTTAGAATGGACTTCATTTATGGTCCAGATCAAGAAAGGTGGTATTCTGAATTATCACACAATGGTACAGATGTAAGAACTACCGTGTATGCTGGAGAATACGAAAAGATTACCGAGAATGGTCATACCCGTGAGTTCTATTATCTTGATGGCAATACCATCGTCATTAAGGAAAATGGCAGTGTAAAAACTTATTTTGCCTTCACGGACAATTTAGGCAGTATTCTATCCGTTATGGATGAGAATGGACAAAAAGTGTTCGATGCTTCTTATGATGCGTGGGGCAAGCAGACTGTGGCCCTCAATACGATAGGCTTACACCGTGGCTACACAGAGCATGAAATGCTCAGTGAGTTTGATATTATCAACATGAAAGGTCGTTTGTACGACCCTGTTCTCGGTCGGTTCTTCAGCCCAGACAACTATGTTCAGATGCCGGACAACAGCCAGAACTTCAATCGGTACAGCTATTGTTTGAATAATCCACTGAAATATACGGATCCAAGTGGGGATTTTTGGAACCTTATCATAGGGGCAGCTATTGGAGGAGTTTTCAATTGGGCATCACATGAATTCCAGTTTAATGCGAAAGGACTTGGACACCTCGTCACTGGAGCTGTTGCTGGAGCTGTTGGTGCTGGATTAGCGTCGGGAGTGAACGTTGCTATGGCTGGTGGTAACTTCTGGACTGGAGCTGCAGGATTGGCGAAGGGAATTTCTTCTACGGGATTCCTTGCAGGCGCTGCTTCGGGTGCTAGCGCTGGGTTTGCTGGTGGTTTTATTAATAATGCAGGCAATTCTTGGTTAGATGGACACAGCTTTGGAAAAGGTCTTCTTGCTGGCCTGGGTTCTGGAGGCTTAGGAACTTTGGAAGGCGGTATTGCTGGAGGTCTAATTGGTGGTCTTGATGCTTTAGACAAAGGCACGAACTTCTGGACAGGGAAGACAAACATTGACATAACTGGTGCATATGCCTGTTCAAATTGTAATTCATCAGGCTTTAATCTCAATAAAAAAAACGTTACTGGAAAATACGTAGGAGAATTCGAAGGTGTAAATGTGTTTGAAACCAAGAAACTTGGTAGTTTAGTTACTCCAGAATCTGATGGATACTATCATTTTCGAGCAGTTACTGTCCCTGAGCGTGGAATCATTGCTGGAGAAGGTGTCTTCACTAGTGGTCAAAGGGTTGGTCAAGCTATGATGCAACATGAATTTGGACATATCCTTCAGTATCGTATGTTTGGCCCTGCAGCATATTGGCATGTAATCGCTCCAGAAAGTTTCGCCAATGCAACATTCTTCCCATCTTCCCATCATAAATATTGGACAGAAACATGGGCCAACTACCTTGCAGAAGGTCATTTTAGAGGTTTCTGGATAGGGGGATTTGATTATCCAATAAAAAATATTAGTACCTTTAATTGGTGGAAGATGAAACTTGCTCAAATGCAGGGAATGATAATGGCTAAACCACGTGGATTTATTTAAATCACTTACTAATATATATGAAAATAGATAAGAAATATAGAAATTTGTTAGGTGGTATTGCGATCATTCTTAGTTTGGTCTCTTCATGCATCCCTATATGTGATTCAAGGACTATCGCCATTTTCACGAATCGTACGAATGACACCTTATTTATAGGTGCCTCCCACTACGATACGATTGATAGTGTGGATTGTCTATTGCAACCTGCATATTTGCCTATTGATAGTGACCTATATCCTTCTAAGGTGACGTTGTGGAATGGTATTGATGTCCAAGGTGACATCGTATATCCAGACTCGTTGTTTACCATAGACGGCAATTATCTATTCAACAATACAGATACCTGCTATTTCTTCTTAATCAAATGGAAAGATGCTAAAAATTATTTATGGGATGAAATCCGCATGAAGAAGTTATATCGTCGAAAAATAGTTGTTCGAGATTGTAACGGTAAGTTTGATCAGACGATTCAATAGAAAGATCCTAACATGTCCCATACTCGTCGAAGGATATGCTATAGCATAAGGTCATAGATGATTTACAAGATATATTAACCCGCTGATAACTGTAGATATATAGATTATCGGTGGGTTTTCTTGGCTTTTGAAAAAACTATCGTGAATTGGTTCTGTCCACCATTTTCCTGACTTCATCATCGTGTCACCCAAAAATCTTCATCAAAGAGTTTGGCGATTTTTTGATGCCTTGCCATCAACATGGTTTACGTATAAACCTCCTTGTTAAGAGGTAGTTTAATTTGTATGGTTGTACCCCAGTTCGGGATAACAGAGAGCCTTATACGATAATAATGCTGCGTGTATATGCCTCCTCCCCACGCCATCAGGTGTGAGTTACGAGAGGATATGAAAGAAGTAGTTTTAGAACAGTGACAGTTGTTTAGTGTCTTCGATGCAGTATCCCTGCAATGCCTTTGGCTTATTGTCGAAGAAGCAATATGC
>OIXQ01001234.1_pt1 | contig 10223 bp, 10 predicted proteins | sample 1587791 | NCBI WGS metagenome assembly OIXQ01 (sample SAMN03283273) | human gut metagenome | biome: human-associated habitat; material: feces | host: Homo sapiens | place: Peru | collected 2012 | reverse complement strand
TAACAATAACATTTGGATACATTGATGCAACTCTATAAATTTCATTTTTCAGTCTGTCAACATCGGTTGTTGCTTGAATTTGCACTTCTAGAAGTCGTGCGCCAGGATAATCAGGCAACAATTTTTCGAGATGAATTTTTTTGGAAAATTTAAAATTATATGTTATTGTGTCAGTTTGTCTTGGAGCATACTCCATTATTTTATCATTAATACCATTTGTAAACAAACCGACCCTTTCGAAATGCTCTTGAGCTATGGTCATTAGTTTGGTAAAGTCTGGGTGCGTGGTGGGCTCACCTCCCATTATTTTTACGCTCTTCACCCCAATTTTGCTAAAATACTCGCACAAGGTTAAAAACATATCAATAGACATTATGTTTTTTGTACGAATATTTCTGTTAAAACAATTATTACACTTAGCGTTACATTGTTCAGTAACGTAAAATCTTATACTTCGTGGGATTATTTCGATGTATAACTCGCTGATTATCAGTATTGTTATTTTGCAAAACACCTCTACGTAACAAACGTGCAACAAAAATTTCCAAATAAAAAAGAGATAATTGCGTATTTGCAACTATAAAATTACAGCCCAAGCACCATTTCTGCATTTTTATGGGTGTTTTGAGGGTTTGGCAACCAAGTCCCCAAAACAGCGTTTCTCTTGTATTCTTACTATCGTTTCTAAGTTTGATTTTGTCTTCACTTTATTTCATCCAAGTATGATTTAGAGTATGAAACAACTTCATTATTATAATATAACTTAAGATTTCGTCATTGACCAAGCATTTCTAACAGAATGAGAAATATCTTACATACCTTTGCACCACTTTCAACTTGCAATCACAAACAATGGTCATGATGAAATAGTCAAATTAAAACATCAACAGATTATGGAATCACGAACCAATCAAAGCGTAACTCCAGATGTTCAAGCACTCATGCTGGAGAACCTAAAACTCGCCAAGCGAGTAGAAGTGCTTGAAAATACCCTGTCAGCAGGTAAGGAAGTGCTGACTTTGGAAGAAGCTGCCCGATTTATGGGAGTGACAAAAAGTTCGCTCTACAAGATGACACATGAGCAGACCATTCCTTATTACAAGCCGAATGGCAAGATGGTGTATTTCGAGAAAGCGGAACTCTTGACATGGATTCGCAGAAATGCGATTGCGTCAAAGGCGCAGGTTTCAGAAGAAGCCAACCGTATCTTGAAAAATTTAAGTGTCAAGTAGCCATGAGGACAACAGAATTTGAAGCCAAGAAGGAACAGGCAGTCAAACTGTCTGTCCTCTGGGCTAAGACAGGACTTCGTGAACTATCCATGAGGGATGCCGTCAATGATTACATTGAAGCAACTGATGCAAACCATGCCATAGACAATGACGAACAAGCCATTTTGTGTGGAAGACGTGCCGTTGCATTACAAGTAAGCATAGAGGCAATAAACAGTCTTAACAAAGATGAACTTCAACGTTTGGATAGAAAACTCATGGAGATTGTCAGTGAGGATATGCCACGGCAACAGCATGGTCTTCACCGATGATTTGTTGTCCTTTCAGTCATTCACCATTTATAAACCATTCGGACATGGAAAGAAAAGAGATAGACAAAACTCGCCCTGTCACTTACTATTTGTCATTGACGGACGAACAACTGAATTTTCTCAGTAGCAACGAGGGAGGCATCAACAGAATACAATGTTTCCGCAGACTACTTCACCACACGGCAACTGCCGATACCACCTATACCAAGCGTGGCATATCCAAACCACTAATGCAAGGACAAACTTGTGTATCTGCCCTTGAACTTTCAAAGGAATGGAACTGCAACCGAAAGACAGTTATCCGCTTCATGAAACAGTTGGAACAGTTGGGTATCGTAACAATAAAAACTGATTGCCTTACCACCATTATGGATATGAGGTGCATAGCAGCGTGGAAGCATGAGGGTGAAACGGTTTATACAGCCAATGCCCTTTATAAGCGAGACAACGGCAAAGCGAAGTCGGAACAGAACCCGAACAAGTCTGTTTCAGATCCGACTTCTTCAACTTTGCCTTTGCCTTCTTCCGATTCGTTAGAAATCACTCCTTCGGAAATGGAGCAAATCCATTCCTTGGAAGAAATCCCTGATGATGTGAGAGAGCAGTTGTTAGCGGAAGATATGGAGCAATTCCACGAGCAACGTGAAATGTAACCAACCGTTCATTCATTTTTAGTCTTGGCATTTGCCTTCATGCTGTCAGTTTGCCAGTAAGAACGCAATGCCAAGACTTCATCAAAACCGTTTTAGAGCAGTGATGGTACACAACAAAAGAGGCTTGCCTATATGTACGCATAATGTAGATGGGGAACATAATCCTCGGTATGGTTATCACCAACCGAATTATGCTCCGTCGGGCAAGCCCTTAGGAGGACACCAGAGCAAGCTCATTTTATAAATTTCATTACCCCATCTTAGAAATAACATTATGCCAGAATACCAAGTGTTTCACCAACAAGCCGTCAAGTCGTTTTCGGCAGGTGAAGACAACGAACATCAGAGACGTTGGACTGAATCCCAATGGGAAGCAAAAGCCTCCAACAAGAAGTTTAATTACGACAAAAGCCGTGCGCATCTCAACTTTGAGATAGTTAAGGGCGGTAAGATTGTGCCTCTCGGCTCTTCCAAGCCCATTTTAGAGCGGTTTCAAGACCGTTTGGAAGCCACTGGTGCGGAAGACCCTAACAAAGGGCTTGAAACGCCCAAATACCGCATTGCCTGCAACATGATATTTTCGGGCGATGCCGACAGAATGCGAGAAATGGCTTTCGGAGACCAGAATGTGGAGCGAGCGAAAGGCGCAGACAACAGTCATGTCAAGCGCAAAGCGGAGATAGAATTGTGGGCAAAGGACATCTACAAGGCTGTTGCCGATGCATGGGGCGAAGACAACATCATTGACTTTTCCGTTCATCTTGACGAGTCTTCACCGCATATCCATTGCCTTGTCACGCCCATTATGTACGATGAGAAGAAACAGAAGATGCGTATCAAATACAGAGATACTTTTGGTGGTGACGCAAACAAACTGGATGCTATCCACGACTACTTGGCAGAGGTCAACAAAAAGTGGGGCTTGGTACGTGGCGAATCCGTTTCGGCTACCAATGCCCAACATGTCCCTCGTGACGAATGGTATAGACAACTCCAAGCCGAAAGCCGTGAGTTGGAAATCGCAAATGGCAAACTGGAACTTGACATTCGCAGAAAGGAGAATGCCGTTAAAGGTCTGAAAACGATGATAGAAAACCTCACTCACCAGAAGTTTGAGGTGGAGAACAAAATCCATGAGGTTGAGAAATTGTTGGAACAACAGAATGGCGAACATTCCGAGTTGTCAAAGGAACTGGAACGGCTCAAAAGTCAGTTGTCCACCTTGGAGTTCAAGCTGACGGACAAACGAGAAAAACTGAGTGCAGCCGATGACGCCCTTGCCGAGTTCAGAGCCATGACAAGGGCGCAGAAGTCTGAGGCTGAAACTTTGCGTGTCGTGCAGGAGCAAACTTCACGGACATTGCAAACATACGCCCAAGCCTCTATCCTTGCAGGTTGTTTCCAAGAACTGCTGACGATGAGCAGTAGAATTTGCGCCAATGTACCCGAAGCCAAGAAAATGGCAGAGGACACCATCATTGAAGATATGTGCGATATGCGTTTCAAAGATGTGCTTGGCACAGCTGTCAAGATGTTCATTGAGGGTGTCAATGGGGCAACAAGCATCACGCAGTCGGGAGGTGGCGGTGGCTCCAATTCGGAATTGCCTTGGAGGGATAAGGACGAGGATATTTTCAGCTTTGCCAGACGTTGCATGAGATTCGCCCACAGCAAACACTATCCCAAAAAGAGTTCGGGCATTAAGCGGTAGTATCAGCGAGTATTCGCTTCCAGACATCAATATCAGGGAAAGGCATGTATATTTCAAAGAAACCATCGAAATATGCCACTGTCTTTCCTTGATTTATTTTCGCCTCTGCATAGGCTCTGCTTTTGTACTTGTCGGCAAGGCGTAACAATTCCTGTTTCTGTTTCTTTTGCTGATTTTCAAAGAAACTTATTGCAAGAACAAGCAACTCCTTTACACCATTTGTAAGCCCTGCCTTGTCATAGATATAAAGCAGACGGTTGTAAGGCTCTGGCTTCCAATAGCCATTGGCAATCAGTTCTTCATAGATATTGGTTGCAGTGATGTAATCCTTGCTTTTTTCGGCAACCTTTGCCTTGCGTAGTTCATTCTCTATATGGCTGATTATATCTTCTATCTGATGGCACACTGGAACGTCTTCTGAAAACAATGTGTCGTTTCCATTTGTATAGAAATCAAATTCGGGCAGTTGAGCAATCAAACTTTTGTATCGGTTTGCCAATGTATCTTTGGTGGTAATGTTTCTGTGGAGATTGGCTTGTTTGGGTAGTTTGTCTTCTCGTTGCCTTATTACTTCCCTAAATTCGACAACAAGCGCATCTTGGCTGAATTTTGCAGGGACAAGCAATAGAACACGCTTGGCATCGCTCCATTGTTCTTTGCTTGTATAATGGCGAAGTAGCCAATTATAGGGTTCAAGGTTCAATGAATATCCTTTTTGAACCGCACTCTCGTATTGGCATTTAGTCTGTTCTGTGTCATTTGCTTTCAGATATGACCTTGCCTTTATAACATCTGTAACACCAGGCATTACCAAAGGCTGCTTGGTGGACTGTTGAGATACATTTATAGAAGAAGGCAAGGAAACGTTCTCTTGCGTGTTAGTCTCCTTGCCTTTGTCGTTGCTGAATATGTCTTTTATCTTCTTGAATAGTCCCATGCGTATTTTCTTTTGAGTGCAAAGGTAATGCAAAACGCTGATAATCAACTCTACTTGTTGTAAAAAGCATATACTCGTTTGCATAGTTTAATAGCATGGATAGCATATCAAAAAATATAGAATATGCTCCGATTACCAGGTTATCACTTTGTCAACTATCTCTTGTTGCTCAATGCTGCTTCTTCGTAGATAGATACGTGTCGTTTCGATGCTTTCATGCCCCATAAGGTCTGCAAGCAGGGAAATGTCGTTGAATTTCTCCAAGAAATTCTTGGCATAACGATGGCGGAACGAGTGAGGGTACACCACTTTTTCATTCAAGCCATACTTCACCGCATAGTTCTTCAACTGCTGTGATATGCCTCTTGTAGTAATACGCTCGCCAAAGCGATTAAGAAAGAGATAGCCACTTGTGCGATTGAGTGTCTGCAACCACTTTTCTGTTTCTGTGCGCAATGTCTTTGGGATATAGATACGCCGTATCTTGCCACCCTTGGTGTAGATGTCGTAATAGCCTACTTGCACGTGCTCAATCTTGATTTGCACAAGTTCGCTCACTCTGGCACCAGTCGCAGCTAAGAAACGCACCACAAAGTACCACTCCAAGTTGTCTTCCTTCTTCAACTTGTTCTTCAAGAAGGTGTAGTCGGCATTGCTGATGACATTCTCCAAATAAGAACGTTGCTGCACCTTGACCGACTTCAAGCGGAGCTTAGTCTTGCCTACAAATACAAGGTACTTGTTCAACGCCTGAATACGGAGGTTCACCGTCTTTGGCTTGTAAGTCTCAATCAAGTAGGTCTTGTAAACCAACAAGTTTCTCTTGTTCAACTCTTTGTGTCGAGAGCCAAACTCCTTCACGGCATACAGATATGCCGAAATCGTGTTCTTAGCCATATTGCCTTGGCTTAGGAACTCTTCAAATTTGTCTAATTCCATTTCTATTCGTTTATTAGTGAAACATTAAGTTGTCCTAATAAATAGGCATGGATTTGTTCTATGAGTTCCTATTATGAGAAGATACTTGCTACGGGGGAGGTGAAGTGTATTGACGAGGAGATACCATTTGAGATTCCGCAAGGGTGGGAATGGGAGCGTTTTGGCAATGTAATGATAAATAAGGATAGTGAAAGGATTCCACTTTCTGTAGCTCAACGTCAACATCTAAAGAAAACTTACGATTATTATGGGGCTTCTGGTGTTATTGACAAAGTTGACAAATATCTTTTTGATAAAGATTTATTACTAATTGGGGAAGATGGTGCTAATCTTATCAATAGAAGTACCCCCATTGCTTTTATAGCAAAAGGTAAGTATTGGGTGAACAATCATGCCCATGTGCTTGATGTTTGCAGTGGAATGGCACTTTCTTATGTAGCTCTATTTATAAATGCTATATCACTTGTCGATTATGTAACAGGTACAGCTCAACCGAAAATGAATCAAGAAAAGATGAATTCCATTTTATTGGCAATACCACCTGTAAAAGAACAGCACAGGATATTGGAGAAAATGTCAATGGTTGACGCTTTTGTTGATAAGTATGCTTCTTTGCAGACAAAATTGGATTCTTTAGATAATTCTGTTTACGAACTTCTTAGAAAGTCTATTCTACAAGAAGCAATTCAAGGAAAACTGGTTCCGCAAATTGCAGAAGAAGGAACAGCCAAAGAACTGCTCAAACAGATAAAAGAAGAAAAGCTGAAACTCGTCAAAGAGGGCAAACTAAAGAAGTCTGCCCTCAACGATTCTGTTATCTTCCGTGGTGACGATAACAAGTATTGGGAGAAGACGGAAGATGGGACTGTATGCATTGATGAAGAAATACCATTTGAGATACCGTCAAATTGGGCATGGGTACGACTTGACGATATTTGCTCTTTTATACATAGAGGCAAATCGCCCAAATATAGCCCAATAAAGAAATATCCTGTTGTAGCTCAAAAATGCAATCAATGGGATGGATTTTCCATCGAGAAAGCGAAATTTATTGAACCACAGAGTATTTCATCATATAATGAAGAGTATTTTTTGCAAGATAGAGATTTGATGTGGAACTCTACAGGACTGGGAACATTAGGTCGAATGGCTATATACTACATGATACTTAACCCTTATGAATTGGCTGTTGCTGACAGCCATGTTACTGTAATTCGTCCATATAAAACGCACATCGTTTCAGAATACCTGTACTACTATTTTGCAAGTAATACGGTTCAGTCTGTTATAGAAGACAAATCGGACGGCAGTACAAAACAAAAGGAATTGGCGACAAAGACAGTAAAAGCCTACCTTGTTCCAATTCCGCCATTTGCTGAACAACAACGTATAGTACAAAAGATAAAGTCTGTAACAAGTATTATGAGTTGATAGACGATAGTCCTGTTTGTATTGATGAGTTTTTGCCGTTTCAAATACCCGAAACATGGGTTTGGTGCAAAGTCAAAGACTTGTTGGAAATACAGACAGGTGCCTCGTTCAAAAAAGAGCAAACAAACGCAAACAAGAAAGGCATTAGAATATTACGTGGTGGAAACATTCTACCCAATAAGTATATATTCAAAGATGATGACGTATTTGTCTCAGAAGAGTTTGTCAATGCGAATACCATTCTAAAAAAGAACAGCATCATTACTCCTGCTGTAACCAGTTTGGAGAATATTGGTAAAATGGCAGTGATAGAAAAAGACTACAAAAATGTTAGTGCTGGTGGTTTTGTCTTCATCATTAGTCCATACATTCAAGACTTTAATCACTCCTTGTTACTTGCATATTTTCTTCAAAGTCCATTCTTAATTGAGGCTATGCGAGGAATAACTAAGAAGTCTGGTGCTGCTTTTTATAATCTGGGGAAAGAACGGCTGAAAGAGTTGTATTTGCCACTGCCTCCAATGGCAGAACAAGGAAGAATAGTAGGCAAAATTAATGAGGTTTTATCAAGTATTATGAGCAGATAGGTGCAAATTGCAATGATATAACAGATGAAATACCATTCGATTTGCCATACAATTGGTGTTGGTGCAGATTTTCCAATATAGTATCTATGACTATTGGAAAAACACCAGCAAGAGGTGAACAGACTTATTGGATAAACGGCAAATACAATTGGGTTTCAATATCAGATATGGTTGACGGAGGCACAATTTCTACTACAAAAGAAAAGGTTTCAGATTTGGCTATCAAAGAAATTTTCTCTGCTCCAATCAGTGAAAAGGGAAGTCTTCTTATGAGTTTCAAACTAAGCATTGGTAAAACTTCAATTTTGGATATTGACGCTTATCACAATGAAGCTATTATAACGATACGTCCTGTCATTGATAAAGAATATGCTATGAGAAATTACCTGTTCAAAGTTTTACCTCTAATTGCCAATCTCGGAGATTCTAAAGATGCAATTAAAGGTAAAACTCTGAATAGTAAAAGTTTGGCGAATTTGTTGATACCTTTGCCACCGTTACAAGAGCAACAACGTATAATAGAACGAATAAATCTGTTATCGAAGCAACTGCGATGATTGTTCAATCTTCAGAACTATTCGTCTCTGCTCTTGCAGTGGTGGAATACCAATAATAAGCCCATAAAACAATTCCTTGTTGAGGTGTGGAATTGCTGCACCTTTCTTAGAATTGCGCAAAGTTTCTTTGTAGAACTGTATGAAAGCCAAGACATAAGGTTCGTGCATAGAGGAACTTATCCATAGTTGCTTGAAAGTGCTACCCATATAACCGTCTTGTGGAACGATGAAAACTTCACCAGAGTTTTCACCGTCCACAAGCATTATATTGTCACCTTTATATACAAGTTTACCTTGTTCTACGATAGTTTCAGAACTTTTACCACGTAAGTATTTTGCATCTAATAAGCATTGCTTGCCAGTGGTTTTCAAGCCGTCTGTAAGTTGGCAAACTGCATTTATTCGAGCAAGAGACCAAGAATTTGGAATTTCAAAAGGCAGTTCTATTTCAGATACTTCGCTTCCTATCAGCTCATAATACTTGCTATATTCCTATACGTTTCAACAATTCTATATTGTTCTTGCAATGGTGGTATTGGAATGAAATACTTCTGTAAGCGAACCATTGTCAATGTTGCAACTGTTGTTCCTTGTGATTCTTGTCTGTATTGTCCCTTAAAGAAAGGCGATTCTATCACCATTTTTAGATATTCTGCACAAAGTCCATACTTGTTAGCCAAGCACAGTACACTTCCATCTTTGTAATAAAATTTATCGCTTTCTTTGACGATATATACTTTTCCCAAAGTTCCCACAGCAGTAATCATTAGGTCATTTGGCAAAGGAACTCCACTTGAAGAAAAGTCTTCGTACAAAGAGAGGTCTATGTATAGTTCGTTATCAACAAAACCATCATCAGCCAATTTCCCAATTTCTCTCGCTCGATAGAATGGTATTCCCGCTTGTTTCCAGTCCTTTGCATGAACTCTACGAGCAGAGCCTGTATTAAGGATTGTTTCCAAACGTGCCCAAGCCCAACTTTTTGGTATATCAAAAGGTATATTCTCGTCAATGCACTCACAAGTTGTGCCTTTCTTCTCCCAATACTTGTTATCGTCACCACGGAAGATAACAGAATCATTGAGGACAGACTTCTTTAGTTTGCCCTCCTTAACGAGTTTCTCCTTTTCAGTCTTTATCTGTTCAAGTAGTTCTTGCGCTGTACCCTCCTCTGCAAGTTGTGGAACAAGCTTTCCTTGTATAGCTTCTTGCAAGACAGACTTTTTCAACTTTTCATTAAGAACATTGTTCAATAAATCAAGTTTTGTTTGGGCATCATTGTAACGATCTATAGAATGTGCCAACCGTACCATTCCCAGTATAATACGATGTTGTTCGGTAATAGGTGGAACAGGTATCAAGAAATTTCTCATACCAGCCAATGGAACATTCTTTATTGTACTACCAGTTGCAACATTTTTTGCGTATTCAGTAAAATATTCTGTCTCCAATATATGTTTGATATATTGTTTGTCAATATTACCCATCAAGTTGAAATAGCAAGCACTTTTACCTAAAATCACATTTTCTCCATTATAAAAGGCAACATTACCTAAAGTACCATTTATAGAGACTAAAACTGTTGTAGAATTTAGCAGACGTTTATGTTTTTCTGCCTCTTGTTCACTTACTTTTTTTGTGTCGGCTTTAATCTCAATGCTTCCTTTACTTAGGTTATTGCCATTGATAAAATAAACAGTTCCTGTGGCATCGTATTCGGGAGTTCCGTGAATGCCATCTCCCAAAATGGAGGTTATGTTTGACAATCTTGCCCAATTCCATGTTGCTGGTATTTCAAACGGTATCTCCTCATCAATGCATTTCACCTCTCCCGTAGCAAGTATCTTCTCATAATAGGAATTGTC
>OIXQ01001231.1_pt1 | contig 10270 bp, 7 predicted proteins | sample 1587791 | NCBI WGS metagenome assembly OIXQ01 (sample SAMN03283273) | human gut metagenome | biome: human-associated habitat; material: feces | host: Homo sapiens | place: Peru | collected 2012 | reverse complement strand
TGTATCCGCCTCGTTTATCCAGTTCCAGACATTCTGCCACCGGTTCGATGCCGTAGGTCGGTCTGCCTGAAGCAAGGATGATAACAACACCCTCGGCTTCTGCCTGGAGCAGCGCTTCGCGGGTTTTCGGGGTAACCACCTTGTCGTGGTTGGTCAGGGTGCCATCCAGATCAAGGGCGATGGCACGGTATGGAAGATGATTCATATTTGATATATTATTGTATTTCTAATTTGACTGCAAAGGTAAGATAAAAAAACGATTGTAACAAAAAAAAGAGTTAAATATGATATAAATATAGGTGTTTGACTGATAATTACCTGCTTTTTTATTGTTTATTATACACTATAGTCGGAAAGTTTTCTTATCTTTGCAACCGAAATAACAAACAATAATATAAAATTAATAAAACCTATTTGAAAATGAAGAGATTAATTTCAGCAGTATTGCTTTCTGCTGCCGTGGCAATGCCTACAATGGCGCAGAAGCAGAAAACACAGAGCAATGGTTATCCATTTACTCAGGTTCCTTTTACCAGTGTGAAGATTTCACAGAACACCTTCTGGGGTGCCCGTCTGAAGGCTGCCCGAGAGGTAACTGTGCCATTGGCTTTCAGCAAGTGTGAGAGCGAGCACCGTTACAAGAACTTCGAGATGGCTGCCTATACCTTGCAGCATCCGGGACATGCCGGTCTCGATACCAAGGAGTGGGACGTGAGCAAGTTTATGGGCTTCTCTTTTGATGATACCGATGTCTATAAGACCATCGAGGGAGCCAGCTATATCCTGCAGACCTATCCTGACAAGAAAATGAAGGCCTATATCGACAGCGTGCTCAATGTGGTGGGCGCTGCGCAGGAGCCAGACGGATATCTCTATACCGCTCGTACCATCAATCCGAAACATCCTCACGGCTGGTCGGGTGCTACCCGCTGGAGCAAGGTGGAAGTGCTGAGCCATGAGCTTTATAATCTCGGTCACATGGTGGATGCAGCCTGCGCTCATTATCAAGCTACGGGCAGCAGAAAATTCCTCGATATCGCCAAGCGCTATGCCGACTGCGTGATCAAGGAAGTGGGTCCAAATGCGGGTCAGCACAGGGTTGTGCCGGGCCATCAGATAGCCGAAATGGCACTTGCCCGCCTCTATACTCTCACCGGCGAAAAGAAGTATCTCGACGAGGCTAAATACTTCCTCGATGCCCGCGGTACTACCTCTATCCACGATGCCTACAGTCAGAGCGACAAGCCTATCCTGAAGCAGAACGAGGCTTGGGGACATGCCGTGCGTGCTGGATATATGTATGCCGGAATCGCTGATGTGGCTGCCCTGACACGTGATTCGGATTATATCAAGACCATCGACCGCATCTGGAACAATATCGTTTCCAAGAAGTATTATCTCACGGGCGGTGTGGGTGCCCGTCATGCCGGAGAGGCTTTCGGAGCCGACTATGAGTTGCCTAATATGACTGCCTACAACGAGACTTGTGCTGCCATTGCTCAGGTATATCTCAATGAGCGCATGTTCCTCTTGCATGGCGAGAGCAAGTATATCGACTGTCTGGAGCGCACACTTTATAATGGTGTGATTTCGGGCATGAGCATGGACGGAGGCCGCTTCTTCTATCCAAATCCATTGTCGAGCGATGGCAAATACAAGTTTAATGCCGATGGCACTACCACCCGTCAACCTTGGTTTGGTTGCGCCTGCTGTCCGAGCAATTTGAGCCGTTTCATCCCTTCATTGCCGGGTTATCTCTATGGCGTGAAGAACAAGGATATCTATGTGAATCTCTTTGCCGGAAATACTTCTTCTATCCAGGTGATGGGCAAGGAAGTGGTGCTGGAGGAGACTACTGAGTATCCTTGGAATGGCGATATCAAGATTGTGGTAAAGAAGAGTGGTGTGAAGGGTGCCAATCTGCTGGTGCGCATTCCTGGATGGGTTCGCAATCAGGTGGTTCCGAGCGACCTTTATAAGTATAGTGATGCCGAGCAACCTGCTTATAGCGTGAGCGTGAACGGCAAGGCTGTGGAGGCTGATCTGACTGCCAACAAGGGTTATCTGCCAGTGAAGAATATCAGGAAGGGTGATGTGATCCGCATCCATTTTGATATGCCTGTACGCACGGTTGTGGCTAACGGAAAAGTGGCTGACGACAGAGGCAAGGTGGCAGTAGAGCGTGGACCATTAGTGTATTGCGCAGAGGCAGTGGATAATGATGGTGCTCCTGTTCTTCGCAGCGTTGTAGCCAAGAATCCAGCTTTTTCTGTGATAGATGGTTATAGCATTTCAAATACAGAGACTAAGGGTGCTCCTGCGTTCTCAGTGAAGGCTATCCAGACCGATGCTCAGGTGCTCGATCAGGCTGCTGATGGCAAGGTTTCGGTGAAGAATCAGAAACTCACTCTGATTCCTTATTATGCTTGGAATCATAGAGGTGCCAATCAGATGAATGTCTGGTTCTATCAGGATTTGCAGGCTTTGGAGAAGTAGGTCTCATATGAAGAAAAAATCTGTGTAAATCTGTGAAATCTGTGGGACAAAAACTTTCATCGGATGACACGGAATTTATTCGGAGATTTCCTGCTGCGGCGATTACTCACGGATTTTCGCGGATGCGACCTGTTCGGTCGTTGCAGATACCCCCTGAGAGTGGAGTATGTCCCACAGATTTCACAGATATACACAGATTTTTTCATCGGAGTTTTTTTTGTCCCACAGATTTACACAGATCTTTTTGTGAGAGTTTTTTTTGTCACGCAGATTTCGCAGATGACGCAGATTTTTTCCTCATGGGATTTTTTTTTCATCGGATGACACGGAATTTATTCGGAGATTTCCTGCTGCGACGATTACTCACGGATTTTCGCAGAGGCGACCTGTTCGGTCGTTGCGGATACCCCCTGAGAGTGGACTAAGCGATTCACCAGAGATTCCATAAAAATCTGTGAAAATCTGTGAAATCTGTGGGACAAAAACTTTCACGAAGAAAAATCTGCGTCATCAGCGAAATCTGCGTGACAAAACCAATAGCAGCACCTTTCGGGCGCCAGCCATTGGCCAGCGGCCAAATATCCGCGAAAATCCGTGAGTAATCCGAAGAGCAAGATTGCCTCCGATTCATCCGCGTAATCCGATGAAGAAAAATCCGATGAAGAAAAATTCGATGAGGAAAATCTATGAAGAAACGAGACTTATACCCCTCACTTGGGTTAAAACTTGTGAAAAGGGTAGTGGGTTCTATATGAGCCCCTATGTATTACTAAAACTTCTAAATAAATGATGAAAAAAGAAAATGAAAATCAGCGATTCCGTATCGCTTTCAATGGATTCCGGGGCGGCAATAAAGGGAGCGTCACTTCCCAGCCTCTCTCGGAGTACGACAAAACCATTCGTTACCCCTGGGTACACGATGCGATATTGCGGATACGAGGCGAAAAGCCCATCCGCAGTGTTGACAACCATGATGCTGCAGCACTTGCCAAGGCTCAGCAGCGCATCAAAAGCCAGTTGCCCTTCCGCTGTGCCCATTATTACCAGTTCAAGGATAATAAGCGCCGCCAGGCAAACATCATCCCCGAAAGCTTCCTCTTTCAGACCACCATCGACGTGGACGAAAAGGAACTCGTGGAAAAGGCTTTGGAGCGGGCGAAACTGCTGGATTCCCTCGATTTTATTCCTGATGATATCGGAGAGCGAGGAGCAACGCCGGCTGCTGTGGGAAATCATGACGGGGATGAGGCTGTGGCGGCAGACCAACCCCCCGAGAAAGGGCAGAGAAACCCCTGGAAGGGAATGCTCCTGCATTTGGAGTATTCCGCCCGCAAGAAGCTCCATATTGACATTCGTATGCCGATAGGCATGACCATCGAGGAAACGCAGCGAGCCTATTGCCAGGCGCTTGGTGTGCCGTGTGACGAGAGCTGCTTCTCGCCCGAACGCATCATCTTTATGACGAATGCAGACTCGGAAATCTATCGTTCCAACGATTGGTATGCCCTTCTGCCGGATGACGAAGTCAATCTCCGAAGGGAAGCCTTCCGCAAGCGAGGTCTTGATATAGACGGACGAACTTTGAAACAGGGAACTTTTGCTTCTTCTTCATTCAGACAGTCATCCGGAAACGTTCCTCTTTCAGGAAACAGTCAGTCGTCCGAAAACGCTCCTCTTTCAGGAAACAGTCAGCCATCTGGAAACGCTCCTCTTTCAGGAAGCAGTCAGTCGTCTGGAAACGCTCCTCTTTCAGGAAGCAGTCAGTCGTCCGGAAGCGCTCCTTTTTCAGGAAACAGTCAGCCATCCGGAAACGTTCCTTTTTCAGGAAACAGTCAGCCATCCGGAAACGTTCCTTTTTTAGAAAATTCTTCACAAAATCAAAATCATTCCAATTCAGAAAATCATGACAATCAACCGCTACTTTCCGGTGATAAAACCGGAGAAAAACAACCAGCTGTGGGAGGCGCTCAAGTTCCTCCTCATCCTGCTTCTCATCCTGCTGATAGCCACACCCCAACTGGTGTTGGCAGTGCTCCTGCTCATCCTGATGGGAGCCATCATGGAAATGATAAGAATCTTATCGCTTTCGACCTCTTCAGGGCGCAGGCTGGGTTGGCAGAAGTAGATATCAATGCCGTAGGTTCGCGCCACTCCTCCCTCCTGGCCATCATGAGTGCCGGAGCCAGCAGGATGATGGGCGAAGAGGAACTCAGAAGGGTGGTGGAGCAGCGCATGCCCAGCTTTGCACAGGAGCGTGACTGCCAGCAACTCATCAGCGATTTCTATGCTCGCTATCATGACAGTTGCAAACCCATGTCGCGCGAGGTGATCCGCATCAATGCACAGGCTGAAAGGCTCGGCAGCAAGGAGATGGTGCAGCAGAGTCAGGAGGAGGACTATCCCGCACCGCCTCCAATGCCCGAAAAACTGCCCGCTCTCATTGCCCTGCTCGTGAGTCGCACGCCCGAAGTCTATAAGCCAGCCGTGGCGCATGCCGTATTCCCGTCGCTCGCCACGCATCTCTGGAAAACCCGATTCAAGTACATCGACAATGTGGAGCATGAGGCCACGCTGATGACCTGTCTGCTTGCCGGAACCGGAGCCGGAAAATCGTGCGTGCAGATGCCTATCAGTTATGTGATGGAAGACATCCGTAAGCGAGACCGGGAAAACCTGGCAAGAGAGAAAGCATGGAAGGACGAGGTGACCCGAAAGGGTGCCAACAAGGACAAGAGAAAGCGACCGGAGAATCTCGTGATTCAGGAGATAGATGCCGATATGACCAATCCTGCTTTCGTGATGCGAACGGCAGAGGCACAAGAGCATTTTCTCTATACTTCGCTCAATGAAATAGACCAGTTTGATGCACTCCGTGGTCAGGGCAACCAGCAGTTCCGTATCATGTGTCTTGCCTTCGATCCAGCCAACCAGTATGGTCAGACTCGTGTGGGCACATCCAGCGTCACGGAGCGTGTCACGATCCGCTTCAACTGGAATGCATCTACCACCATTCAGAAGGGTTTGCGCTACTTCTCCCGCGTGCTCACCGATGGTCCTATCTCGCGTATCAATTTCTGTACGATACCCGAAAGAGAGATAGGTGCCGAGATGCCCGTCTATGGCTATTATGGCGATGACTTCCGAGAGGCTTTGCGCCCTTACATCGAAAATCTCTGTAAGACGAGCGGACTGGTGGAATGCGATCAGGCCTTCCAACTCGCCCTGAAACTGAAGGAGGAGAATGCCGATTTTGCCCGCATGACGCAGAACCGCATCTACGAGAATCTCAGTTTCCGAGCCAATGTCATCGCCTATCTGAAGGCCTGTGTGCTCTACGTGGCCAACGGTTGTAAGTGGGAGCCGGAGATGGATGAATTCATCCGCTGGAGTCTGCGCTACGACCTCTACTGCAAGATGCGTTTCTTCGGAGATGCCATAGCCAAGGCCGAGGATGGGGGCGTGAAGTCAAGCCGTCGTGGACCAGCCAATCTCCTGCAGTTGCTGCCTGATGAGTTCTCCTATCAGGAGGCTATGGCCATCCGATTGGAGTATGGATTGGCACAGAAGGGCACACGAACGATGATCAACAACTGGGTTCATCGGGGATATATTGAAAGGAAAAGCGTTTCCGGTAATGCTTCGGGTAATGTTTCTGGAAACTGCCAGAATGGAGCAATGGGGCAGAACCAGTCTGCCAATCAAACCAAGACCGATATCAATATCAGTAATATCAGTTTTGAAAATGCCTATTTTATCAAACTAAAATATAGAAAAGATGGAATTAATTTTGAAAAGAATTGCTAAGAAGAAAGAATATACCATCGGACGACTGTATATTCTGGGCGATGAGGATATGGAGTTGGGTGTCAACAACCGAGGTAAGTCGGTGAGGACTCTGAAGAATCCCGACCAGCTCAATCGCCAAACCTATTTCTGTGATACATTGGAACCTACCTGGCGCAATCTCTTGGGTGTGAAGTTGCCGCCACAGTTGGTGAACGAGTCGTTGGGACGCCAGTCGAGCAAGAAGGCTCGCAAGGTAGTGGGTCTGACGGCCATCCCCGAGGGCAGTTACCCAGTGGTCATAACGAAATCGCCCCGCTTCCGTCGCTGGCTTCCGCTGCTGGTAGGCGTGCCGGGATTCAGTGGCATACGCATACATAGCGGCAACATGGCGGCAGATACGCGGGGCTGCATTCTTGTGGGTGAGAACACGATAGTGGGCAGGTTGACCTCCTCTCGTGCCACGCTGACGAAGCTCATCACCACCATCATGGCGGCGAGCGATCAGGGCGAGGCGGTCTGGATTACCATCGTCTGAATCTCGTATTCAGAATACATGGATTCCGACTCTGTGTTCTCTATTTATGGGAAAGTTTACTTCACCAAAATCTTCTTGACAGTGCCGTTGCTCATCTTAACGATGTTGATGCCCTTGGTCAGTTGGGCTTTACGGGTACCGTTGGCGCTGTAGATAGAAGTAATTTCTGCATTCTTGAGATTGTCAGAGGTATTGCTGATACCGTTTGTGATGTCCTCAATCGCTTTCTTGGCAGCTGCAATAGTTGTCTTGAGCGTATTGATGTCAGAGGTGGAGGTATCGAAAGTACCCTTGGCAGTCTCCTGCAATGCAGCTTTGATAGCGTCCAGAACAGATTTCTGATCGTTCAGCTTCTCGTTCTTGAGCAGGTTTGCAGCCTCAGTAAAGAGGGTTGTATATTCAGTATAGACATCCTTCTGGTCTGTAGAAATGAAATACCAGTCATTGTCAATAGAAGGCTTTGTGCTTGCCACGTATTTCTCGCCGCTGACGCTGAAGTAGGCAGTTTCTGGGCCATTTAATGTGACTTTTTTATATTTTGTGAGTTTATAGCTATTCTCTGTAGAACCTTCTACGATGGTAAAATCTGTTGCTTTTCTGTCGTCAGATACCTCTGCATACCATGCCAAAGGGTGCCATAAACTGGAATATTCCAAGAACAGACGATCTTTTGTCTCGTTATCGCAAGTGAAACTACGAGTTTTATCGCCATTAATGGTCCAGACGTCCGCATCCTCGATATTCTTCACGGTAGCAGTCTTACCGGTGATATAAGTTTCTGTAGCCACGTTGTAGATGTAAGCCTTCTGGCCATTACCAGCGAGCTTTACAGGTTTGATCCAAGAGTTTTCAGCAGCAGGAGCGAAAGTTTCATTCTCGTTGCTACCATTCTCATTGCCTTCTACAGTACCATTTTCAGTACCTTCCACAGTACCGTTTTCTGTGTTACCTGAAACATTCTGCGCAAGAGCAGTTGTGCCTACTGCCAGAAGGGCAGCGAGCATCATACCTTTGGCCATATTAGCCAGTGTGTAAATTTTCTTCATTTTTACTTATTTGATTATTTATTATATTGAATACAATTCTTTCCTGAACATGGGACGCAAATCCCTTGATATAGACTATAAATCTCTGTTTACTAAGAACTTAAAGATTATGTCGTTTACTTTCTGGCTGCAAAATTACGAAAAAAACTTGGAGAAACCAAACTTTTTTAAAGGTAAAAAGGTAAAAAGGGATATTGAAATGAGAAATGAGAAATGAGAAATGAGAAATGAAGAAAGAAATGGAAGGGGGAGGAAAGAGAAGCAAAAAAAACTCCCAGAGTAAATCTCTGGGAGTATCGCCTCGCATAAAAACTATCTCACGACAGAAAATACGCCAAAAAACAAAATGCTATATCTTTAAAGTTTAAGCTTATTTAAGAGGGATATCTTACAAATCCCAGCCCACTGCACTGGCACCGAGTACCGCAGCAGAGCTGCCATCAAGAGTAGAAATCAAGAACTTAGCCTTGCCCTTGAAAATCTTCAATACACTCTTGTCGTAAGATTCCTTGAGAGGCTTCATTAGGAGGTCACCAGCCTTGGTAAGACCACCGAAGAATACGAATGCCTCAGGAGAACTGAACGCAGCGAAATCAGCGCAAGCCTCACCCAGCATCTTGCCAGTGAAATCATATACTCGCTTAGCCAAAGCATCACCCTTACCGGCAGCTACGCTGACATCATAAGAAGTAATGTCTTCTGGCTTCATATCGCGAAGTAAAGATGGCTCGTCGCTCTTCTCGAGGAACTCACGGGCTGTGCGAGCCACACCAGTAGCAGAGCAGTAAGCCTCCAAGCATCCCTTACGGCCGCAACCGCAGAGACGACCTTCCTCGCCGCGAACCATGATGACATGGCCCAACTCGCCTGCGAAACCATCGCAGCCATAGACCATCTTGCCATCAATCACAATACCGGAACCAACACCTGTACCGAGTGTTATGTCGATGAAATTCTTCATACCGCGAGCTGCACCGTAGGTCATCTCGCCCAATGCTGCAGCGTTGGCATCATTGGTAAGAGCCACAGGCAGACCACCTAATGCATCGCTGAAGAGCTTAGCCAAAGGCACTACACCATCGTGAGCCCAAGCCAAGTTAGGAGCGAACTCGATAGTTCCGTTATAGTAATTGCCGTTAGGAGCACCGATACCCATCGCCTTGATTTTGTCGATACCACCCACGGTATCGATGATAGGCTGGAGAGCCTCCACGGCAGCTTTTACATAGTCATTTACATCATCATAACCACCTGTCTTGATAGCAGTAGTAGCTTTAATTTCGCCACGTGCATCTACGATGCCGAATACGGAATTGGTACCACCCAGGTCCAAACCGATCACATATGGCTTAAGTGCATTCTCAGTCATGTTTTTCTATTTATTTAGTTAGAATTATGGTGCAAAGATATAAAAAAGTTTGTAACAAACAAAGTTTTACTCGAAAAAATTACAAGATATGGTCTTTTTTTTGTAACTTTGCGCCTTGTTATGAATTTAATGTTTCCGATTCAGATAAATATACTTGATTTTATATTCAAGGGAATTATCATAGGTGTGATCGCCTCAGCCCCGATGGGACCTGTTGGCATCTTGTGTATCCAGCGCACTTTGAACAAGGGTCGCTGGTATGGTTTCGTGACGGGTATCGGTGCCGCCTTCAGCGATATCGTGTATGCCCTCTTCACGGGTTTGGGAATGAGTTTTGTGATGGACATTGTCAATAATGCCCAAAACAAGTTCTATCTGCAGATTTTCGGAGGCCTTCTGCTCTTAGTGTTCGGCGTATATTGCTTCAAGAGCAATCCTACGAAGAACATGCATCAGAGCAGCAAGAAGCAGGGCACGCTCTGGCACAATGCCATCACCGCCTTCTTCGTCACGCTCTCCAATCCGCTCATCGTGTTCCTCTTCATGGCCACCTTTGCCCAGTTTGCCTTCGTTGTGCCGGATATGCCGCTGGAGATGAGCGTGGGCTATCTGAGCATTATGTTCGGAGCGCTGCTGTGGTGGTATGGTCTCACATGGCTCATCGACAAGATCAGGGGCAAGTTTGATACCAACGGCATCCTTATTATAAATAAGGTAATAGGAAGTATCGTGATCATCTTCTCGCTCATCGCCCTCGTCGGAACCGTGTTCAATCTCTATCATCTCCCGGAATTCTAAGGGACATAACCCAGAAATCTAAGGGCGTATGCCCAATTTCTAATTTGAAATATAACATTTCTAATTTCTAATTTAAAAAAGGATGTTTGTAGCTCAGGAATTGAAGAAGAAAAGTATAGCAGAATACCTCCTGTACATGTGGCAGGTGGAGGATATCATCCGTGCCTGCGGCTGTTCGCTCCCGGTTATCAAGAAGCACTATATCGAAAATTTTGATTTCACTCCAGAACAGAAGGAGGA
>OIXQ01001230.1_pt1 | contig 10277 bp, 8 predicted proteins | sample 1587791 | NCBI WGS metagenome assembly OIXQ01 (sample SAMN03283273) | human gut metagenome | biome: human-associated habitat; material: feces | host: Homo sapiens | place: Peru | collected 2012 | reverse complement strand
CTCCACCGTCAGGGCGGGGTCGGCGTCCTTATCGGTGATGCGCGGCTCCTCCTCCAGCACCTCCACGATGCGCTTGCCGCAGGCGATGGCGCGGGTCAGCATCATCAGCACCACGGATACCATCATCAGCGACATCAGTATTTCGCTGACGTAGGTGAAGAAGGCGATCAGGTCGCCGGAGAGCAGCGTGCCCTCCCACACATAGTGGCCGCCGATCCACAGCACCGCCGTGATGGTGCCGCCCATGAGGATCATCATCACCGGCATGAACAGCACCACGAAGCCGAAGGCGCGCTCCGCCATGCTGCGCAGTCTGTCGCTGCGCTGGGCGAACTTGGCCTTTTCCTGCTCCTCGCGGACAAAGGATTTCACCACGCGGATGGCGTTCAGATCCTCCTGCACCACCAGGTTCAGATCATCGGTGGCGTTCTGCAGCGCCGTGAAAAACGGCCCCACGTAGCGGATGACGATGACCACTGCGAGGATCAGCAGCGGCACCGCCACCAGGAACACCTGGCTCAGGTCCAGACTGATCTGCATGGCCTTTATCAGCGCCGTCACCAGCATCACCGGCGCACGCACACACATGCGCATGCCCATGAACATGGTCATCTGCACCGATGACACGTCGTTGGTCAGGCGGGTGATGAGGCTGGCGGTGGAGAAGCGCTCGATGTTGGCGAAGGAGAAGCGCTGCACCTGCTCATACTCCGCCTGGCGCAGGTTGGCGCCGAAACCCATGGCCGCTTTAGCGGCCAGCGCCGCCGCACCCACGCCGCACAGCAGCGCCGCCATGGCCATCAGGAACATTTTCAGGCCCGTCAGCAGGATATAGCCGCGGTCGCCGTTGGCGATGCCCACGTCCACGATCTCACTCATGGCCTGGGGCAGCTCCAGCTCCAGCACAGACTCGCCCACCGAGCACAATACGCCCAGCAGGATATACCACCGGTAGCCCCTTGTATACGGGGCAAGCTTTTTCAGCATACTTCGTCCTCCTCCGAGAGATTTTTTGCCACCCGCAGAAGAAGTGACGTCAGCAGCCGGATCTCCTCCGGCGAAAAGCCCTTTTCCAGTCGGTCGTTGACCTCATGCACGATGGCGATGAATCTGTCATAAAACTGCTTCCCCTGCGCCGTCAGCGCCAGAATACGGCAGCGCCCGTCGGTGCGGCTGGCGGTGCGGGTGACCATGCCCTTCTCCTCCAGACGGTCCACGATGCCGTTGACCGTGCTGGGCTTCACCATCAGGTGCCGCTCCAGCTGCTTCTGGTTGACCTCGCCCTTCGCCTCGTGGAGGTAGGTCAGCGTCCGGCACTGCATGGGCGATACGTCGTATTGCCGCAGCCGCCGATCCAACAGCTTCTGCACCTGATGGTCGCAGTAGCCGAACAGCGGGCCGAAATGCTCCGGCCGTTCCGTGATACAGCGTTCCACAATGTGCCTCCTTTCGAATTATTTCGCGTGCTAATTATTAGCGTGCTAAATAATAGCACGGTGCTTTTCCAATGTCAAGAGCGTATTTGCGCGGAGCTTATGAACAATTTGTGAATCTTCTCACAAAGCCGTTGACTTTCCGGAATGCCGTGTTATGATAGCATCAGAAAGCAAGTAAGTGACATTGTTATTCTCTCTCCTTTACCAAAAAGCAGTCGCGCACCTTCGGGTGCGCGATTGCTTTTTTATGACATGTTCCGCAGTATCCCCGATTTTCGGAAAGGAAGAATGTGTGTAAGAAACCCATCAGGGGTGTCTTGCACGTTCAATTCCCGCCGCAGCGGCTGAAAGCAAAACCGCCTTCGGGCGGTTTTACTTTTCTGCGTTTGCCGGAAACCGGCAAACGCACTCGCGCACCCTCGGGTGCGCGACTGCGTTTTCTATGGCGTGCCCCGCCGTCATGTCCCGCACCTGCCGCCCCGCCGCCGCATAGGATGGCCGGAAGCAGCCTGCAGAAGGAGGAGACAGTCAATGGAGCAGTACACAGCGGCGCTGGCGGGCAACCCCAACGTGGGAAAATCCACGGTGTTCAACACCCTGACGGGCATGCGCCAGCACACAGGCAACTGGCCCGGGAAAACGGTGGCGGTAGCGGAGGGCGCCTACACGTGGCAGGGCGCGGCCTTCCGGCTCATCGACCTGCCTGGGACCTACTCCCTGCGGGCAGACTCGCCGGAGGAGCAGATCGCCCGGGACTTCATCTGCGGCGGCGGTGCCGATGTCACCGTGCTGGTGGCGGACGCCACCTGCCTCCGGCGAAATCTGCATCTGGCGGTGCAGCTGCGCTGCCGCACGCCGCGGCTGGTAGTGTGCGTGAATCTGATGGACGAGGCCCGCCGCAAGGGCGTCGCCGTGGACGTGGACGCCCTGTCCCGCGGGCTGGACGCACCGGTGGTGACGGCGACGGCACGGAGCGGACAGGGGATGGACGATCTGCGCACGGCGGTGCTGGACATGGCGCGGCGGGAGCCGTGGAAGGACACGTGGCCGCCATTGGACGGAGACGACAGCGCCGCCGTGGCCCGCCGGGCATCGGCCATCGCTGATGCCTGTCTCTCCCGCCGCCCCGAGGAGGTCCACACCCGTGACCGGCGGCTGGACCGCGTGCTCACCGGCTGGGGCGGCGTGCCGGTGATGCTGCTGCTGTTGGGTGCGGTGCTGTGGCTCACCATCTGGGGCGCCAACCGGCCCTCGGAGCTGCTGAGTCGGTGGCTCATGGCGGCGCAGGAGCCGCTGCGAGCCCTGCTGGGCGGCGCGCCATGGTGGCTGCGGGAATCGCTGGTGGACGGGGTATACCGCACGGCGGCGTGGGTGGTGGCGGTGATGCTGCCGCCCATGGCCATCTTCTTCCCGCTGTTCACCCTGCTGGAGGACGCGGGGTATCTGCCGCGGGTGGCCTTTCTCATGGACCGGTGCTTCCGCGCCGCCGGCGGCAGCGGCCGTCAGAGCCTCACCATGTGCATGGGGCTGGGGTGCAACGCCTGCGGCGTCACGGGCTGCCGCATCATCGACAGTCCGCGGGAACGGCTGGTAGCCATCCTCACCAATGCCTTCATCCCCTGCAACGGCCGGTTCCCCACGCTGATCGTCCTCATCAGTCTGTTCTTTCCGGGCGGCGCGGCTGGGGCGGGACGCTCTCTGTCGGCCGCTGCCATGCTGCTGGGGTGCCTGCTGTTCGCCGTGGCCATGTCGCTGCTGGCCTCCCGCCTGCTGACGGCCACGGTGCTGCGGGGCCAGCTGTCCGCCTTCTCGCTGGAGCTGCCGCCCTACCGCATACCCCAGGTGGGACAGGTGCTGGTGCGGTCGCTGCTGGACCGGACGCTGTTCGTGCTGGGCCGCGCCGTGACGGTAGCGGCCCCTGCGGGACTGGTGATCTGGGTACTGGGCCGCGTGCCAGCGGGCAGCGGCACACTGCTGACGGCGCTGGCCGGTGCGCTGGACGGCCCCGGGCGGCTGATGGGGCTGGACGGCATGGTGCTGCTGGCGTTTCTGCTGGGCTTTCCTGCCAATGAGATCGTGCTACCGGTGCTGCTGATGGGCTATCTGCGGTTAGGGAGCCTGACGTCAGCGGGGCTGACGGAGCTGGGTCCCGTTCTCGCCGCCCACGGCTGGACGGCGGAGACGGCGTTGTGTATGCTGGTGCTGTGCCTGCTGCACTTCCCCTGCGGTACCACGTGCCTCACCATCCTCCGCGAGACGGGCAGCGCCCGCTGGACGGCGCTGGCGGCGGCGCTGCCCACAGCCATGGGTATGGCGCTGTGCATGCTCATCCACGGCGCGGTGACGCTGCTGGGATAGCGCCTCGACAAAAAACAGTTGCCAAGCGGCAACTTTTGTAGTAAAATAAGCGGGTGAACTTGTCCTCCGCCGATAGCTGCGGGGCCGGTCTCGCGCAATGGATACCCACGAATCATGTCAGGCGGGGAACCGAGCAGCATTAAGAGGGATCATCCATGTGCCGCGGGGAAGCCGGCTTCGCGGCTATGGGCGGAGGACGTTCTATTTTTGTTATGACAGGAGGTGTGTCCGTGTACCAGGCACTGTACCGTAAATACCGTCCCAGGACCTTTTCCGAGGTGGTGGGCCAGTCCCATATCACCGACACCCTCCAGCGTCAGGTGGCGGAGGGCCGCGTGGGCCACGCCTACCTGTTCACCGGCACCCGCGGCACCGGCAAGACCACCTGCGCCCGCATCCTGGCCAAGGCGGTAAACTGCCAGCACCCCGTGGACGGCGCCCCCTGCTGCCGGTGTGACAGCTGCCGCGGCATCGATGCAGGCACCCTGCTGGACGTGACGGAGCTGGACGCCGCCTCCAACGGCAGCGTCAACGACGCCCGCACCCTGCGGGAGGAGGCGGTGTATCCCCCCTCCGTGCTGAAAAAACGGGTGTATATCATCGACGAGGTCCACATGCTCTCGCGGGACGCCTTCAACGCCCTGCTGAAGATCATGGAGGAACCGCCGGAGCACCTGCTGTTCATTCTGGCCACCACGGAGCTGCACAAGGTCCCCGCCACCATCCTGTCCCGCTGCCAGCGGTTCTCCTTCAAGCGCATCCTGCCTCGTGACGCGGAGCAGCAGCTTTTGAAGATCGCGGCGGCGGAGGACATCGCCCTGACATCCGACGGTGCGGAGATCCTGGCCCGCATGGCCAACGGCGCTCTCCGCGACGCCCTGAGCCTGCTGGACCAGTGCCGTGCGGCGGACGGCGACATTGACAGCCGCACCGTGCTGGACACGCTGGGTCTGGCGGGCAGCACCCAGACGCTGCAATTGATGCGCTGCCTGCTGGCGCGGAACGCCGCCGATGCACTGGCCCTGTTTGACCAGCTGTACCGCAGCGGCAAGGATGTGGCCGCTCTGCTGGGTGAGCTCAGTGACCTCTCCCGCGATATGACGGTGCTGAAGGCCGCGCCGGAGGGCGGCGCGGCGCTGCTGTCCGGTGTCTACGACCGCAGGACCCTGACCGAGCTGGGCCGCGACCTGCCCATGAGCCGGTTTTTGTACATGGCAGACACGCTGCAAAGCTGCTGCGCCGCCCTGGCGGACAGCATCCGCCCCCGCACGGCGGCGGAGCTGTGCCTGCTGCGGCTGTGTGACGAGAGCCTGTCCGGTGATCTCACCGCCTTCGACCGGCGGCTGGCCTGTCTGGAGCAGGCGGTGCAGCAGGGCGCCATCGCCCCCCAGCGCCCCTCCCCGCGGCAGGAAGCGCCGGTACGTCCGGCTCCTGCGCCGCGTCCGGCCTGTCAGCCGCCGGTGACGGAGCAGCCGCCCCTGCCGGAGGAACCGCCTCTGCCGGAGGAACCGCCCCTGCCGGAGCAGGCGGTGCGGGACTTCGGCCTGCCGGAGGAGCCGCCGGTACGTCCCGGTCACCGGAATGATCCGCCTGTACCCGCCCCCCCTGCGGCAGCGGGAGACGACAGCGTGTGGCGGCGTCTGCTGGACCAGTACAAGGGCCGTCTGCCGGTGAATGCGCGGGTCATGCTGAGCATGGCCTCCGGCGTGCTGGACGGCGACTGCCTCACCGTGCTGTGCCGCGACGACTTCACCCAGAAGCAGCTGGACAAGCCGGAGATCCTCACCGTCCTGCGGGACGTTACCGCCGCCGAGCTGGGCCGCGATATCCGCGTGATGCTGGCGGTGGGCAAGGCCCCTCCCGCATCCGGGCGCAGCGTACCCCCTCCCCCGCCATCGCGGCAGGCTCCGCAGCCCGCGCCGCAGGCAGCGGCCCCGGCGCCGCCCGCCAACGATCCCCCGCCATGGGAGCCTCCCGCTTCCACCGGCGGCGACCGGCTGGACGAGCTGGCTCAGAACGGGCGGCAGCTGGACAACTTCAAGATCAAATAATCTGATGATACAAAGGAGAATAACGACATGGCAAAGGGTTATAGCGCCCGCAAGGGCTTTTCCGGCGGTGCCGGCATGATGCAGCAGCAGGCGCAGATGCAGCAGAAGCTGATGAAGATGCAGCAGGAGATGAGCAAAGCCCAGGAGGAGGTGGAGAACAGCTCCTTTACCGCCTCCGTAGGCGGCGGCGCCGTGACTGCCGCAGTTTCCGGCAAGAAGGAGCTCACCGCTCTGACCATCAAGCCCGACGTGGTGGACCCCGAGGATGTGGAGATGCTGCAGGATCTGGTCATTTCCGCCGTCAACGAGGCCCTGCGTCAGGCGGAGGAGGCCATGAGTTCCTCCATGAACGCCCTCACCGGCGGCCTGAACATCCCCGGTCTGGGCCTGTAAAAAGCATAAAAAAGCAGCCCCGAAGCGGTGCTTCGGGGCTGCTTTTTTATGCCTCGGCATCGGCGAAGTACGTCACCAGCAGATCCGTCACCATGCCGTAGCTGCGGATGCCGCTGGCGTCGCCGTTGGTCTTGAGGAACGCGTCGTACACGCTCTCCGACGCCTGGGACACCGGTCCCCGGAACGCCGCCCAGTAGGTGTTGTCCGCCCGCAGGTCTGCGATCACCGTCTCCGGCAGGGTCTCGCGGATGGCGCGGCTCCGGTCGGGGTCCGCGCGGTACAGGGCATTGGAGAGATAGACGTATCCCTCCAGCCAGCCGGAGTAGCGGTACACCGGATCGGCGCACCTCGTGGCTGCCAGGATGCCGATGAAATTACACTCCTGCTCGGAGATAACGCCCCGCTGGTGGGCCATCTCGTGGCACACCGTGGACGGCAGCCACGCCACAGGGCTATCCATGTTCACATTGGCCTCGCCGGTAAAGGGGAAATAGAAGCCGGTGAACCGCAGCACGCTGAGGGCGTTGGAGCAGGCGAAGGGCTTGACGCCGCCGGTCTCCACCCGCAGGAACGGGAACTCGTCGTGCACCCCGTCGTAGGCGTCGCCCGCCGCGGCCAGAATGGTCTTTCGGTCGGCGGCGCAGACGCCGCTGTCGTCCCGCGGCACGCCGTCCGCCGCCGCGGTAAGCTCTGATGCGAAGTACCGTGTCACCTGCTCCAGATCGTCCACTGACACGGGCTGGGCCACGATGCCGCTCCTGTCCTGAAAGCTGTCGGTGCTGTACGCCGTGCCCCACAGGAGGCAGAAGCCGCCGTACACCGTCAACATCAGGCAGGCGGCGGTCAGCACGAAATCCGCCAGCACCGCGCACCGCCGCGGCCCCGCGATGATCCGCCGCACCGTGCAGGCCAGCCAGATGATGCCCGCCCAGATCGCCGTCAATATCAGCACCTCGCCCACGGAGCCGTCGAACCCGTCGCACAGGCGGGCCACCCGCCGCATGGCAGGGAAAATGACGCTGCCGCACAGCCGGTTCATGGCGGTGCGGTCAGTGCGCAGGGCGAAATAGGCGGCGAAAAACAGAGCCAGCGCCGTCAGCCACCATAGCAGTTTACGGCGCTGCCGCAGATACGTCCTCACAGTGGCAGCGGACGGCCGGTGAAGCTCATGACGCAGTGGGACTGCACGATGACCTTGCCGTTCTCGTCCGTGACCTCCGCCGAGCAGAAGGCCAGCTTGCCGCCCAGACGGTCCACCTTCCCCACAGCGGTAAGGGTGCTGTCCGCCGCCGCAGCGGACAGATAATCGATGGCAGCGTTTACCGTCACTACCACCTCCTGCCGCAGGCTCATGATGGCCATGCCCATGGCCACGTCGCACAGGGCGAACAGGATACCGCCGTGAGCCCCTCCCCAGCGGTTCAGGCTGTCGCGGCACATGGGCAGCACCACGGCGGCGCTGCCGTCGCCAATGTCGGCGGTGTACATATGGTTATGCGTCAGAAACGGCTCGTGACTGTTGCTGAAATCCAGCAGCTTCTTCTTGAGCTCCTCAGTCATGGTGTTCCTCCGATGTATCGTTTTGGGGCGCGGATGCCGGCTCCGACGCCGTTTCGCGGGCCCGCTCCACATAGGCGTAGGCCTCCGTGGGCATGTTGCGCCGGCGCAGCCGCCGGTCCAGCAGGTACTTCACCAGCTCCTGCACGCAGGCGAAGATGGGTACGCCCAGGAACATACCCAGCACGCCGCCGAAGCCGCCGCCCACCAGAATGGCCACGATGACCCAGAAGCTGGAGATGCCGGTGGCGTCGCCCAGGATCTTGGGGCCCAGGATATTCCCGTCAAACTGCTGAAGCACCACGATGAAGATGATGAAGATGAGACACTGCTTGGGGCTGACCAGCAGGATCAGGAAGGCCGATGGGATGGCGCCCAGGAACGGCCCGAAAAACGGGATGATGTTGGTGACGCCTACCACCACGCTGACCAGCGGAGTGTAGGGCAGCTTCAGGATGCTGCCTCCGATGAAGCACAGCGCGCCGATGATGAGGGAGTCCAGCAGCTTGCCCCGCACGAAGCCGGAGAAGATGCGGTCCACCTGGCGGGTACCGCGGATGACGGCACGGGCCTTCCGCTCGTCGAAGATGGCGAACACCGCCTTGCAGCAGCGGGCGAGGCTCTTTTCCTTCATGGTCATGAGGTAGATGGATACGATGATGCCCACGATCAGGTCGGTGGCCAGGTTGATGACGCCGCGGATACCGCTCCAGATGCCGCCTGTCAGGGTCCCCAGCGTTGTCTGCGCCCAGGGCAGGATGTGCTCCTTCAGCAGGGTCACGCCATCGCTGTAATACTTTGTGACAAAGTCGGCGATCCACACCGCCACCTCGTTCTCGCTGTCCAGCAGACTGTCAGCCCAGTTATATACCTTGTAATAATACGACTCAGCGTTGTTGATGAGCATGGTCACGCTGTCGATGAGCTGGGGGATCAGCACGCTCATCAGCAGGTAGATCAGCAGGATAGCCACCGTCTCCGCCAGCAGAATGCTGAAAAACCGCAGGATGCCAGCGGCGTTCTTCGGGTGCTTTTTGGGAAAAACCCTCTGCCACGCAGCGTGGAGCACCCTCTCGATCCAGTTCATCACCGGCGTCAGCAGGTATGCGATGACCGCGCCGTATACCACCGGCGCCAGCACGGAGGCCAGCTTGCTCACGAACTGCTGCAGTGTACCGCCCATATAAAATGTGTCGTAAAAAACCAGCACGGCGCAGACGGTCAGAAACGCCGTCAGCCCCCACTTCAGGTATTGTGTCCGGTTCTTCATGCACACCACTCCTTTTCCGGTCTTGTTCCCCCTATCATAGCCGACCAGACCCCGATTTGCAAGGGTTTTCTGCCTTCCCCGCCGCTGAGGGCGGGCTGTGCGCTGCGCACGGACAACGCCGTCACTCCTGTGCGTCTGACTGTTGCATTTCCCGCCGCGCTGTGGCATAATGGAGAGACACACTGCACTTACCGACATATAGGAGGAGAGCCATGAAGAAGCTCCTGTTCATTGTCAATCCAAAGGCGGGCAAAACGAAATCCAACGCTCCCCTGTTCGATGCGGTGGCCGCCTTTTCCCGCGCCGGCTATCTGGTGCGGGTCTTTCTGACGGAGGCCGGCGGCGAAGCCCGGACCTACGCGGCCAAATGGGGCCCGCAGTACGATGTGGTAGTCTGCGCCGGCGGCGACGGCACCCTGAATGAGACCATCTCCGGTCTGATGGAGCTGGAGCATCGCCCGCTGCTGGGCTACCTGCCCAACGGCAGCACCAACGATTTCGCCGCCAGCCTGCACCTGTCCTCCGACCCCCGCCGCGCCGCCCAGGCCATCGCCAGCGGCCAGCCCCACGCTCTGGACATCGGGCGGCACAACGGCCGTTATTTCGCCTATGTGGCATCCTTTGGCGCCTTCACCCGCTCCTCCTACTCCGCGTCCCAGGCGGCAAAAAACGCCCTGGGTCACTTCGCGTACATACTGGAGGGGCTGGGGGATCTGGACTCCCTGCGGCCCTACAACTGCCGCATTGAGGCGGACGGTGAGACGTTTGAGGGTGACTTCATCTTCGGCGCGGTGTGCAACAGCACTTCCCTGGGCGGGCTGGTGAAGTTGGACCCCAGCCGCGTCAAGATGGACGACGGTCTGTTCGAGCTGCTGCTGCTGCGGATGCCCAAAACGGCCCTGGACCTGCAGAATCTCATCACCGCCATGACGCGGATGCAGTATGAGTACCCGGGCGTCATCTTCCGCCACGTGCAGCACGTGACCCTCACCACCCAGGCCCACATTCCCTGGTCGCTGGACGGCGAGTTCGCCCCCAGCGTGGAGCGTGTGGACATCGACAACCTGTCCGGCGCGGTGGAGCTGCTGCGCTGACTTTCCGAAACAGACGCAAAAAAGGACGCCGGAGCGCAGCTCCGGCGTCCTTTTCATGTGCTTTTAGAAGAAGAATTCCTTGATCTGGCCGTACAGCACCAGGATCATGCACAGCGGG
>OIXQ01001229.1_pt1 | contig 10279 bp, 8 predicted proteins | sample 1587791 | NCBI WGS metagenome assembly OIXQ01 (sample SAMN03283273) | human gut metagenome | biome: human-associated habitat; material: feces | host: Homo sapiens | place: Peru | collected 2012 | reverse complement strand
GATTGTCAGAGGCAAGGAAACCAAGACTGTAGAGTTTGGAGCGAAGAGCAACAACATATTGATTGATGGAATCTCATTCATTGAGAAACTCTCATTCAACGCCTTCAATGAGGGTACAAGGCTGAAGCATTGCGTGTCATTGTCTAATAAGCTTACCGGAGTACCGGTGAAGAAGATAGGTGGCGACCAAGGTTACTCCGGAAACGACAACAGAACATTCTGCAAAGAGAATGGTATTGAGACCTCCTTCACTCAGAAAGGCAGGACTGGCAAGAACGAGGTGAAGAATGCTACCAAAAGAGAACTTGCCAGAGTGAGAGCTACAGAGATGGAAGGCTCATTCGGTACTCAGAAGCAACATTACGGACTGCGAAAGATAGCAGCGAGAATAAAGTCGACAGAGATCTTGCTGATTTTCTTCGGTATCCACACAGCAAATGTGGTCAACCTCGCAAGACGAGAGTCGGTCCAAGTCGCCCTTGCAGCCTGATGTTCTACGCATGGAGCGCAACTTTATGGGAGTGGTGGCTCCAGACGTGACTGAAAACGAGAAAATCGGCTCTGAAACCAGAGCCGATGATATAAACACGATGAGTTTAATCGGGAAAATACGGGAACGTCTGCCGGTTAACTCAGATTGAAGGAATTAAATGATTATCCCTAAGTAAACGCCGGTAGCTACACGTTCCCCTTTGGCTTTTTTGCAATTCCAGCTGATTTGTCCGCCTGTCGATTTCGTTTGGTAGACCAAATTGCCGGATATATCCGTGATTTTCACATTCGAATGGCTCATCAATCCAGTGATGGTCACTTTGTCGTCGTAGTCGGGTCGAACAGGATTCGGATAAGCATGTATGTCGGAATAATCCTCGTTGCCCTCGGTTGCTTCTCCTTTGTATGACAGCAAGCCATATCCGTCAACAGCAAAGAACACTTCTCCTGTTTTAGGATGGATGGCAATATTGTTAACCGATTTCCTTCAGCGGTCAGTACTTTTATGGTTCCGGGTACCTCGCAGTTGGTCACCCGTAGATTGTTGTTCTTGATCGGTAAGCAATATCTGTTTTATTATTCTTTGTTTGGTAGTTTAATCAGATCCTTCTGAGCCGTAAAGTATGGAAAGAACTTGATGGAAATAGGAATTATCAAAAATCTCATCAGAATAGCTATGGCTATAAAAGATAAAATATACTGACCAACTGGTGAGGCAAATGAAAAGATAAATCGCATTGGCCCGATCAAGAAAGTATGAAAACCTAATACTACTAACGAATATCTTCCTATATACGAAATAAGAGGAAGTTTATTGAGGGCTTTGGATACCGACAAAATCATGCCGATACCCAACAATCCGGCCAGATAATGAATAAAGAAAGTATTTTTGGTTGGTTTTGAGAGCGTAGCACAAAAATAAATAAGGGCAAAACAACACGCTGCGAATAGATATAATTTCCCTTTTCCTATTTCTTTTGTTGTTAGAATAAGATTTCTACAGTAATATCCAACGGCAAAGAATGGAAATGCAATTAACGATCTGTCAATGAAATAAGGAAGTTTGTCCAATCCTGCCAAGATGGATAGGATACCAATCAGAAAAGCTGTGAGCAATAAGATATGATCGTTCTTTATTCCAATCCGCAAGATATAAAACAGGATATTCACTTCAAATAAGGAAATCAGGAACCAAATAGGAGAATTGTAGCCAATATGTTCTCCTTGACTTAATTTGGTGAAGATATCAAATATCATATTCCAATGGAAAGGTTCTTCAATAATTCCTTTTTCATAGAAGTGAAGAAAATGACAGACAATACCCGCTAAATAAGCCATTAGAAAAAAGAATAAATAAGGAATGATCAACTTATTAATCTTCTTTACAGAGAAAGATAAAAGTCCGGCATATTCTCTGAAGAAAATACCTGATAGGAAATAATACAAAGGCATTCTGAAAAAGCGAAGAGCCGTTTCGGTTGTTGTTTCAAAGCAATGTATATGAAACAGAACGACTAAGGAAATACATAATCCTTTTGTCAGGTCTATAAACTCTATTCTTTGTTTTTCCATTTCAAGTTAAATCATTTATTTAATAACCATGATTTTGGTCACAACACTTTCTTTACTTTCGGGTGTTGCGGCTAAGACCAAATAAACACCTGTTGCTACACGATTTCCTTTGCTATTCTTACAATTCCAAGAAACTTGTCCACCAACTGATTTTGTCTGGTAAATCAAGTTACCGGCAATATCCGTAATCTTGATATTGGAATTACTCATCAATCCTGTAATGATTACTTTATCATCAAAGTCTGGTCTGACAGGATTTGGGTAAGCATGTATATCAGAATAGTTTTCTTTTCCTTCGGTAGCTTCTCCTTGGTAAGACAAAACACCATAACCGTCGGCTGCAAAGAAAACTTCTCCACTTTCCGGATTAATGGCTATACTGTTGATAGAATTGGTAGGAAGCGGAGAATTGTCAGTTGTAAAGTTTTCAATTACTTCTGTTCCATCGGCATTAACAAGGAAAACTCCAGAACCATCCGTAGCAATCCATTTCTGATTACTACCGTCAACAGCAATAGCCTTGACACGCACCCCATTCAACAAATAATCGGATTCGTCGGACAACACAATTCGATTGAATCGTAAATCTTCTATCTTCGATGGATTGTAGCAAACAATTGGTCCGATATTAGTTCCAGCCCAAATATAACCGTCTTTGTCTTCTGTCATACAATAAAACATACTGGCATCCAAAGTATTTCCTTGGTTATCACTGACGGCAGCATAATATTCAGAAACATCATCAGATTGATCTGTAACAGTTCCGTTATCATTTAAAGCAAAGAAACCCGATTTCGTTGAATGAATGAAGTTGGCAAATTTATAACCTTGTTTGGTAATTAATATTTTGTCAATGATGGGAGCTTTGGCAATCGTTGAATTGGAATAATTGATCCATTGACCGTCTGCCGTATATATTTTAATGGAATAAGTCGAATTACAATTCGTAATCCACAAATTTCCTTCTTTATCTAATGTTGTACTTCCGATACGAATATATCTGTTGTTTGTTCCTGTTGATGTTTCCAAAGAACTGTTTGTCAGATTAAACCAGTTTAGTACCGTGTCATTTTTCAGTTCCAGAATACCTTCGCCATAATAGGCTACATAAATATGCGTTGGATCTTTCGAATCAACAGCTAAGTTTAAAGCATCTCGGATGTAATAAGCATTTAATTGTTTGGCAATCTTTTGCTCATCATAGTTAGTCCATTGACCATTAGCATATGTCATGATGGTGTTGCGTCTACCATATCGGTCTAACCATCGTCCGCCTCCAGTTACCCATAGTTTACCATCATTGAACTTCAAATCCCAAGCATAATTGCGTTTTGGGGAATTGATGCTTATGCCTTCAACAGAAATAGCATATTGTCCGGACTGTTTTTGGATTCCCTTTAGTCCGTCAGTGCCGCAAGCCAACCAAAATGAGTCGGAGGATTTCAAGCAACTGGCATCCTTTAATGTCACTCCGTTCATGGCAATGGTTTGGGTGTTCCCTAAATCAGTTGCTACAAATAACTTGGAAGATGAGCAAGCCAACAACCTGTCGTTCTCTATTTTCATGCAGGACAAAGCCGTGTCATGAAACAGCCGTTTGGTTTGTTGTTTTGTCTGGTAATAAATGCCATCCTTGGCAATGAAGAAACAGAGCGCATTCTTGAATTCTCCTATTTTGCTTACATTCTCCATCTTGAACAGGTCTGTCTCAAGGTTGTAGTCGCTCCAATTGCCAATATCCAACAAATTACTATCAGTCTTTCCTCTTTTTATTCCCTTGTCGGTGAGTGCGTACAAGTATCCGTTTAAGATGCAAGTCGAACGGACAGCTCCGATTTTATAAGTGTCGGTAATCTCTTTCTTCTTGACATGGATGACTACAATACCTGTCTCGGAGGAGAGGTAGGCGTAATCTTGGTAAAAATAGATGTCGTTGAGGGTTTTGTTTTGGATAGATGTGCTGTTCTTGAGGAAAGGCAGGTTATACAACCCTTCGTCTCCCAATAAATCAATATTCCCATTCCGATAAGCAATGACCAAAGTGTGTGAAGAGGCGTGATAGCGGATAACTTTGATTTTGTTGTCGCTTAATCCGTTTTTGCGGGAATATGTGATCACGTTCTGATCTTCTTTCCCATAGATATAAAGCGAACTGTCTGCCAAGGCAAACACATGGTTGTTTGTCTCTTCAACCTGTTCGGTGTTTTGGTATGCCTGATGTATTTCCCACTTTTCAAATTGTGCAAAAGCGGCAGGCATGCAGCTGATAAATAAAAATAATAATAGCAGACGTTTCATATACTTTAAGTCGTTATAGGTTCAGATTTGCCAAGAAATGGTCCAATTGTTCTACCGCTTTAGCCCGGTGGCTGATTTTGTTCTTTACAAAATCCCCTAATTCCGCAAAAGTTTGTTCATATCCTTCTGGGATAAATATGGGGTCATATCCGAATCCGTTTTCCCCTTTTTTCTCCGTGGTAATCGTTCCGTTTACGATTCCAGAGAAACAATATTGCTTATCACCGATGATTAAGGCGATGACTGTGCGGAACCGAGCCTTCCGGTTTGTTTTCCCTTCCATTTCCTGCAATAGCTTTTGCATATTGGCTTCCGAGTCATGCCCGGGTCCGGCATAACGGGCAGAGTAAACGCCAGGAGCGTTGTCCAAGGCTTCCACTTCCAATCCTGTATCATCAGCAAAACAGTCCAATCCGAATTTGTCTTGGATGTATTGTGCTTTTTGCAGGGCATTGCCTTCCAAAGTATCCGCTGTTTCGGGTATCTCGTCATGGCAATGGATATCAGCCAAGCTGACAACTTCAATGTTGTGCTGTGCTGTGATTTTGCGTACTTCGTCTAATTTATGCTTGTTGTTTGTTGCAAAAACTAATTTCATTCTATGTCTGTTTAAGGATGTTTCTTTTGATTAAACGCAAATTTACGCTGTTTCTTATACATGTGGGCAAAATATCAACAGGAAATCTATTCTGTCCGTAAATCGGGCAGATATTTTGCTTTTTACTAATTCTGACACGCCTTAAGGGTTTGAATCATATCGTTTTGACATGTCCCATTTATAAGGTATGTCAGGATTAGTAACGTAGCAGTTTGCAATTATGGCATTTCGTCTATTTACTTCCAAAAGAGTTTATCAATGAAGTCGTATCGTTTCTCCATCTGCGCATCCGCTTTTACCACTGTGTTTACGTCGATTTGAAGAACTGGAGCGACTTCCTGTCCATTGATGACAGGCCATTCCACAAGTCCTAACCCGTTAGGATTTCCCGTCTTTACGAAGTTTGCATAGTATTGGCTGAAGATTTCAGAAATCATGTAATCTTCCGGTTGCCAATCGAAAACTCTGTTTGTTGGCAATGTCCCCATTGCATATTCAATGTCAGCTGAATGAACGGCTCCTTTGGCTCTTGGAGCGGGAGTTGCCCCTTCTTTAGCATCTTGCACGCCACCTGCCAGTCCGGCTACTTTGCCTTTGATTGCCATTGCGGGGCGTGGATGACAATAACGATAGCGGTAAACAGGCTGGCCGCTTGTCAATTTGTGCATATTTCCCCATTTCCATGTAGAGAAATCCAAAAATACATCCGATGCCAAGTCGATGCCCGGCCGTTCTTCCACGTCGCTGTCGCTCAGGATGCCATAAAGGCGAAAGGCTTCATCTGTGTTTTCCCCGAAGAAGCGTTTGGCTCCGGCTTTGAGATTTTCAACCGTTGGCTCTTTTCCACCCAGCAAAGCGGAAGGACTCATCTCTAAATTGTTGCCACCGACAAGGAGAGGGACTTTGGTCTGTTTGCCTTTGGCAAATGTCTCAACCGGTTGCTCTACGAAGAAATATCCGTCAATATTAAAAATAGGTACCGATTCCCTTCCAGCGCGTTTCATCAACTCTTCAGCGGGAATGGCTCGTAAATCCTTTAACTCCTCGCATCCTATCTTTTTGGCAAGTTCCACACCTTTTTGTTCGCCCTCTTCCAATGTCGGGATTCCTTCAAATTCCAATACGGAGCCGCTGGATCCCATTGCTTGGGCAAATAAACCTTGGCAAAGCGGGGAAGCCATCAAAGAACAGACAGACATTGAGCCTGCTGATTCACCAACGATGGTGATGCGGTTCGGGTCTCCGCCAAAAGCGGCAATATTCTCTTTTACCCACTGGATAGCTGCCACTTGGTCTAATAAGCCGTAATTGCCGGAACCTTTGTAGCTTGTCTCTTTGGATAGTTGAGGATGCGTGAAAAATCCGAAGATGCCTTCACGGTAATTGGCAGTAATGGAGATGATTCCTTTTCTTGCCATCATATCTCCTGCGTATCGGGGTTCGCTGCCGCTACCTGCCATTAATCCACCACCATTGAAATAGATTAAGATCGGCAGGCGTTCATCCATTGTCTTGGATGGAGTCCAAATATTCAGGTAAAGGCAATCCTCGCTGTTCACTTCCGTTCCAAAATTCATGTCGCCATATATATCTTCTTGCATCGGATTGGGACCGAACTCGACAGCTTTGCGCACGCCTTCCCATTTCTCCACGGGCTGAGGGGCTTTCCAGCGCAAATCGCCTACTGGAGGTGCTGCGAAAGGTACACCTTTGAACACCTTGATGCCGGACAAATTGACTCCTTCAAGAATACCTGACTTCGTTTTAACTTGAGGAGCTGACTCGTTATTTAACTGTAAGGAAGCTGTTTTAGTTGTAGGCTGCTCTTCTTGTTGATTTGTGCATGCCAAACATCCACCTAAGAGGAAAGATGTAGCAATAACCATCATGTACTTTTTCATTGTTTATGTAAGCTTTATGTTTCTGAGTCCAAAAATACAACAATTTAGGATGAAATGTTACTTATAAGCATTATATAATTTGGAATGTTCGGGTAATGATTCTCTTTGAAAGGAGGTAATGCCGCTTTCTTTTATATAGCCGTGATTCCATCCGAAGTTCCTAATTTTTCTTAAGGCAGAGAGCATTCGTTTGTGTTTCAGAACATAATATATATATTTGAAATCGCTTACAAGCTTGTTAAACAAAACAGTTGGACAATGTCGAAGAAAGATAACAAAGAACAGGAAATCCTTTTAGCGGCAGAGAAGATGTTCGCAGAGAAAGGATTCAAGGGGGCAACCACCACGTTGATTGCGGCAGAAGCTGGAGTGACTCATGCGATGCTCCATTATTACTATAGGACGAAAGAACAGATTTTCCTGAAGGTGCTTGATTCCTATATGGAAGAGATGAGGCAGGATTTGAAGTCCATCATGGTACCAGAAGTTTATGACACGGAACTGATAAGGAGAGTCACAGAGATATGCTTTGATTTCTTCAGCTCACACAGCAGGCAAATCGGTCTGTTTTTGGAAATTTCAAGAGAAAGGCCGGATTTGCTGGAAGAGTATGTTTCGGAATTTGGACATTATATTGATATAGCGATGAAAGCACACCAAGAAAGGACTGACACTGCGGTCAAGGATGGAAAGATTAGCAATATATCATTTGTAGACCTGATTTTGGATATTGTCAGTGTCTGCGCCGCTCCTTTCTTCTTTGAGCCTTTAGTTGACAATGTGATAAGAATGGACGCTGAGCGGAAGAGGTTATTTTTGGAATCACGCAAGCGTGAAGCGGTTGAATTAATAGTAAATAGGTTGTTGAAAAATAAATAATATCTTAAGTTATGGGAAGTAAACAGAAGTATTGGGGAAAAACTATTGCCTCGTTTATCTTTGTACTGTTCACGATGCCTCTCGGACATGCCATGATGAGAATAATGGAAGAGACAATGTCGAGTAGTGCGGTCAATACCAGTGCGGTCATCATGGGATTTGTTGGTTTGGCAATGGCTGTTATTGGCGTATTCGTGAAAGGTGACACGCAGCGGACAATCTGGGGATTGTTTGGAGCACTCTTTTTCTGGACAGGCTGGGTAGAATTTATGTTCGGCTATTTTGCTGCCCGGTTTGGCGTTCATTATGACCTTGTTGGTTCTGGTGTTGTGCAGACAACAACTGAATATGTAAACGGAATCGGAGTCAGTCACGAGATGCTGATTAATGGAATCGATGTGAATAGCATTCCTTCTGCCGAGTTAAAGGCGATGCGCGGATCCCGCCCGGAATACCTGATTTTGCCAGCGTCATTCGGATTCTTTGTGATGTTTATGGTACTTTACATTTTCGGCTCTAAAACGGGATGCCATGCCATGAACTGGCTTCAAAAAGTGTTTTTCCGTGAAAAGCGCAATGAAGTCGTGCCTCATAACATGAGTCATCATACATCAATTACTACTTTCTTGGAGTTCAACCTTATCAATTGGGCTTGCTATCTTTTCCTGATGTTTGTATATGACCCTGTATTCTTGGGCGACAGCCATCCTGTTACCATTGCTTGTGCGGTTGGATGTCTTATCGGATCCATATTCATGTTCCGTTATCAATTGGGAATACCAGGCTGGGGACCTAACATTAGAATGTCTATTGCCACGGTCATTGTGTTCTGGAGCGCAGTGGAGGTGTTTGCCCGAAACGGAATGTTTACAGAAATATGGATTGAACCTCTCCATTACGTTCCGCAGATGGTTAGTATATTAGTTGTATTTATCTTGGTCGGTTTGGGAATAATCTATAAATCCAAGGGGAAGAAAGCGACTCGTTGATGGTAAAGAAGAATTGGTTGATAGTGATTAATGGCCTCTTATGGATGGTCGCAGGAATGAATATTGCCAATATAGGTGTAAAATCTATATTGGCAATCGATTCACTCGTGTGGTTGCTTTGTGTACCGGTTTTTGCCGTATTTGCGACAATGTTTTTCAGGATTATTTCTAAGAATTGCGAAAGGATACTATCTATGGAAGGAGAGAAAGCCAAGATATATAAGTTCCTTACGTTGAAAGGATATTTAATCATTGCGTTTATGATGGCAATGGGTATAACCCTTCGCAGGTTGGGCACGATACCAGAACATTTCTTTGCTTTCTTCTATACAGGATTAGGTTCCGCTTTGTTTATCGCAGGGCTATGGCCGATTATCAGTATGGCGCAAAAATGTATTTATGAAGAGTAGGCGTAAGGAATTGTTTTCTGCTTGTGTTTCTTACAAAATGCGAAATCTTTGCGAAGATAATTGGACATGCAATAAATATCAGTAACTTTAGGCCTGTGAACATACAGATGTTTCAAAATAAATTAAATGCTAAATGATAAAAAGTTTACCTCTTTTTCTTCTCGGTCTGACAGCTATGGGTGTTCAGGCGATGACTGCGCAAAACGTGACATCGGCAAATATCACAGACCAATCTGCAGAGACAAAGGCTGGTGCGGTCTATGTGACACTGAATGGCTCTTTGACTTCTACCAACAACGGCGATTTCCGCCAGTTGCGTGACTTGTGTTTCCAGATGAAAAGTCTGGATCTTCATTCCGCCATTTGTGCAGATATTCCGAAGAATGCTTTGCACTCGCACCATAATCTTCAAACGCTCCGACTTCCATCAGGTGTAAAGACCATAGGTTCACAGGCTTTCTTTGCTTGTGACGGGCTTAATGGTACAATCCATATTCCACAAGGGACTAAAAGTATCGGGGCTTCGGCTTTTGCCATGTGTAAGAATATAAAGGAACTCTCCATCGTGAAGGACGGTTCGCTTGATCATATCGGTTCGTACGCTTTCAAGGGGTGCGAGAGCCTTGGCGGCACAGTTGTTCTTCCCGACAGTATGACCGTATTGCGTGACGGTGTTTTTGAAGGGTGCGTAAAACTCGAAGGTGTCAGTTTGCCTGACAATCTGCAATCCATTGGAACTAACACATTCAGTGGTTGCAAGATGCTCAACGGAAAGATAAACATGGGGCGCATGATTACTCATATTGGTGCGAGTGCCTTTGCGGACTGCTCTTCATTGCAGCAGATAACAATGCCTTCCGCCTTGCAGAGTTTGGGAGACGCCGCCTTTATGAACTGTTCAGCATTGGGCGGAACGGTGTCAATTCCAGGTAGCGTGCAGTATCTTGGCAAAGGGGCTTTTGCCGGTTGCTCCATGCTTGAGGCGGTTGAATTGCCGGACGGTCTTAAGAAACTTCAAGCCGCTACGTTCGCCCATTGTACAGGTTTGAAATCCATTACTCTTCACAGCCAAGTTCCACCAGAAGTTGATGCAACTGCTTTTATCGGAGTTGATTGCAACAAGGTCACCTTATATGTCCC
>OIXQ01001227.1_pt1 | contig 10284 bp, 7 predicted proteins | sample 1587791 | NCBI WGS metagenome assembly OIXQ01 (sample SAMN03283273) | human gut metagenome | biome: human-associated habitat; material: feces | host: Homo sapiens | place: Peru | collected 2012 | reverse complement strand
TTTTAACTTTATGGGGACCAGCGATGGAATCGCTGGGGACGGGGGCGCGAAGGGGGTAAGGCTCTTTTTACCTTTTTACTTTTTTACCTTTAAAAGCCTTTTTACCTTTTGGAAAGCGTGTGGTGTATATTATCTCAAAACATACTTTCCGGCTGGTGTCTTGCTGAACTTTACCTGATAGGCTTCAGAGACAATCTGCAGCGCCTCGGTGAGGCTGTTGTTCGGCAAGGTTCCTGTGAAAGGTTCGATGGTATCCATTTCCACAGCAATCTCTACTCCGTAATTCTTCTCCAGACTTCTGATGACTCTGCCCAGCGATGCATCACGGAATACCAGCTGCTTCTTCTGCCATGCACAGGCATCCTCGATATGCGATGTTTCGCGGATATCCATCTTTCCAGTCTGTTTGTTCACCACTACGATTTCGTTTGGCTTCATCGTATAGGTGCTGCCGTTGGCAAGGGAAGTGAGCATCACGCTACCGTTGAGCAGCGCAACTTCTGCTGTCTGTTCTTTCTTGCGGTTGATGACGTTAAACTCAGTACCCAATACCTTGATTTCCATTCCCTGCATGTGGATGATGAACGGATGTCGGGCGTCTTTGGCTACCTTGTAGTGAGCCTCGCCTTCAAATTCGATCTCGCGATTGTCCTTGCAGAAATCCTGTGGTGCATACTTGATGCTGGAGAGCGAATTGAGCGCTACCACACTCTTGTCGGGCAGGGTGATGCTCACCTGTTCGCCTTCCTGGGTGGTGATTTCTGTCAGCGGAATCGCGGCATATTGCCTGTTTTCCTTATACATCATTCCCATAATCACCATGCAGATAGGCAGGGCAATAGCTGCCGCTATCTGGGTCCACTTGAGGACGCGCTTCAGGGTGAATTGCTTACGGGTTCCTATCTGTTCATGGATTTCGGCCTTGATACGTGCCAAATCTTCGTCAGAGATATTGCTATCCGGGATGATGCCGTGCAGCCATTCCTCTTCCATGGCTGCTGCTAATTCTTCATCTGAACAGTTGTTGATCCGTTCCTTCAGATTAGCTAAGTCTGTACTATTCTTGATGTCGTCTAACATAAAACAATCCTTTTTTAGGTTATACATGGTTCGGTAGAGAATGTACCGTTAAATTATACTAAAAACAAGAGCCACATCAGGTTGGTGCGGTTACTGATAAGCTGTCGGAGCTGTTTCAACCCCATGGACAGCTGGTTCTTAACGGTCTGTTCACTATAGTTGAGCTTCTCGGCAATCTCCTGATTGTTGAGCATCTCCAACTTGGAGAGTCGGATGATTTCCTGCTGCGTCTTGGGCAGCTTGGCAAGCATCAGGTTGAGCTGTCTGACGAAATCATCATACTCCAGCTGACTGTCTGCAGTGGTGCTGTTGTGATGGTCAAGATAGTCCATGTAGTCTTCATACACGGGCGAATTGATGACCTTCCTGTAGGCGTTGATGAGGTAATGCTTGGCTCTGAGGAAGAGTAGCGGCTTTACGCTGTCTGCCTCTTCCAGCGTGCTTCGGTTGTTCCAAAGCCACACGAAGGTATCTTCCATGATTTCTTCGGCATTCTCCTTCGACTTGGTATATTTCAGGCAAAAGGCAAAGAGTCTGCGGGCATATAGCTCGTAGATTTCATCGAATGCCTTCATAGATCCTTTTCTGAGTTGAAGGATAAGTTCTGTTTCTGTCTTTTTAAACATGATAACTATTCACTAAAATCCATCTAAATCATATTCTTCGCTGTCCAAATCCAGACTATCGTCGTTGTCGAAAGTTGTATTTGGCGCTTTTTCTTCCTTTATATCCGCATCGGTTCCCTGGGTTCCGGTGGTTCCGCTTTCGGAAGTTCCGGTTGTTCCATTATCGAAAGTTCCGGTAGTTCCGCTTTCAGAAGTACCGGTTTCTTCTTCATCATTTTCTTCTGTATCATCCGTCTTTTCCTGCTGGATGATTTCCGCCGGTTCTTCAAGCAGAGGGTCCTTGCTGATTTTCAGCGGTGCCAGATGCTGGGTATAGAAGAGGGTATAGTCGTCGTAGCTCAGACTGGTGCCCAGCAGCAGGAGGTTTGGTTCGCTGATTACGATGCCTCGGGCTCCCTTTGAGAGGAGCTGGGTGATGGCCTGATGCTGGTAGATGTCGTTGGCATACTGGCGTGCTTCGTCGTAATTGCGGAATCCCTTTACCTGCATGCGGTGCAGACCATTCTGCTCATCGATGACGAGGTCGAAATTGCGAACGAGATAGGAGGTGAAATTATATTTCGCCATCTCGAAGAGCAACTGGTTCTCGTTTACAGAATCGGGAACGTAGGCGAGCATGAAGACGAACGGCTCGTTGCGCTCGATGCTGAATACCTTTGCTTTGGATTTGACATCATCATTGAGTACGGCGTTGCGGCGCGACCATACATTGCTCAGGTCGAATGTGCCGCCCTTGAGCTGTCTGCCGGCTTTCACTCCGTTGAGAATCATTCCCGCCATTTCGCTGAGTCGGCTGTTCGGATATTTCTCTACCACCTGCTGCATATCATCAAGACAAGCCTGGATATTACCCTCGTGGAGCTGGGTGAGTCCGCCGATAAAGAGGAACTTGTCGCGGTTGGCTCCTTCAGGATAGCGCTTGTCTGAGATAGCTCTGTTGTGTACCACCTTATTATATAGGTTAGCCTTGAAGGCATCGTAGGTGGCAGCATAGAGCGAATCTTCGAGATGAATGCCCATCTTCGCATCTTCCTCATAATAAGGAGAGGTGAGCAGGACGGTCCATTGGCTCTCCGGATAATTCGCTTTCAACAGGTCGAGATAGCGGCTGGCGATGGCTGGCTGCTTCCGGATGTTGTAGAGCAGGTAGAGGTGATAGTAGGCATCATCGAGATGTTCGTATGCAGCGTTCTTCTTCACCAGTCGCTGCAGCATGCGTTCGCTTTCGTCCAGATCATCTAGCTTATCTTTCAGGATGATGCCGGCATGCAGCAGTCCGTCGTCCAGAATTTGATTGCTTTCCGTCATCTTCTCTTCGGTGAGCGGAATCTGAGCGAGATAGTAGGCACGCTGATGCGGATCTTCTTCTGCACTCAGGTTCTTCTCCTTCTCCTTCTCAAGGTCTTTCTTCTGTGCCTCGTTGAGGAGAGAATCGCGCTGTTCATCGGTCATTTCTTCTACGCCTTTGGCATCGGCCACTACGGTCTGGTTGCTCCGTTGCCAGTTGTCGATGTTCTTTCTCTTGCCCCAGAGGCGTTCAAACTGCTGTTTGCCTTGGGCTACGGCAGATTGGGAATAGAAATACCAGGTATTGGTGTTGCCGAAACCGCCGTTGCCCATGGCTCCGTTTCCGAAGCCGGATGAGGCATTGCTATTTCCCTGATTCCTGTTGTTTCTGCTGTTATTACCATTACCGTTGTTTCTGCCGGCACTTTGGTTGTCTTGTTTTTCTGCCAATTCCTGGTCGGCAAGTCTTCTCTTTTCTTCCTTTTCCTGCTTTTTCAGGGCTTCTATCACCTTGTCAATGGCGACATTCCGCTCTGTTTCGCTCATGTGGGCGAGCGATTGCAGGGAGTCCTGCAGATGGATGGCGTCGGTATAAGGCACCAGTTCATCGAGTACCTTCGAACGGTCGGAGAGCTGTTTGTAGTCTTTGCGGTCCTGGTCCAGGAGTCCGATGGCTGCATCATAGCATCGCTTGGCATCGCCATATCGGTGGCATTGCCAGTATACATTGCCCAGATGCAGCAGCAATACACCTTTCTCTACTCCGTTTCGGCTTGATTTTGCGGCTCCTTTTTCGTATGCAGCAATAGCCTGAAGGGTATCGCCCTGGTTGAGATGTATGTTGCCGATGGCATAATAAACCTGGTCGAGATATTCCTGATTCTTGTCGCTCGCAGCCATTCGCTTCAATTTGGATACCATCTTCCGGGAGTTGTTGGTTGCCAGTACCTCGGTCATGGAGATGCGGGCATTGAACTCCAGTTCGTAAGGCGGATTGAGGCGGATGACATGCTTGAAGGCACGATAGGCATTCTGGGTATGTCCCTGTTGTGCTTCTACCTGTCCCATCAGATACCAGAGGCGGGCTTTCTGCTTGCGTCGCATCTCATAGCCGATGGCTTTGCGGAGATACGGAACGGCCTCCTGATAGCGTCCGGTCTTCAGATAGTAGAGGGCATAGGTCTTGTCCCATTCCTTCTGGGCACGCCAGTGGATGGAATCGCGCTCGATATTACGGATTACATCTTCGGCATCGTATATCCATCCCGATTCGAGATAACTCTTGGCGAGCCAGGCACGTGCCTTGCCGTAAATGCCGGGTTGGGTGGCGTAGAGACGGCTCATATAGGCGAATGTAGCTGCTGCCGACTGGAAATCGCCTTCAAAAAACTGGGAACGGCCCATCAGCATCCATGCCTTCCAGAGGAACGGATTATATTCACGGCGATGCAGCCATTCCAGGTCTTTGGCAGTCTTGCGGCGTTTCTTATCCCATACCGGGCGGCGCTTGATGCTATGCTGGTGAATGGCTTTCTCGCATTTCTCGATGGCGCGGTCGTAGTTCGACTTGCCCAGTTCGCGGCTGTTCTTGTTGCCAACCGTATAATAAGGAATCATTTCAGAGTAATTGTCCTTATTTCCATTTTCCTTTTCGAGCGAGCCTTCGATATAGGCTACGGTACCATTATAATAGGTGTTGTATCGGGCGTTGAAGGCATGCCACCATCTGCTCTTCGCCGTATTCTTCTGCGTAGAGCATCCTGCTATGGTCATTGCAAAGGCAAGGATAACCATAGCTGGCAAGAAGTTTCTGAATGGGAAATGCTTCAACATAAGTTTCTTCTTTATTTTAAATTTTTCTTTTATGGCGTGTGAAAGCCTTAGTGCTTTCTGGCTGCCAGTATCTTTGCTGCTGCAAACAGGATGATGCTGACGAAGATGATGGTTGCACCTGATGGCACATTGAGCAGATAACTGGCATAGAGGCCCACGATGCAGTCGATGCAGCCTATCACGATGCTGGCTACTATCATGCGCTTGTAGCTGTAGGTGAAGAGGTTGGCAGTCATCTGTGGTATGGTGAGCAGACTGATGGCAAGTACGATGCCCACCATCTTGATGGTTGCCACGATGGTCATGGCGATGAGCGTCATCATCATATATTCTATCGCTGTAACCGGCAGATGTTGCGATTTTGCAAAGGTGCTGTCGAATGCGATGGTCTGGATAGGACGCAGCAGAAAGGTGAACAGCAATGCTACAAACAGGGTAAGACCTGCCAGAAGCCAGAGGTCTGTGCTGTCGATGGCAAGTATACTTCCGAAGAGGAAAGAGGGCAGGTCGGGCATGAATCCCGGAGTAAGGAAGCAGCAGATGATGCCCACGCTCATGCCCAGGGTCCAGAACATGGCGATGGCAGAGTCTTTGCGCACATCTTTCTTCCGTGATACCCATTGCACGCCGAAGGCACTCAAGATGGCGAATACCATGGCAGAGAGTATAGGGTTGATGCCTGCAAATACGCCGATACCGATGCCGCCAAAAGAGGCATGCGTAATGCCACCGCTGATGAAAACCAGCCGGCGGGTGACGATGTAGGTGCCTACAAAGCCGCACAGAATGCTTGCCAGTAGGGCGCCAATCAGCGCGTTCTGAAAAAATGTATATTGCAGTATATCCATGTCTTTACTTTGAACTTAAAACTTTGAACTTTGCGCATTGCATGTTACGTATTGCGCATTGTATGTTTAACTTAAAAAACTGATGACTTCGTCCTTTATCTGGTTAGGCAGGTTGATGCCTCTCAGTATCAGACTTCGGTTCCATCCCGCCACCTCTTCCGGCTGCATCGTATAAAGCACTTCCGAGAATTCCTCTACCTCCTCATCGGTATAGTCGTCGGCAGCTCTTCCTGCAAACCGGTCGAGCTCCTCGTCATCGTAGTATTCTATTTCCTTGGTGGCGGCTTCCATCATGCATTCCTGTTCGCATTTGGAGTTCTCTCCGTTGCAGGTATTGCACGAAACTCCTTCCTGCAGCGGTTCTTCATCCTCTCCCTTGCGATGAGAAATGATGCCGAAAATGGCGCTTATCAAGCCTAGAACCACCAGGGCCAAAACTAAATATAGCATAAACTGTTAACTATTAACTTTCAACTATTTCAAATCCCACCTTTTTCAGGTCTTCCCAATAATGAGGATAGGATTTGCTCACTACCTCAGGATTGTTGATTTCAATCTGAGGAAACTTGAAGGCAAGAGGGGCGAAGGCAAGTGCCATGCGATGGTCCTCGTAGGTGTCGATAGGCTCGAAACTAGGCTCGCAGGTCTCGCCATCCCAAATCAGCGTGTTATCGTTCTCGTCATAAATCACGTAACCCACCTTTTTCAGCTCCTTCTTCAATGCCTCGATGCGGTCGGTCTCCTTGATCTTGAGACTTGCAAGGCCGGTGAACTTAAACTTTACGCCCAGGGCACAGCAGGCTACAACGATGGTCTGTGCTAGGTCTGGAGAACCGCTGAAATCGTAGTCGAAACGAGGCAAGAGACAGCGCTGGACTTTCAACTTGACAGGAGAAAGAACATCACGGTTCTCAAATTCTGATTTCACGCCCAGCAGACTGAAGATGTATTTCACGACAGAATCGCCCTGCTTGGAACTGTCGAACAGACCTTCGAGTCTTACCTCAGAATCAGGGTTTCCGTTCAGCGCCATCATTTCATACCAGTAAGAAGAAGCGCTCCAGTCATTCTCGATGGTGTAGTCGGCTACGCAGCTGTAAGGTTGTGGCTTTACGGTGATGGTATCCACATCGGTCCATTCGGCACTGGCTCCGAAGTTCTGCATCGTCCACAGCGTGAGGTCGATGTAAGGACGGGAAGCTATCTCGGCCGTCAGTTTCAGTTCCAGACCGTTTTTCAGAATTGGACCAATCATCAGCAGTGCCGAGATATACTGTGAACTGATGTTTCCCACCACTTCGAGATGTCCGCCTTCCAGTGGCTTACCAACAATGTGGAGCGGAGGATAGCCCTCTTTCTTCTCATACTGAATATCAGCACCGAGGTAGCGCAGGGCATCAACCAGAATAGCAATCGGGCGGTTCTGCATGCGCTCTGTTCCTGTGATGGTATGCTCGCCCGGTGTAGCAGAAAGATAGGCGGTCATAAAGCGCATGGCAGTACCGGCAGCCTTGATGTTGATGACATCAGGCATATCGCGCAGTGCCGCAATGATGACTTCTGTATCATCGCAATCGCTCAGGTTGTGGGGCTGCAACTTGCATCCCGCCATGGCATTGATTACCAATGCACGGTTGCTGATACTCTTGGAAGCTGGCAAGTTGATACTTGCATTGAGTTGGCATGGAGCCTTGATTGTATATTTCATTTTCTTCTTGTTTCTGTTTCTTTTAATACTCTTCTAGTTTTTCTATTTCTCAGCCTTCAGTATCCGGATGTCCTTGATGCAGACAGCCTTTTCCTTGGCATATCGGATAGGGAGGTCATCTTCTGTTTCCGGCATCTCATCCCATGCACGGGTTCTCGGACGAATCTTCTTCGGACCCGGTATCAGGGGCGAGTAATACAGAACCTGACGGATGCGGTTTGCCTGTTCTGGGGTGAATCGCATGCTGTAACAGTAGAAGTAGTCCATCAGATTGTCTGACTGCCATTCTTCACCCTTGCTGTTGGTGCGTTTGGCCACATCTCTCAAGGTGAGAGTATCCTTTTTGATGGCTTGTGCTTTACTGACATATTCTGTCAGCCATTTGCCGTATGCTATTCGGTTGTAGCTAGGCGTATCATCGCAATAGTCTGAGTCGTCATCATCATCGGCAGCCTCAGATTTGCCTTTCACTGTCTTTTCCGAGAAACTGTGGAAGAGACCCAGATAATGACCCAATTCGTGAGCCAGCGTAGCATTCGGATCCGCTGTTTTGGATTTATATTTCCTGTTATACTTGTCTTCTGTATACCGAGTTCCTTCATTATCCCTTCCCACATAGATTGAATTGAGCGAAACGCAATATGGAAATTTGCCCGGTTTGCTCAGCGGATAGTTCTTGCCATTGCTTAAACCATCTATCTGTGGATAGCCGCCTACCTGATAAGGCAGATGACTGATGCCCAGCGTGGTGCTGTTCTCATCGGTCTTCTTGAAGGCATATACCATCACATTGATGTAGTTGTTCTGGTCCCAGCAGTACTGTACATAATTCTTGTCCTTCATGAAACTCTCGCAGTCGAACTCTGATTCAGAGACCTTGATATATTCCACACCCGGTGTGCTGAGTCTCTTGCCGCTCTCATCCTTCTCAGCCAGTTCGAACAGGATATGCAGGTTCTCGCTCGGGATGGTATCCATCTGATAATTGTAGACATCGCCCTGATAAAGTTCGTTCACATTGGAGAGAATCTCCTTGAGGCGGGTATATTTGATGTATTGCGTGGTGTTACTGTAGAAGACATGGAAGATGACAGGCAGATGATAAACATAATCATCGCCTGTAATGATATCTGTGTCACGGTCTTGCCCGTGGGATATGATAGGGTCGCCGATAGAGCCTTCGGTATCCTTGCATGATGCAAAGCTGAGGACGGTGAGGGCGATCATGAAATAAAGAATTTTTCTCATGCGCGTACCTTATATTATATATTTTCGTGCAAAAATACAAAAATAAAAGAAGATAGGCGAGAAATATCCTGAAAAAGTTTCTCAAAATGCCAAAAAACTTGTGCTTTCATCTTCTTGATGTATATCAATTTAGTTACATTTTGTAAACTTGACACCATGAAAATGGCGTTTTGTAAGGTATGTCTTCGTGCAATATGCTAAATTTTAGGCTATGAAATTGCAAATTGTAAGCTTGTGTGCGTTCAAAAACAAAAAGTATTACTTGCTCAAAAAATAAGATAAAATAGCGTTAAGGAATTATGAACTTTTCGGAAATCGTTGTATCTTTGCACCAGAAAAAGAAACAAAGACAATTACAATAACATCCTAAAAATAAACGATATGAAACGAATGATATTATTCTCATTGATGGCTTTGATGACCATAGCAGCTTTCGGTCGTAAGCACGTAGAGAATGCAACAGTAGTAGCTGACACTATTTTCTATGCAGAAAATATGAGCAATGTAACCAGCGCAGATCAGGCTAGTTATTACAGACTACTGATGACTACTGGTTCAGGCCTTAACAAGAAGGACGTTTTCCAGGACTTCTATATGAACGGTAATCTCCGTGCTGAAGGTGGTTATAGTTTTATCGACCTAGGCAACGATCGCAATACTATCTTTAATGGTGAGGTTACTACCTATTATAAGAATGGTAAGGAGAAGTGGCATGGCAACTATGTCAATGGTAAGCGCGAAGGCTACTTCACACTCCAGCTCCGTGAAGGCGGTGTAGCTGTCGTTCAGTTCAAGAATGGCAAGTCTGTTCACGATTACTTCATGGTAACTTACAAGGACGGTTCTTCTGAGAAGAGAAATCTCTCTGAGTTGAAGCAGTTCATGTAATCAGAAATAAGCAACTATAGTTTTGTTACTTCATTGAATTAGAAGAAAATCTCTCTTATATAAATTAAAATTTTATGTTGATATGACCAATATGGGGATGGCTTCCGTGAGGAAGGTGCATCCCCTTTTTTTATGACCTATATTTACCAACAATCAGAAGAGGGTGAATCATAAACTTATGATTCACCCTCTTCTGATTATTCTTATTGATGTTGGCTGAAAGGTAGGATTAGAACGTTAAATCTACTTCTACCGGACAATGGTCGCTGCCCATGATTTCAGTATGGATCTTAGCTTCTGTAATCTGTTCCTTGATACGGTTGGAGACTAGGAAGTAGTCGATACGCCAACCGGCATTCTTCTCGCGCGCCTTGAAACGGTATGACCACCACGAATAGGTTACCTCATCAGGATGGAGATAACGGAAGCTGTCGGTGAAGCCATCGTTCAGAAGAACGGTCATCTTTTCTCGCTCCTCATCGGTGAAACCGGCGTTGCGACGGTTGGTCTTCGGATTCTTGATATCTATCTCTTCGTGTGCTACATTCAGATCGCCGCAGATGACGACTGGTTTCTTGGCATCAAGAGATTTCAGAAACTTGCGGAAATCGTCTTCCCAAGTCATGCGATAATCCAGGCGCTTGAGCTCTGTCTGCGAATTTGGGGTGTAGCAGGTAACGAGATAGAACTGGTCATATTCCAGCGTGATGATTCTGCCTTCATGATCATGTTCCTCTACGCCCATGCCATAATTTACGTTTAATGG
>OIXQ01001226.1_pt1 | contig 10293 bp, 9 predicted proteins | sample 1587791 | NCBI WGS metagenome assembly OIXQ01 (sample SAMN03283273) | human gut metagenome | biome: human-associated habitat; material: feces | host: Homo sapiens | place: Peru | collected 2012 | reverse complement strand
CCTGACAAGCCGACAAGCCCTAAACAGCAATACAGAACAACCAAAAAGGGACTTTTGTTCTTGGAGACTGTATAAACAGTAACAGAGCTAGTAACAGAGCTAGTAACAGAGCAATAGTAACTATGTCGGTAACCATGTTGGTAACTATGTCACAAAAAATATAATATACAATGAGCAACTTAACATTATCAATAACAAACATCGGTGATTTACTTCTTCGCCAGAAGATAACGAATGGTGATAAGCCCATAGAAGATGTTAGCCTCAACATCCCTATCTATCAGCGAACATATAAATGGACAGCACGCAATGCCATCCAATTGCTTGATGACATCATCGAAGCGATGAATAGCAACAAAGAAAAGTATAGAGTAGGCACTCTCATCTTGCACCAGCAAAAAGGAGACCGTTATGACATTGTAGATGGGCAGCAACGTACCATCACATTCTCCCTGTTGTTAACAGCATTAGGCGAAAAGAATATCAGCTTCTTACGGCAGTCAGTTTACAACAATGAGCATAACTGTCGTAATATTCCAAACAATTATCAGGCTTTGTGTCGCCGCATAGGTAAGAAGTCTGAAGATAAAAATGATGAGCACGAGAAGGAAAAAGAAAGATTGAAAGGGTATATTGAAAAAAATTGCGAACTGATTGTTGTAATTACAAAAGATATATCAGAAGCTTTCCAATTCTTCGATTCTCAAAATGCTCGTGGCAAGGCTCTCTATCCTCACGACTTGTTGAAGGCATATCATCTACGAGAGATGGCAGGTGTAAGCGAAGAAGAAACAGAAAAAATTGTCAAAGGATGGGAACAAGTCTCCCAAAGCAACTTGGCTAATCTTTTTGGCAACTATCTCTATCGCATCAAGGAATGGGTAAATGGTAACAAAGCTAATGTACTCAATGAACATAACATTCAAATGTTCAAGGGCATTACTCGTTATGCCAAAACTCCTTATGCCCAGTTCTTCAAGGCAGCATATTGCTATGCCGACATGGTAAATTCATCTGCAATGCCATTTGTATCAGGCATACGTAACATCAACGCTTTCCAATTGAATACACCAATCATTGCAGGTAAGCCTTTTTTCGAATATACCAAACATTACTATAACATCTTGAAAGATATTCAAGACAATAGTAAGTACGAAGGTTTTTACATCAACGACAATGAGATTGTAAAGACTCTCGATAAATATTTCAAGCGAGGAACGGGGAATGGCATAGCACGTTTGCTGTTTGACACATCAGTCTTGCTTTACGTAGATCGGTTCTGCCCTGAAACTTACCCATCCAAGGAAGATTTGGCACAATTTGAGCAATTCGTAGTCTATGCCTTCATTTGGGCTTACTCTCTGAGAGCACAATATAGAAATTTGGGCTGGTTGTCTGCGCAGAATTACATTATGGGCGAAAGCAACAAATTTGGTATCATCAATGGCTTTAACATGTACCAATTAATTGCTCGACAAGATTCCCCAACATCCCTTCTCAGTGCCCTTGCCGACAATCTGTGCACTCTATCAATCGGAGACATAAATGATAGAAGAGTGCTTGAAAGCACTAGCACCGGCAGAAAAATAGATGAAGAAGAAGACGGAATACACTGCAACTATCTGTTCTTCTTCAAGGAAAATGGATTTTATAAATAATGACAAGCATGAAAGATTTATCACATATTCTGAAAGAATGTTCTGTAAAAGACATCTATTATGTCAATAGTGGAACAGTTACCTACTACAAAATTCCCATCTATCAGCGTAATTACGCCTGGGAACGAGATGAGATTTCTGCATTAATAAAGGATATCTATGACTCCATGGTCATAGACAAGCCTATATACTATATCGGAACACTTGTAACCTTTAAACGTGACGAGAATGTATTCGAGGTTATAGACGGACAACAACGTCTTACTACAATATACATTATCCTCACTGCTATGGGCGAGAAGGTTACCAACAAACTTGCATATTCCTCACGCAAAGCTTCTACTCAAACCATAGAAGTCATGTCTAAGTTTGAGAAAAATAAAGAAGTAAAAGATTCTGATTTTGGGGAGGAATATGACCTTGGCATAAAGAATGGCTATAACTTTGCCAAAGAAGCACTAAAGGAAATAGTAGGTGAAAATCATGTTGATATGGACAAATTCAAGGAGTATTTTTTGAACCATGTGCATATCATACATTATCGTGTGCCTAAGGATGTTGAGTTGAATCATTATTTTGAAGTAATGAACTCTCGTGGCGAGCAACTTGAAAAGCATGAAATTGTAAAAGCCAAATTGAGTGATCAACTGAAGAATGACAATAAAGCGATGGAAAAGTTCTGCAAAATTTGGGAGGCTTGTAGCGATATGAGTTTCTATATCCAACAAAAGTTACCTAACATGACTGAGATATTCGGTAAAGATATGAGCAACTTCAAGTTGGAGAGATTTGACGATTTTCCTATTGCGCCACAACAATTAGACAACTCCTTTGGGATGAAGACAATAGAAAAACTACTCGATATTCCTGTAAAAAAGGAAAAGGAGGTGAGCGAAATTGACTATAACGATTCGTTCCAACCAATCATTGATTTTCCAAATTTTCTGTTGATTGTTCTCAAAATTACAAGAATGCAAGAGAAAGATTTTAATCCATCAGACTTCACACTCGATGACAAGGAACTTATCAATGAGTTTGACAAAGTCAAGTTCACTCCAGAATTTGTCAAGCAGTTTGCCTATAACCTGCTATTGGCAAAATATTATCTCGACAACTACATGGTGCACCACATAAATGGTGAAGATAAAGCCATTGAGAATCCTTGGAAACTACAATATTACTGCAAGAAGGGCAAGTCTGCCTACATGGCAGATTTGATTGACAAAGACAAGTCTAAACAAAGAGAGTTGGTTCATCTTTTATCTATGTTTGAGGTGGCATTTACAGCCAAGCAACGCAAGAACTATCTCTTCTACTGCTTGTTGCACCTATTCCAGGACTGGAATGAAGATAACTATTTGAAGTTCGTGAGAAATTTAGCAGACAAGTACTTCTTCGATGTATATTTGGATGCAAACAAACTGAATGAAAGAAACCAGCCAAAGCCAAATAGTTTCGATGAAACCATCATTCGGAATGGCAAACAGAGTGTTGAATTGGAAAATGTGGATCGTCCCTTCGATGATGTCTATCCCAAAGGTTCAAGCAATATACCTCTCTTTGTATTCAACTATACCGACTATAGATTGTGGAAGAAATACGCAGAAGAATTGCGAGGAAACAGAGCCAAGAAAGGTTCAAAAGCTAGAATTGAATTCTTTACCGCCTTGGGATGCAGCGACTTTGGCCTTGATACATTTGACAATTTCTATTTCTCTCGAACTCGCAAAAGCCTTGAGCATTACTATCCTCAGGCAAAAGCTGGAGAAGATAAGCCTATCACATCAGAAGAGATAAACTGCTTTGGCAATTTTGCCATGATTGGTTCCGATGCCAATAGTTCTGGCTCCAACTGGAATCCTATAGATAAGAAGAATCGTTATCTTGATTCCAAATCAAATCAAGTAAGCGTGGCTTCCTTGAAATTTAGAATCATGCTACAGATGTGTCAAGACAATTATGATGAAGGCATTAAAAATGGTATCAAGCGTGAATTTGGATACGAGTGGAATGCTGAAGATATGCAAAAGCATCAGGAAAAGATGCTATGCATCATCATGCAACCAACGCACTAGAATTACGCAATTTAAATAGGAAGGAAATATGAAACATTCATTAAATAGAGAAGAGCTTATTGAGCAGCTAAAGGAATTGGCTGCTCAAAAGCTGCCAACGTATCTGGCAAATCACATGGGAGCCATGTGCTATGAACCTTCGATGATAGATAGTTTTTCCACAATATGCCAACATTGCCATCGTCCATTGACCTATCAAGCTTTCCACAGTAATGAAGAAATGTTCAACTCCATCATCAAAGAGATAAAAGATTTGGGATATGATGCGTCTCTTGAAGTAATATGTGGTTCATGCGCCCTAGAAGCGAAGGAAGAAGCAGAGTTTTTCGATTTACCATTTACTTCCGAAGATGATATCTGTGAGGAAAATGCATACCATCTTTTCTGCTTCAAGACAAAAAGCGACAAGGACTATCATCAAGCTATAACTGATATGGAATCACTTTATGACTATCAAGCCGTATTGGCATTCTTAAAAGGAGAGTCTTATTTTGAAGATAGTTATGATCGCTACCATAGCATCATGGATGAGCAAGATACTATCAAGAGAATGACGGGAATAGAAATAAACGAAAATGATAGCAATGAAGAATAGCATACCCATTTTTCCAAAATCTGTTGCTTTGGAATTGACATATAAATGCAATCACCATTGCTTGTTTTGCTCATGCCCTTGGTATGCGCCTAACTCTTCATATCCATTAGGAAAGGAACTATCCACCACTCAATGGAAATGGGTAATAGAAAAACTATATGACTATGGGGTAAAGACTTTCTCTTTGTCTGGCGGAGAAGCATTGCTAAGAGATGATCTTCATGAAATCATTGGACACATCCGAATGATTGGCAATCAAAGGAAGATGAATTATCCCATCATACTCATCTCCAATGGAAGACTCATGAACGAAGGACACCTCAAATACTTCAAGGAAATGAATGTTCATCTTAGCATGAGCCTTCCTGGCTACCTATCATTTGAAGAGCATACTGGAGTTGATAATGCAGACTACGTGTTAGAATGCTTTTCGAAAGCTAAAGAAATCGGCTTAGAATGCACAGCAAACATTACTGTTACGAGAAAGAACTATTATGAATTGTTCGAGACCATATCGCTTGCCATCATCAATGGTGCATCCGATATTCTTCTCAACCGTTTTCTGCCTGGTGGACGTGGTTTGAAATATATGAATGAACTTTGCCTTTCCACAGAGCAAATCAACGGAATGCTTGATACTGCAGAAGAAGTACTAACACTAGCTAATCGCTATGGAAATGTGGGTACAGAAATACCAAAGTGCATCATAGCTTCTGCTAATTCATACAAAAGAATACATGTAGGGTATCTATGCGCTGCGGCAAAAGGATTCTTCGTTATTGATCCAGCAGGACAAATAAGAACCTGCAATCATTCTCCTCACATCGTAGGAAATGTTTTCGAAGAACCTTGGATTAAGGATACTGATTATTGGAACAAATTTGCATTCCGCTCTTATCAACCTACCTTCTGCAATGATTGTTCAACTAACCAGCATTGTGATTGTGGATGTAGAGAAGTAACCGATATTTTAGGACTTGGTATCAATGGAATTGAACCCAACTTAACTCTCAAGAAACAATAGTTTCTCTATAAAAGTGCCGATAGTGGTGCCAAAAGTCGTTTTTTAAAGCACTTTTGGCACCACTATCAGCACTTTTTCCATTGAATTCATCCAATCAATTGGACGGTTTTATGCTTATTTTATCCAATCAATTGGACAAAAAGAGAATCAACCTCTCTGATACTGACAATGGAATCATGAAATAAAAGGGGAAAGTGCCAAATCACTTTCCCTCTTTCTCCTCCATCCATTCTTCCAACACCTTGCAATATTCATCGTTTTGCTCGGCAAATGGCATGTGTCGGGCTCCTACGAAGAGATGCCACTTGGAATCTTGGATACCATCATAAAGTGTCTTTGCTACCAATGGAGTACAGAGGTCGTTGGTGCCACTCATCACCAAGCAAGGCACTTGGATTTCGCCCAGACAGTCGGTGTAATCATAATCACGGAGCGTACCAGTAGGAGTGTATTCATTTGGTCCCCAACCATGGAGATAAGCCTCAGCACCAGCACGTTTCTTCCGGCGAAGACACTCTGGACTATCCTCCGTCACCTCACCGGCACAATGCAGGAGCATGAAGTGTTCATTCGCCTTGGCATACGCCTCGCTCGAAAAGTCATCCTTCGCCTCAGCCTCAGCGATGGCACGCTGGTCTTCCTCCGACATAAACTTAATCATGCGATGTTGCTCACTTGCCCAAAGCTTGCTGCTCGAAAGAGTGCTGCTGAGGATGGCTGACTTCACGCCCTTTGCTTGCTTCTCTATCAGATAGATGATGGCGAGCATGCCACCCCACGACTGTCCCAAGAGATGAAAATGGTCGATGTGGAGATAGTCGATGAGCACACAGAGTTCGTTGAGCCAAGTCTCAGGAGTCCAGAGTTCGGGATGTCCCTCCACAAATGAGTTGCCACAGCCCAACTGGTCGTACATGATGACAGCTCTACCTGATTCCGCTACCCTATCCAATAGCTCGAAATAGTTGTGGGTACTGCCTGGTCCACCATGCAAGAGGATGATAGGGCTCTTGCCCTCCTCTGTTTTACCTACGATACGATAATATGTTTGATAGCCCATGAAGGGCATATAACCTTCCTTGATTTCCATTGTCTTCAAATGTTTATATATTATAATGTGCAAAAATATAAAAAATATGGCAATTAAACAAATATATCTTGCTTATTTTATCAAAAGAACTTAAATAATTTGGCTGTTTCTAGCTAATGCAATATCTTTGCATTCTAAATAATAATGAAACCAAATAAAAATAGAATATATGTTTAGTGGAATCGTAGAAGAAATGGCTACCGTAGTAGCTATCAAGCATGATAAGGAGAACATCGACTTCACATTGAGATGCTCTTTTGTTGATGAACTCGGCATCGACCAGAGCGTGGCGCATAACGGCGTCTGCCTCACTGTGGTGAGCATCCAGGACGGTTGCTACACCGTGACGGCGATGAAGGAGACCCTCGACCGCTCTAACCTCGGCGAGCTGAAGGTGGGCGACCGTGTGAACGTAGAGCGCTCGATGCTGATGAACGGCAGATTGGACGGTCATATCGTGCAGGGACATGTGGACGGCACAGCGAAGTGCATAGAGATGCGTGACGCTGACGGATCAACGTACTACACCTTCCAGTACGCTTTCGACAAGGCAATGGCTGAGCGCGGTTACTTTACGGTGGACAAGGGTTCGGTAACCGTTAACGGCGTATCGCTTACCGTATGCAACCCTACAGAAGACGCTTTCACCGTGGCAATCATCCCTTACACACATGACAATACAAACTTCTGTGATATAAAAGAAGGAAGCATCGTGAACATCGAATTCGATATTCTCGGAAAGTATATTGCAAGACTTCAGCAGCTGAAGTAAAAAATTAATTGAGAGTTGGGAATTGAGAGTTGAAAGTTTTGAGAACTCTCAATTCTTAACTCTCAACTCTCAATTTAGTTAATCTATATAGCGCTTGACGATTTCGCCATATTCGTCAATACGACGGTCGCGAAGGAAGGGCCACCAACGGCGTACGTCCTCGCTATGTCCAAAATCCACCTCAGCTATGACGCTCTCTTCCTCATTATCGGAAGAACGATAGAGCAGTTCGCCCTGAGGGCCAACCACCATAGAAGAACCCCAAAACTGGATGCCTGGAGTCTGACGGCTCGGATCTGGCTCGAATCCCACACGATTAACTGACACTACGGGCAGTCCGTTGGCTACGGCATGACCACGCTGAACCGTTGTCCATGCTTCACGCTGGCGCTGCTGCTCGTCCTCCGTGTCGCTTGCGGCATAACCGATGGCTGTGGGATAAATAAGGATTTCGGCTCCCTGCAATGCCATCAGACGTGCTGCCTCAGGATACCATTGATCCCAACATACCAGCACGCCGAGCTTGCCGACGCTGGTCTGAATGGGACGGAAACCAAGGTCGCCAGGCGTGAAGTAGAACTTCTCATAATAAGCAGGATCATCGGGTATGTGCATCTTGCGGTATTTGCCGGCTATGCTTCCGTCGCGCTCAATGACAACAGCCGTGTTGTGATAAAGACCGGGAGCACGTCTCTCGAACAATGAAGTGACAATCACTACGTTACACTCGTGAGCCACAGCTCCGAAAAAGTCGGTGGACGGTCCGGGGATGGGTTCTGCAAGGTCGAAGTTGTCTACATCCTCCACCTGGCAGAAGTAGAGCGAGTTGTGCAGTTCCTGAAGCACAACAAGTTCGGCACCACGCTTTGCGAGGTCGCGCACACCGTCGGCAAGACGCTGCATATTCGTCTTCACGTCAGCCACGTTGTGCTGCTGAAGATATCCTATTTTCAAGTGTTTCATAATCTTACTACGTATTTATTTTGTTGCAAAGTTAGCCATTTTCGGTTAAAAAGCCTCATCTCAACTGCCAGAAAGCCACGGCAGCTGCAGCAGCCACATTGAGCGAGTCGATGCCGCGTGCCATCGGTATGCGCACCACATAATCGGTGGCGGCGATGGTAGCGGCAGGCAGTCCGTCGCCCTCGTTGCCCATGACGATGGCAAGACGAGGCTCGGCGAGCAATGCAGCATCGTCGATAGACACCGACTTGTCGGTAAGAGCCATCGCTGCCGTGCGGAAGCCATATCGGTTCAGGTCGCTGACAGGACCGTCTATCCACGTCCAAGGAATGGAGAACACCGCACCCATCGACACTCTCACCGCACGGCGGTTGAGCGGATCGCAGGAAGTACGCGTCATCAGCACAGCATCGATGCCGAGAGCGGCAGCCGAGCGGAACATGGCACCCACGTTGGTGGCATCGACAACGCCGTCGATAACCACCACACGACGCGCATCGCGGCACACCTCCTCAACGCTTCGCTCCGCAGGGCGACGCATAGCACAGAGCACGCCGCGCGTAAGCACGTAGCCGGTGAGCGAGGCAAGCAGTTCGCGACTGCCTGTGTAGACAGGTATGTCACCACACCGACTGATTATCTCTGCCGCATCTCCATCTACATGGCGCTGCTCGCAAAGCAAAGCCAAGGGCTCGTAACCCTCAATAAGCGCACGGTCGATAACCTTCGGACTCTCCACGATGAACACACCACTACCCTTTTCGTAGCTGTGGCGCAGCTGCTTCTCCGTGAGACTCGAGAAAAGCTCGACACCGGGGAATTCAAGCGAATCGATTTCTACTATAGCCATTGCGCAAATCGTTTACTTCGCCAACTGGCACTCGGCAGGATACTGCATCGTGAGACAATGGATAGATCCGTGCTGACGCACGATGGTACGCGAGTCAATGCCGATGATGTCGTAGCCGGGGAAAGCCTCAGCCACAAGAGCCAGAGCACGGGCATCGTTCTCCTCCTGTGCATAAGTAGGTACGATGACAGCACCGTTGATGATGAGGAAGTTGGCGTAGGTAGCCGGCAGACGGTCGCCGTCGTCGTAGAGCGCGTCGGGCATAGGCAGACGCAGCAGGCGATAGGGTTTGCCGTCGGCATCGGTTGCCACCTTCAGTTGCTGCTCAAGAGCGTGCAGGTCGGCATACTGCGGATCGTTCTCGTCGTCGCAGCCCACATAGAGCAGCGTGTTGTCGGGACAGAGGCGCACGATAGTGTCGATATGTCCGTCGGTGTCATCGCCGATGAGTTGTCCGTGGTCGAACCATACTATCTTACGAGCGCAGAGACGTTCCTTCAACACCTGCTCCACCTCAGCCTGTGTCATGGGCTGGTTACGGTTGGGTGCCATAAGGCATACGCTTGTGGTGAGCACCGTGCCGCGTCCGTCGCTCTCTATAGAACCACCCTCGAGCACGAAGTCGTCGTAGTCGACACGTTCGCCACCGAACACGCCACGAGCGTAAAGCGTGCGGTTGATGAGGTTGTCCTTGTCGGCAGCGAACTTCTCGCCCCATCCGTTGAAGCGGAAGTCGAGCAGGCGGCAAGCTGTGCTTTCTGCATCCGACGTTTCGGTTGTGGGGTTCTCGTCGTCAGCAGGGATAAGGGTGATGAAGGCATGGTCGCGTGCCCAAGTGTCGTTATTGTCACACTCGTATATGCTCACACGGTTCATCTCTTCTTCGTTAAGGTTGTCGCTGAGCATCTCGCGCACCTCTTCAGGATACTTGGCGGCTATCACGAGCGGCTCATAATGAGCAATGGCCTTGGACAGCTGAAGGAAGGTCTCGGTGATGTCCTCCAGATAAGGACTCCAGTCTGTATCCTTATGAGGCCAAGTGAGTTGCACACATGCCTGACGATGCCATTCTGCCGGCAGTACATATCGTTTGTGGTTTGATGTCATATACGTAATATATAAGTAATGTCAATGAAAATACAATGAACTGTTCATGTGAAGCAGTTTTTGGGAAGACAAAGTTACGAACTATGGAGCAAAAAAGCAAGACTTGATTTCCGTTATTTCAATAAAATTGCCTACTTTTGCACTAAAATAGCGATACAG
>OIXQ01001224.1_pt1 | contig 10312 bp, 6 predicted proteins | sample 1587791 | NCBI WGS metagenome assembly OIXQ01 (sample SAMN03283273) | human gut metagenome | biome: human-associated habitat; material: feces | host: Homo sapiens | place: Peru | collected 2012 | reverse complement strand
AAGCGGAATGTCCATCATCTCCACAGGCAACCACTGAACAGGAATGGCAAAGTCGGCAATGCTGACACGCACACGCTCACCGATAGACCCCTCACCAGTGACAGGGTCGAACTTGGCGAACATGATTTCATTGCGCCTGTCATTCTCCGCAAGCAGTGCGGCAATCTCTGTATCTGTCGTATTGGTTGTCATACCATCCATTCTTTATGCGGTAAATAAACTCCCCGACCGTGCGAGGCGTGAGATAGAACTTGGGCGCAGGTTGATTGACAATCTTCGTAACCAACTCATAGACCGACTTGTCGGGATAGTCCTTACGCATGAGGAGGTATCTGCGGTAAATCTCCTCGAACATTTCACGCTTGTTGCTCCTCATGCGCGGCATGGGCTTTCCTGCCGCCATAGCGGAAATGACAATGGCCGCACGCTCCTCGCTCACCCAGAAACGAGAAGCAGGAGAGTCGGCCACCAACTGAAAGATAACAGGCATGACGATGATGCTTGCCTCGGCAAGTCTGTCGCGGTACACCCTCATAAGGTCGGCATTGCGCTCCCTTGTAAAATCCAATATGCTGCCAAAGTATTTCATAAAAATCACGGTTCTGTTCTATACAAAGGTACTCAACGCAACTCACAAAAGTTAAAAGTCAGTCCACCTCTTATATGGCTATTTTTGCATACGAATATTACACAACCATAAGAAAGTTAAGATAATGGCTGAAAACAATGGAGTTAAGAGCAGACGCGACCAGCAGCTGGAGCGGCTGAGAAAGAAATACCCCGACAAGAAGCTCGAGGACGATGAGGAAATCTACGGTCAGATTTCCGATGATTACGACCAATACGAGCACGACCTTGACGGCTACAGGGGCAGGGAAAAAGCCATGTCCGACATGTTTGCCGCAGACCCGAGGAGTGCGCAGTTTCTTGCCGATATGCACAACGGCCAAGACCCTGTGCTCGGTCTTGTGAAGAATTTCGGAGTGGACATCAAGGACGTGCTTGACGACCCCGAGATGCAGGACAAGATAGCCGAGGCCAACAAGGAGTATGTGGAGCGTGTGGCCAAGTCGAAACAGCTCGATGAAGAGTATGAGAAGAACATGGACGCAACGCTTGAAACCCTGCGCCAGTTCCAAGAAGAGCGCGGCATGACGGACGAGCAGATAGACGAGGTGGCCAATGCCATGCTCACCGTGGTCAAGGACGGAGTGATGGGCAAGTTCTCACGCGAGACCTTGGAGTTGTTCGTGAATGCCATCAACCACGATGCCGATGTAGCCAACGCTGGCGAGGAGGGACGCGTGGCAGGACGCAACGACAAGATTGTGGAGGGACTGCGCAAGCGCGACAAGGGAGACGGCACAGCACCGCTCAACGGCAAGAACGGAGGCGCACCTACACAGCAGAAGAAGCAACAGAGCATCTTTGACCTTGCTAATGAAGCAATGTAGCCCATGAAAGGAGAAGTCGTGAAGTTTCCCCCGGAGGGAAAGACGCTGCGCCCCACCAAGGGAAGCGCAGGACTTTGCACCCAATTGCCGGGCGCAATGGCATCAGTAAGCAATCTCGCGAGCGCGACAGGCGGTATAGCCCCCGGCAACCTCGCACAGACCGATAGCAAATAACATTATTCACAAACTAAAATTTCAAGACATGGACGGAGAAACCGTACAAGTAGGTGGTAAAAATCCCACCCCAACACCGGGCACAGCCGGTGTAGCAAGCCAAGTGCCGGGAGCACCCACTACCGTCAGCGGAGTGGCAGACGCGACTGGCGGAGTCGGTCCGGGAAACCTCGTACAGAGCGACCTCGACCAGGAACTCTACAAGTTCAAGAGTGACGACACACCGCTTATGCAGCTCATGCTGAAAGCGAAGAAAGTAAAGGTGAACTCGCCCGAGGTGGAGCACTACATGATTGATGAGCCGCGCTCCAGCGTGACATCGACAACCAAGGTGACCGCAGGAACAGGCAAGCAGTTCATCCTGCCGTTGCTCTCCAACGATGCGGAAATTCCCAGACCTTACGGCACGCTGCTCGCCAAGGGCGTGGACGGCTATGCCGAGGACGGCAAGACCAAGACACCGGGCAAAGACCTCATGCTGTTCGTGACAGGCCACGACCCTGCATCGGGCAACCCCATCTGCAGAGCCGTGAACGGTCCGAAGACCAACAGCACGGACGAGTACTGCACCACGCCCGATATTCCGCAGGGCACAACATTCATCATCCTCTCCAATGCCCTCTACGAGACGCAGAAAGAGGTTGACCCCGACCTCATCGTTCCGCAGGGACAGACGGTGTATCTTCAGAAGCGCGGCATGAACCAGATTGTATCTGACTACTACGAGGCGCAGAAGAAGAAAATTCCATTCGGCAAGGCCGTCATCGCGGAAGCCGCCATCACCAACTTCAAGGTGCGCGGCAACCGCACGCTCTATGCAGGACGCAAGGGCAAGTTCAAGGTGCAGACCGAAAAGGCAGGAGTGCAGTATGTGTACTGTACCGAGGGCGTGCGCTACCAAGTGAAGAAGGAAATCCAGCACACAGGCAAGTGGACGATTGAGGAAATCATCGCCTTGGCGAAGATGACCTTTACAGGCGAGGACGTGCCCAAGAGCGTGATAGCCCTTGCAGGCAAGAACTTCTTGGAGAACATCCAGTGCATCGACTACTCGAAGCACCCGGAAATTCAGATTTCGACCAAGACCAACCCAGTAGGCTGGGTAGTGACCAACTTCCACACCGTGTTCGGAGACATCGAGTTCAAGCACGACCCGACACTTGACCGCTTGAAGTGGAGCAACTCCGCGTTCATCGTTGCGCCCGACCGCCTCGTACACTACCAGTATTCAGCCGAGCACTCATCGAAAGACCGCATGGAGGGCGAGGAGGCCACACGCGAGTCGATGCTTGTGTGGGACGCACTCGCACTCAAAGGCTCGTGCCATATCTGGATCAACGGTGAGGGTGACAGCGAGAACACCAGCGCAACGCAAATTCACCTTTGGGACAGCGCGGAAGCACCCGAAAGCCCTGTTGAGGGTGGCGTGTACTATCTGTTGCAGGACTGCCCTGCCATCAACGCAGAAGCCGTGTGCGGCCAGATGTGGCAGTACAAGAGCTCGGCATGGGTGGAGTACGCAGGTGACGTGATGGCAGCAGAGTAACCCGAATTTTCAACGAACCAATCATCAACCAATAGAGGCGGATAGGTAGCAATGCCGTCCGCCTTTATTATTATAATCATACAACGAAAATGAAAAAGAAGAGAATAACCTACGGAGTGTACGGCATGATGGAATACCAAGCCATTATCAAGATAGGCAGAGCCACACTCAAAGTAATGTTCACGGACGGCTCCATTACCGCCATGGGACAGAACCCGGCACAGTACACGACAAGCGACTTCATCGTGCAGCACGCTATAGAGAACAGCAGCGACTTTAAGAAAGGCCGCATTCATGTGGTGAACACCATCGAGCTTGACGAGGAGGTGCGCATCGAGCGCAACCCTGCCAAGCCGAGTACGCAGACGGCAAATGTGGCGGCAAAGGCTGTGATTGACAATAAGCCTACCGAAGCCTCTTCAAGCCATACTACGCCTGTGGCGGACGAAACTACCGAGGAGGCTGATGCAGGTGTTGTAACACCAACGGACGAGGCTGATGCGGAAACTATCGAGGAAGAGCCAGAGACAGAGAGTGAAACCAATGTCGAAGAGGACACCACAAGCGAGGAGACCGCAGCCGAGGACAAGACGGCAGAGGGCAAGACCGAGGTGGAGTTCACCGACAACCAAGAGGCCAAGGACTACATATTCAAGAACTTTGGCGTAAAGCCCGGCACGATGCGCAACCGTGAGGACATCAAGGCCGTTGGCGCGACCTACGGAGTGAAAATCACGTTTGTCAACGAGAAGTAAGGAATGACGATATGGTGTACAAAATCGAAGTCGTGGAGCAAGATGTTCGCATCGCCATAGACGAGAACAAGACCAGTGAGCAGCTCATCAGCGATGAGGATATTGACACCTTGTCGTTGAATGAAGTGATACGCTCGAAGATAGAGGAAGCCGTGCGCAGGGTTGAGACCACAGCTCCCGTGTATCTCTTGGAAGAGGGACACGAGTTTGGCGAGGCCGTGTATTGGGAGGACAACGGCAGCGGTTGGGTGCTGCTCCCCGATGACTTCATGCGGTTGATAGCATTCCGCATGAGCGACTGGGAGCGCACTTGCTACAATGCCATTTCGGTGGACGACCCACTCTATGACCTGCAATCGTCAAGATACAAGGGCGTGAGAGGCAGCGTGCAGAAACCAGTGTGCGCGGTGGTGAACCGAGCCGAGGGCAAGGCGTTGGAGTTCTTTAGCTGCAACAGCGAGGACGCTTACGTCAAGCGAGCCACCTACATACCCTATCCCAAGATAGACGATGAGGACGGCATCGACATCTCCGAGCGTTGTTACACAGCCGTAGTCTATACCACGGCAGCATTAGTACTAACCGCCTTTGGCGCGACCGACAAAGCAGAGCAGTTGAACGCCTTGGCAAAATCAATAATGGAATGAGTTCAATACCAACAAAACAGATAGACGGTGATGTGGCCGTAGGCCGCAACGTCAGCATGGGCGGTTCGGGTACGGTGCGTGGCTCCATGACCGTAGGCCACAACCTGACGGTTGAGGGTTGGCTTGAAGCCAAGAACATCAAGGGACCGAACAAAGGTCTGTTCAAGACCGCAGCGCAACTGCGCGAGGCATACCCCAACCCACACGAGGGTTGGTGGGCACTGGTGACCGTGGAGGGCAGCGCATCATCAGACCACTTGGGACAGCTCTATGTGGCAGACGGCGGCACATGGGTGGCGCAGGTGGACAGCAGCGGAAATCCATTGCTGAAAGGCAACCCCACCGTGGACAGCACAGAGTATATGGAGGCCGTGGAGGAAATGACTGCAGACCTCGAAGCCGTGAAAGTAGATGTGAACCAAAACAAGGAGGACATCAAGAGCCTGCGCAGCACGCAGACCTCGCACACGGACAGCCTTAACACCCTCAACTCGCAGATGGGAACGGCACAGACCGACATTGCTAATCTGAAGAAAACCGTCAGCGACAACAAGAGCGAGCTGGCAAACAGCATCAGCGGTGTGCAGAAAGACCTCACCGCATTCAAGAACACCAAGGGAACTGCAGATGGACTTGCACCTTTGGACGAGAACGGACAAGTACCCTCGCAGTATCTGCCTGGATATGTGGACGATGCGCTGGAGTTTGGCGGCATCGTATCGGGCATTACCGCGCAATACCTGTCAATCAGCAAATCTTCAACGGACGAGAATTGCAGCGTAGTGTACAACAAAGACTCCGACACGTTTGTATTGTGCTACTCGCAGCCCTCAGAGTCAGACTTTGACCTGCGTCCGACCGTTACCTATTATAATAATTGGTTGGACGGAGACCTCTTTGGTGATGGGGCGATGCAGGGACGCAAGCCCCACAGCGGCAAAATCTTCATGGACGTAACCACCAACAAGACTTACCGTTGGGGTGGTACGAAATTGGTCGTAATCGGTTCGGACTTGGCACTCGGTCATAAAAGCGGTACGGCATTCCCCGGAGACGAGGGAGCGGATTTGCAGGAGCGCATGAGCGAGGCAGAGAGCACGGCAACCATCAGCCGACAACTGATAGACGAGAACAGCGCGGAGTTGCTGAACTGCAACACAATCAACGCCAATGTGCTGTTGTCGTTGGGCGACCGTGAAGTGTCGTTCTCCGTGGTGCTTGAAAAAATCTTCGATTTGAAGAACAAAGCAAGATACATGAAACCCGGTATCGTGCTGTCGTTTCTTTCGGAGACAGGCATACAAAACAAGCAGTGGACGAACTACGGCAAGAAAGAAGAAAGCGACTGGAAAACCGAAGCCAACTGGACAGACTTCGGCTCGAACGGCAGTGCCATAGGCAACACGGTGAACGTGAACGACATCTGCGAGGACACCGAGTACACCCTTTCGACCGCCATCAAAGCCGTGCAGGACAAAGAGAAAGAAAGCGGACTATCGTATATGAAGAGCGGTGTCGTGCTGACCTATAAGACAGCCGATGTGACCAGCAACGGCTCGCCCAAGTGGGAAGCCTACCAGTTCACGCGCACCGTGGATGACATCAACCCGGCAGACTTGAAACCTTGGGTGGAGTTCGGAGGAGGCGGCAACAATGCCGTGCCGACCTCGGACACCCCCGAAAAGGACGGCAAGGAGGCATTCTCCACAGGAGGTGCATACGCCAACATACCCACCACACTGCACATTGACACCGAGACGCAGGGCGTGGTGAAGCTGCAACTGCAGAATGCCGGGCAGGAAGCCGTGGGCGACGAGGTGCAGTTTGCCGTAGGCGGAGGAGGCGGAGAAAGCACAGGTACGATTGTGAGCATACAGTTTGAGCAGAGTCCGCTGTACGCCAAGGCTGGCGGCAGCGTGGTAATGAAAGCAGCCGTGCGAAGCGTTACCACACAAGGCAGCCAAGAACTGAGCAACATGATAGAAAAGGTGTTGCTCAAAGACCGCGACACCGGGCAGACCTTGGAGACATTCATGTTCAACAGAGCATCATCGGCAAGCGGAGACACCTACGACTTCGAGATGGACGTGAGCAGCTACTTCGTGACCGCCACCACCAAGCGTTTCCAGCTCATCGCTTATGACGATGCAGGAAACACAGGCAGCAGGAACATCAACGTGAGCGGTGTAGATGTTACCATCAGCAGCGTGCAGACCCTCAACTACACGGCAAGTACCGCCCTTGCCGCAGGAGGAGCCGCCAAGAGCATACCGATGTACAAGTTTGCCAACAACGCATCGGACAAAGGCATCAAGGTAGTAACCGAAATATACATAAACGGAGAGTGGCAGACACTCGGCACAAGCGTGGTGCTCGACACCTACTCGCACTCCATCACCATAGACCCGAAGAGCTGCTTGGGCGAGACGCTGACACATGGCGCGTACCCCCTGCGCATACACGGAGAAGATGTAGGTTCGGGCGTGGTGGGCAACTACCTCCATACAGCCGTCATGGTGGTGGAGAGTGGCAACAACACCCCGATAGTGGCCATGCGCTGGTACACCGAGCAGCTGCAAGGCAAGAGGAAACTCTACGAAAACATCGAGGTGGACTATGCCGTGTATGCAGCTGACACGGACGAGCCGCAAGCCGTGGTGTGGTATGACGGAGCGCAGGAGACAACCACCATAGCCTACCGGGGACAGACCAGCACGTTCACCATGCAAGTGCAGGAGAGCGTGCATGACGGCACTAAGAGCGTGTCGGTGAAAGTGATGTGCGGAGACAGCGCATCAGAAACCGCCACATTCATTGTCGATGGCTCGCTTGTAGATGTGGAGGAAGTGACCACCATGCGCGAGTTCAACATCACGATGGACTCACGCAGCAACGGAGAGACCGACAAGACCATCAAAGACGGAGGAGTGGAAATCACCGTTGAGAACTGCAACTGGTCGAGCAACGGATTTGTCAAGGACACCTACGGCACACCCACCTACGGCACGGAGAACGACAAGGGACGCATGGCACTCCGCATAGCCGAGGACATGAAAGCCGTGTGCTCGTTCAAGCCATTCGCCAACACCAGCATCGAGCAGAACGGCATGGCACTGAGTTTCACGGTAAAGGTGAAGAACGTGGAAGACCGAACGGCACGCATCATAGACTGCCTGGGCGACAACCAGCTCGGCTTCTACTTGACAGGCGAGAAACTCGTGTTCACCTGTGACGGAGCGACCGCAGCCAACCCCGACGACTTGGGCGCACAACAGACAGCCGTAGCCCTGTACGCCACCGACAAGGAGACACGTTTCGACATTGTGATAGAGCCGACCAGCATAGCCCCATACAGCGGCATAGGCTCAATCAAGATATACATGAACGGAGACGAGGCCGCAGCCACCTACTACAATGCAGGGAAGTTCGCCCACAACGACATGCAGATAATGTTTGACGGCACGAAAGCCGACCTTTACCTGTACCGCGCCATAGGTTGGGCGACCTACTACAACTACCGACAGGCATTCAACAACTACTTGGTGGGACAGAAAGACACCGCAGCCATGCTTGCCGAGTATGAGAAGAACCAAGTGATGGCCTCGCAGACCGCAGAGGGAACGACCAAGGACAGGCCAACCCTGCAAGCATGCATGAACGCAGGGCTGTGTTGCGTGACCCTGCTGAAAAATGCCGACACGCCCGACATCGAGCAAAGCTACCCCGGCTACCTTGACAAGCTGGACGGAGACAAGAAGACCAAGGCATACTTTGACTGGGTAATCCGTTTCCCCGACAGGCCGTGGCAGGATTGCATCGTGTACAACGTGCCGACCACGAACCAAGGTACGACCTCATCGCTGCGCCCCATCAAGAACAAGAAAGGCAAGTTCAAGGGCTGCAAGATAGAGATGCTCCACACCGAGGAGGACTTCAAGAACGACCCAGTGGCACTGGCCAAGTTCCAAAAGGCCAAGAAGATGGCTGCGAAGAGCCAGATACAGGTGATAGACGGAGGATTGTGGGTGAAGACCATCACCATCAAGGTGGACTATTCCGACTCGACAGGCGCGAACAACGGAGCGACCATGGAGCTGATGAACAAGACCCAGCGAGCCATGGGAGCAGACTACATGACCCCTGCGCAGAACGCCTACAACGGAGGCGACACGATGAACACCAGCATCGACAGCGTGACGTGCGCCCTATTCCGCACCGACCAGCAGAGCGTGGACGCGACCAACGAGACCTACGCCTACTTCCATGCCAAGGCCAACTTCAACGTGGATAAGGGCAACCCCTCGTTCTTCGGTTTCGAGAAAGTGAGCGGCTACAACAGCGACTGCTTGAACTACGGAGACTTCGTGGAACTCGTGGCCGAGAAAGACCAAGACCTCAACATCTTCAAGGTGCAGACCTTGGCCAACAGTGACGCGCTAATAGCATCGAACATCTACATGCTGAGCGAGTACTGCGGAGAGAAGCACATCTTCCTTGAAAATGACGGTACAGGCAGCATGGTGGAAACCACCGCCACAGCCGACCCGACCGAGGTGGACAAGAGCCTTGCCGAGGTGTTGGCAGACGATGTGAATAACTACGACTGGGGAACGGTGTACCTGACGAACGACTACAAGTATGTGAAATACAGCGGAGGCAAGTGGAAAGACACCACAGGCAAGATGCAGTATGACCAAAGCGTGAAGAAATGGACGGTTACGGGCAGAGTGCTGAACCCTGTGGAGTGCTTCGAGTACTTGAAGTATGACAGTCTGTGCTGGCTGCAAGGCGTGAACGGCATAGACGACCTTATGCGCATAGACCAATCGACAGGCGAACCCGTGTGGCTCGGCTACTACGAGAGCCGATACCCCGACGATGACGACTTGAACGACCTCTACGCCAAGGGAAAGAAAGTGCCGTACAACTTATATAAATGGCTGCTGTGGACGCAGGAGTGCTCGCAAGACCGTACCGAGGCAGACGGAAACATCACCCTGCACGGCAAGAGCGTGGCAGGAACAAAGGAGAACCGACTGAAGAAATTCTGCGAGGAACTCTATCTGTATGCCAACGTGCGCTCCACTGGGTGCTACATCGTGGGCACGGACTATGTGCTTGCCGTTGACCAGCGGTCAAAGAACATGATGATTTCGTTCTACCTCGACACCAACGGACTGACACGCGCCTACTTCAACCACTGGTATGACGGAGACTGCTGCTGGCTTGCCGACAACGACTGCGGCATCACCGTACCTTGGGACTTGGACAGCGTGACCGACCCCAAGCACTACTACCAAGGGTGGAACTCCGTGATGTTCCAGCAAGGCTACGCAGCCGACAAGTTCTGGCTTGAAGATGAGGGCAAGACCACCATCACGCTGCACGACATAGCGGGCGACATGCGCAGCGCGGAGGCAGACGGCATCAAGATATTCTCCGCAGACGGCTGCAAGAAACTCTGGATCACCGACCGCATAGCGAAGTGGGCGAAGATAACCAGCTCGTTTGACGGAGAGCGCAAGTACATTGAGAACTCCAAAGCAGGTGCAAACTACTACTATGCCGTACACGGACTGCGGTATGAGGACTTGCCCATCACGTTTGAGAAACGCTTTGCCTACCGTGATGGCTACTACCAAGTGGGCGAGCTGTACACCAATCCGTTCAAGATGCGTGCTGTGGGTACGGACATCAGCATCAAGATAACGGCAGCGCAGGACGCATTCTTCGGAC
>OIXQ01001222.1_pt1 | contig 10330 bp, 8 predicted proteins | sample 1587791 | NCBI WGS metagenome assembly OIXQ01 (sample SAMN03283273) | human gut metagenome | biome: human-associated habitat; material: feces | host: Homo sapiens | place: Peru | collected 2012 | reverse complement strand
AGCGCAAGCTGGCTTACGGATGCGGCATACCCCTTGCGGGTACATACAGTATTCCCTCATTTTCCAAACCTTGCCTGGAAACAAAATCTCTCACTGCCAGCTCTTGCCGATTTAATCAGAGCTTCCCTTATTCTCCTCGAAGAGTTTCGGGATGGCGTAGTTCGTCAGTTCCTCCACCACCTGACGCAGGTCGATGGTGGGGAATTTGCCGTTTTCGTAGAGAATCTTGCCCCGAACCATGGTCATGGCCACGTCGCCGCCCTTGGCAGACCAGACAAGGCCGTTCAGTACATTGTGACAGGGCATCAGATGGGGGGCGGTGAAGTCCACCAGAATGATGTCCGCGTCCATGCCCTCCTGGAGCATACCGCACTGGGCGGCTCGTCCCTGAGCCTGGGCTCCGGAGACCGTTGCCATCATCAGGGCGGCAGCTGCCGGCAGAGCGGCACTGTCCCCGCTTTCCCGGCGGGCATCCATGGCGGCGTAGCGCATGACCTCAAACAAATCCAGATTGCCGCACTCCACTGCGCCGCCGGTGCCCAGCGCCACGTTCATCCCGGCCTTGACGGATTCCAGGATGGGAGTGGCTGCCCAGCCGGCCTTGGCGGCGGCTACGGGGGTAGCTACCGCCGTGACCTTGTGCTTTCCCAAAAGCTTACGCTCTTCGGGTTCCAGATATGTACAGCCCGCAGCGGTGGTGGGCACGCAGAACAGATTGTGGCAGTTCAGCAGTTCTCCGGGGCCCATGCCCGTGCGCTCCTGGCAGGACTCCACCTCGCCCTTGGTTTCGGCCAGATGAAGCTGCATTCCGAGACCTGCTTCCGTGGCGTAGCCCAGAAGGCCTTCCCAGAGCCGGTAGTTACTGGTGTACTCGGCGTAGATGCCCGCGTCGATTTTGATTCTGCCGTCGTCGAAGTCGTGCCACTTTTCCACCACCCGTACCAGCTCCCGGCACTGCTCGTCGGTTTCAAAGTCGAAGTCCTCGTTGGGGTCGATGAACCGGTAGGAGGAAAGAGCCAGATTTGCCTTGATACCTGCCTGGGCGACCGCCTCGGCGGTGGCATCCGGGTAGTAATACAGATCGGAAACGGAGGTCACGCCGAAGCGCAGACACTCGGCGATGGCAAGCAAAGCCGCGGCCTTGGCACTGCGGGAATCCATCTTGGCCTCCTTTTGCAGCAGCGCTTCCAGAGCCTGGGTGTTGCCCAGATCATCGGAATAGCTGCGCAGACTGGCGGTGGCCAGGTGGGTGTGGCAGTTGATGAGGCCGGGCATGGCAACCATGCCGGTGCCGTCGATGATGGTTTTCGGCGGCTCTTTCGGAGCGGTTTTGCGGATGGAGACGATCTTGCCGCCCTCGATACCGATATAGGCCCCGAAAATCACTTCCATCCGGGGATTCATGGTCACGGCGGTGACGTTGGAAATCAGTGTATCCAAAGAAAACAACCTTTCTTTTACAATAGGGTAAACAGTTCTTCCTTCTGGCGGCAGACGGAATCGATCATTTCGATGTACTGCTCCGGGAATTTGGGGTTATGGAACCGCTGGAGGGTGCCGTCGGGCAGGTTTACCTTGTTCATGCCCCCGCCGCCCAGGGAGACGATGGTGTGCAGCTCCTCCATCATGTAGATGTTGTACAGGCAGTCAAGACCTTCCCGGCTCCAGCCTACGTTTTCAAAGCTGCCGGACATATATTTCTGCCGGTAGAGGTAGTAGGGTTTGTAGGAAAGATTCCGAAGGGTGGCGTTAGAATAGTCTACCATCCGGGAGACTTCTTCGGCGGTGGACAGCCCTTCCCGCTTTTCAAAGAGGTCGGCACCCTTTTTCAGAGCCAGGGTGTGAACGGTGATGTTGGCGGGGTTCAGGGAAGCCACCGCGTCCAGGGAACGGCGGAAGCCATCAAAATCATCCGTGGGAAGACCGGCGATCAAATCCATATTGATGGCGGAAAAGCCCGCTTCTTCCGCCTGACGGTAGGCTCGGATCACGTCTGCCCCGGTGTGAGGCCTGCCGCAGGCTCGGAGGACGGAATCCTCCATGGTCTGGGGGTTGATGCTCATCCGGTCGGCACCGTGCTCCCGGATAGCCCGAAGCTTTTCCAGATCCAGGGTGTCCGGTCTGCCTCCCTCCACGGTGAATTCGATGCACCGGGAGAAATCGAAGGATTCCCGGAGGGTATCCAGCAGATGAATCATTTGGGGAGTGGACAGAATGGAGGGGGTGCCGCCGCCGATGTAAAGGGTGAGAAGATGTTTCCCGCTTTCCTTCATCAGCCGGGCGGTGACCTGAATCTCCCGCTCCAAAGCGGCAAGGTACTTGTCCAGCAGATCGGTTTTCTTGCCGACGGTGCGGCTGACGAAGCTGCAATAGCTGCACCGGGTAGGGCAGAAGGGAATGCCCACATAGACGGACAGATCGTCCGGTTCCATCAGCGAAACGGCCTTGACCGTAGACTCTGAGCAGTCCACCGCCAGCTGCCTTCGCTCCGGGGTGACATAATACACATCCCGCATAAGCCGCTCGGCGGAAGCGGGGGAACCGCCCTCCAACAGGTGCTTTGTGGTGATTTTTGTAGGCCGCACACCGGCAAGAGCACCCCAGGCGGGCTTCCGGTCAAGCAGCTGGATGGCCGCTAAGTAGTAGCTCTGCTGCAAAATGCGCCGACGCAGCCGGACGGTTTCCTCGTCGGCCTTCAGCCGCCGGGCGGCGGAAACGGTTTTGCCGTTTAAGGTGATTTTTGCGGTGGCGGTGAGCCAGATTTTCCCCCGGGAAAGGGCGGATACCGCCGTTCCTTCCGGGTTTCCCGGGAACAGAGCCATTTGCAGCTGCTCCACGGCGTAGCGGTCCTCGTGACCGATGAGTGTCAGATTCATGAGAGGCTCCTCTCAGCGCAGGTACGGATTGTATTTCTTTTCACTGTCCAGGGTGGTGGTTTCCCCGTGGCCCGGAAGTACCCAGAGATTTTCGGGGATGGCGGCCAGCCGCTTGAGGGAGGCGGTCATCTGCTCCCAGCTGCCGCCGGGCAGATCGGTGCGGCCGCAGCTTCCGGCAAAGAGGGTGTCTCCGGAGAAGAGTGCCCCTTCCGTCCGCAGGCACACGGAGCCGGGGGTGTGACCAGGGGTGTGAAGGACGGTCATTTCCAGACCCGCAAGGTGGAGTTTCGTGCCCTCGCCGTAGGTGTCGGTATAGTAGAGCTTTCCGGCGGTAAGCTGAGGGGGCAGACTCAGATCCTCGGCGCAGAGGTATACCTTGCAGCCGGTGTCCGCGGCGATTTCCCGGACGGCTCCCACATGGTCGAAGTGACCGTGGGTCAGCAAAACGGCCTCCACAGTCAGCCCCAGCTCGGTCAGCTTGTCCAAAACGGTATCCGCGTCATAGCCCGGGTCGATGAGACAGCAGCGGCTCGAAGCGCTGTCACGGATGATGTAGCAATTGGTCTGGTACGCGCCCAGGGTCAGGGATTTGACTTCCAGCATAGCTGCCTCCTTATCGTCTGGGGGTGTCCATCAGCTGGTCGGTGTCCAGCAGAATGGTCACAGGGCCGTCGTTGACGGATTCCACCAGCATATCCGCGCCAAAGCGGCCATGCTGGGGCGGGAATCCCAGTTCCGCGCAGTCCGCCAGGAACCGTTCATAGAGCCGGTTGCCCAGCTCCGGAGGTGCGGCTTCGGTGAAGCTGGGTCGGCGGCCCTTCCGGCAGTTGCCGTAGAGGGTAAACTGGCTGACCACCAGCACCTGCCCGTGGACGGCGTCCAGTCCCAGGTTCATTTTTCCATTTTCATCCTCGAAAATCCGCAGCCCCAGAGCCTTTTCCGCCAGATACCGGCATTCCTTTTCCGTATCGTTGGGGCCAACCCCCAGCAGAATCAGAAAGCCCTGACCGATTTTGCCCACGCACTGACCGTCAATGGTCACGCTGGCGGATTTTACCCGGGTCAATACTGCTCGCATAGCAAATTCTCCTAATCTGTTTTAATTCTGTCCTCTGCGGGAGTTGGTCACATCCCGGATGCTCAGAAGCTTGGAGCGGATGGAATCCAGTTCTGCCACGTTCTTCACCTCGAAGCGAATGGTGATGGTGCTCCGACCGCCGGGCAAATCCTTGGCGTTCATTTCCTTCACCCGAACCCGGGCGGTGCTCATGACCGTGGCTACGTCCAGCACCAGGCCGTCTCTTGTGATGCAGTCCAGCTCCAGGGTGGTTTCAAAGGGCTGCTCTTCCTGGGTGGCCCAGCGAACCCGCACCCATCGGGCGGCCTGCTTGGGATCCTCCCGGGCGGCGGCGTTGGGGCAGTCCGCCCGGTGGATGGAAACGCCGAAGCCCTTGGTGATGAAGCCCACGATGGCATCTCCGGGGACGGGGGCGCAGCACTTGGCGAACTTGATCATGCACGAGTCGATGTCCTCGACGATGATGCCGTTGACGGCGTGGCGGTTGAGAAGCTCCGCGTCGGAGTCTGGCTTCAGGCGTAGAGGGGCACCGGGAAGCTTTTCCGTGGTCTGGGCCTTAACGGCCTTGTTCACGTCGTCCCGGATGCGGCCCACGGCCTTGGTGGCGGTGAGACCGCCGTAGCCGATGGCGGCGTACATATCGTCCCAGCTGTCGAAGGAGAGCTTCTGAAGCAGATGGGGCTCCAGGTCTGGGCTTGTCAGTGCGTTCAGGGGAAGTCCTACCCGCTTCATTTCTGCCTCGAAGGAGGCTTTGCCGTGGACGATGTTTTCCTCCCGCTTCTCCCGCTTGAACCACTGCTTGATCTTGGTACGGGCCTGGTTGGACTTACAGATGGTCAGCCAGTCCCGGCTGGGTCCTTTGGCGGCCTTGGAGGTGAGCACCTCCACAATGTCGCCGTTGCGCAGCTTGGTATCGATGTTGGCGATCCGGTTGTTGACCTTGGCGCCGATCATGGCGTTGCCCACCCCGGAGTGGATGGCATAGGCAAAGTCGATGGGGGTGGAGCCTGCGGGCAGGGAGACGATTCGACCCTTGGGGGTGTAGACGAAGACCTCATCGTCGAACATGTCGATTTTCAGGGATTGGACGAATTCCTCGGCATCGGAATCCTGCTGGGTTTCCAGCAGACGGCGAACCCACTCGAAGTCCTTTTCCGTACCGGCGCCGGTGCCCTGCTTGTATTTCCAGTGGGCGGCAATGCCGTATTCCGCGGTCTCGTGCATGTCCCAGGTGCGGATCTGCACCTCGAAGGGAATGCCCTGGGAGCCGATGACGGTGGTGTGAAGACTCTGGTACATATTGGGCTTTGGGGTGGAGATGTAGTCCTTGAACCGGCCGGGTACCAGATTGAACAGGTCGTGGACGTGGCCCAGCACGTTGTAGCAGTCGGGGATGGTGTCCACGATGACCCGGAAGGCGTAGATGTCGTAAAGCTCGTCGATGGTCTTGCCCTGAGCCTGCATTTTCCGGTAGATGGAGTATACATGCTTGATTCGGCCGTAGGTCTTGTTGTGGATGCCCACGGAGGAAAGCCGCTGGGTGATCTTGTCCTGGATGGTGCGCATGAACACCTCATCCTGCTCCTTGTGGGCGTTGAGGTAATTCATGATCTCATTGTAGGAATCGGGCACCAGGTACTTGAGGGCGATGTCCTCCAGCTCCCACTTGATCTTCTGCATACCCAAGCGGTGCGCCAGAGGTGCGTAAACATCCATGGTCTCCCGGCATTTTTTCAGCTGCTTTTCCGGGGTCTGGTACTGCATGGTGCGCATATTGTGAAGCCGGTCGGCGATCTTGATGAGCACCACCCGGATGTCCTTGGACATGGCCATGAACATCTTGCGCAGGTTTTCCATCTGAGCCTGCTCGGAGGTGGAGAAGTTGGCACGGGTCAGCTTGGTGACGCCCTCCACCAGCTCCGCTACGGTGGAACCGAAGATTCGCTCAATGTCCTCGTGGGAAGCGTCGGTGTCCTCGATGCAGTCGTGAAGCAGCGCGCCCAGCACCGCGTCGCAGTCCAGACCCATTTCCGCCACGATCTGGGCGACGGCCAGGGGGTGAATGATGTAGGGGGAGCCGTCCTTGCGCTTCTGGGCCTGGTGCTTGGCGCTGGCGTAATCCACAGCCTTGTTGATGAGCGCCCAGTCAGCTCCGGGAATGTGCTTGTTGATGGCCCGCTCCATGGCGGCATAGTGTTCTTCAAAGGTTTCCATGTTCTTCAGCTCTCTTTCGCGCGCAGCAGCCGCTGCATGGTTTGGCTGGTGGTCAGGTCAGCCTTGCCCGTTCCGGGGGTCAGCCGGATGGTGATGGATTTATGAAGCCGGGTGATTTCCAGCAGCCCCACATCCCGGAAAATATCCAGGCAGATGCTCAGCTGCCCCAGGCTCAGGGGCTTGCCCGCCCAGCGGACGATTTTCCGACACAGGCACAGGGGAGATTCCTGTATCTCGGTTCCTACACCGGCCAGATACCGCCAGACCATGGCAAGCATGGCCCGGTCGGGAAGACAGGCGGTATTTTCCCGGGACAGAGGTTCCCCCTTCTGCAATGCCCGGTACAGGGAGGTTTCCGGGGAGCACTCGGCCCGGCAGCTGGGGCGGATGTCCAGCACATTCATCTGGACGATCCGGTCGCCCCGGTACTCGTTGACCTGGGGATTGAAAGCCACGTCCACTAAGTCTCCCTGGGCGATGGAAACGCTCTGGGGATTGGCGGAAAAGTAGATGGCACCGAAGGTGAAATGGCCTTTGCGCAGCCGCAGCCGCATATGTCGGCCGCCGCCTACCATGCTGATCCGGTCGATGGTCAGACCGGTCATGGACAGCACCGGCTTGGGGCAGCCGTTGCCGCAGGGCTCCAGCACCTTCAGCGAATCAATGCCCGGAATGGTCAGAAGCTCCGGGTCAATGGCACAGTCAATGTCCAGGCTGGTGCGGGGCAGGTCATCCTGGTAGTAGTCCGCGGCCAGAGCACAAATTTGACGGCGGAATTCCGGAATGTTCTTCCGGCTGATGGTAAAGCCTGCCGCCAGCTCATGGCCGCCGTAGCTTTCCAGCAACGGGGACAGGGCGCTCAGGGAGGCAAACAGATTGAAGCCGCCGTGGCTTCGGGAGCTGGCTTTGCCGTGGTCGCCGTCCAGGCAGATGAGAAAAGCCGGACAGGCGTATTCCTCGGCAATCCGGCTGGCCACAATGCCGACGACTCCCTGATGCCAGCTTTCGTCCGCCAGGACGATGGCCTCCGGGGGCTTTCCGGCGGGGAGCATGGCTACCGCCTGCCGGTAAATTTCCGATTCCACCGCCTGCCGCTGCCGGTTCAGTGCGCACAGGGCCTTGGCGGCATCGCTTGCTTCCTGGGGATCGTCGGTGAGAAATAATTTCAGAGCCAGATCAATTTGTCCCATCCGGCCTGCAGCGTTGATTCGAGGAGCCAGCATAAAGCCGATGGTGGAGGAAGTGACGGTTTTGGGGTCGCAGCCGCACTCGGCCATGAGAGCGGCAATGCCGGGGCGCTTGGTGTGAGCCAGCAGCTCCAGTCCCCGGGCGGCAAAGACCCGGTTTTCTCCCCGCAGAGGCATGACATCCGCTACGGTGCCCAGGCACACCATGTCGGCGTACTCAGACAGCACCGCCTCCGTGTCACCGCACAGGGCGCAGGCCAGCTTGAAGGCGATGCCCACGCCGGATAGATCCTTGTGGGGATAGCCGCCGTCCGGCCGGTGGGGGTCAACCACCGCGACTGCCTCGGGCAGGGCATCCTTGCATTCGTGGTGGTCGGTGATGACCAGATCCATGCCCAGCTCTTTGCACAGCTGAGCCTCGGCTACGGCGGTAATGCCGCAGTCCACGGTGACGATGAGCTGAACCCCCTCGTCGTGGAGCTGGTGCAGGGCAATGGCGTTCAAACCGTAGCCCTCCTCCAGCCGACCGGGGATGTAGCTGACGCAGCTGCCGCCGTGGCGGCGGAGAAAGTCTGTCAGCAGGAAGGTGGCGGTAATGCCGTCCACATCATAGTCGCCGAAGACCGCGATTTTTTCCTTGTTTTCGATGGCCAGTGCCACCCGTCCGGCGGCCAGAGCCATATCCGTCATCAAAAAAGGGTCGGGCAGGGGGGCGTTGCGATCCAGATAGGTCTTTGCCTGGGTACCGTTCTGAATGCCCCGGGCGGCCAGCACCATGGCAGACAATGGGGCATAGCCCGCGCTTACCAGGGCGTTCACCGAAGCCATATCCGGCTTCTTCTCATTCCAAATTCCGTATTTCACCTTAGCACACATCCAGTAATAAGCATTTTCCTTACATTATAACAAAAAACCGGACAATGTACAATAGGAAGATGGAATTTTCTTTCATTCTCCCGGGGCACGGCGCAATTGCAGCAGGGCCACGGTGATCATGGGCGCGGCAATCATCCCGGCAATGCCCCACAGCCGACAGCCGATATACAGGGCCGCCAGGGTGGCCAGCGGATCCAGCCCCAGGTGACGGCCCAGAAGCTTGGGTTCCAGAATGGAGCGGGTCAGAGCGGCGGTGGCGTAGGTTCCGGCAATGCCCAGAGCCAGAACCCGGTTCCCTTGCAGAAAGCACACCAGCGCCCAGGGGATCAGCACCGTCCCCGTGCCGAAGACGGGCAGGGCATCCACCAGAGCAATGACGAAAGCCCACAGAAGGCTCCTGGGAATCCGCAGCAGAGTCAGCCCCGCCGCCAGAATGCAGAAGGTGACGCTCATCAGCTTCAGCTGGGCCGTCAGCCAGCCCAGGAGCATTCGGCGCAGCCGCTTGAGCCGGTTTTGCAGGGCGGCTAAAGTATCCCGGGGAATCTTCCCCAGAAGCCACAGCCGGATTTTTGGAAGCCGGGCAGAAATGAGAAAGGCGGACAGAATACCTGTCCCAAAGCCCAGAGCACTGTCCGGCAGACGGCCCAGAATCCCACCTGCCAGTCCCAGAAGCCAGGCGGTGATCTTTCCCAGCAGGGTGCTGCCGTCGGAAAACAGCAGACGCAGGTGCTCCGTCAGCACAGGCCGCAGATTCCGGGGAGCCCGGGCAGCCAGGGCCAGCAGGTTGGTCTGCGTCAGCTCCAGAGCCCGACGGGCGGCTTCCTCCAGGCCGGGCAGGATTCCTGCCAGAGAGCGCAGCTGCCGTACCGCCGCGGCGCACAGCACCGTCACAAGCAAAGCAAGAAAGCAGAAGGCCATGCTCACACCCAGACCGGCGGCGGCCTGCCGGGGCAGCCGGAGGCGGTTTTCCAGAAAGCGTACCATGGGCTCCGCCGCCAATGCCAGGACAAGACCCAGCAGAAAAGGCCGGATCAGGGGCAGCAGAAACCGGACTGCCAACCACAGAAGAACAGAGCCGGCCAGAAGCGTCAGAATGTCTTTTCGGGGAAAGCCCATGGCGGATGCTCCTTTCGATGGGAAGATAAGGGTTGCTTTTTTCAAAATGTGTGTTACAATAGCTTACATGGAGAACAGATGTCGTTCAGTCGAGAACGAACGTATCAGGAGGTCGAACATGTCAACCAAACCCAAATACTACATTGTGGAGGCATCCGCATTGCCGGAGGTGTTTCTGAAGGTGGCGGAGGCAAAACGTTTGCTGTCCACCGGCGAGGCGGCTACGGTGAACGAAGCCACCAAGATGACGGACATCAGCCGCAGCGCTTTCTATAAGTACCGGGACGCGGTGCTTCCCTTCCAGAATATGATGACCGGCCGGATCATAACCTTCCAGCTGCTGCTCCACGACGAGCCGGGACTGCTGTCCCACATTCTGGCGGTGTTTGCCGATACCAAGGCCAACATCATCACCATCAATTCCATCGTGCCCACCAACGGCACGGCGGTGGTCACCATTTCCGCGGAGACCATGGATTTGAACATCACCCTGGAGGAATTCATGGGCAGACTGAGCTCTGCCCACGACGTTGTCAAGGCGGAGGTCCTTGCGGGGTAAAGAGAAACGCACAAAGGCTGCTCCGGTTCACGGGGCGGCTTTTTTGCACATTCCGCCGGAAAAGAACATATCCTGACATTGAAGATACCGATTTCAGGGGGTGGTTTTTAAGCTGATTGTGCAAAAGTACGGAGGAACCTCTCTGGGCAGCGCGGAGCTGATTCTGCGGGCGGCGGGGCGGCTGACGAGATTATCCGGCCAGGGGCACCGGGTGGTGGCGGTGGTTTCCGCCCAGGGGCAGACGACGGACGAAATGATCGCCTGGGCGGCCCAGGTCAACCCGAGGCCATCCAGGCAGGAGCTGGATGCCTACCTGGCGGCGGGGGAGCAGATGTCCGCCAGTCTGATGGCCATGGCCATTGGGGCGCTGGGGGGTAAGGCCATCAGTATGACAGGCTGGCAGGCAGGAATCCGCACGGACAGC
>OIXQ01001215.1_pt1 | contig 10369 bp, 6 predicted proteins | sample 1587791 | NCBI WGS metagenome assembly OIXQ01 (sample SAMN03283273) | human gut metagenome | biome: human-associated habitat; material: feces | host: Homo sapiens | place: Peru | collected 2012 | reverse complement strand
CTCAAAGAACATTTCAAACAATTCAAAACAGCTTCTTAATTATTGATATTATGAGAAAGTACATCGCTGAGTGCATCGGAACAATGGTTCTGACACTTCTTGGCTGCGGAACGGCAATGTTCCTCGGCTGCAACACCGCCGCCGGAGTGGTCGGCACGGCTGTCGCCTTCGGTCTCTCTGTAGTGGCTATGGCCTACACCATCGGAGGCATCTCCGGCTGCCACATCAACCCTGCCCGTTCCATCGGACCGGCTCTCTTCGCCGGCGGCCAGGCCCTCAAGGATCTCTGGGTATTCATCGTAGCCCCCCTCTGCGGCGGAGCCCTCAGCGCCGTCGTATGGTCAGCACTCGCGCCAGCAGCTGACGAGAAGTAGTTTTTCAACGTGTCATCCAAAACCATAGTCGTACGCACAGAATTGAAAAGCCGGACTTTTTCCTTAGGAAAAATCCCTCAACATGACAAGATTTACATGGAATATGCTTGTAAATCTTCAAAAAAGGGTTAACTTTGCAGACTGTTTACAAGAAGTAAAACAACTTTTAAAGCAATAAAGAAATGAAAAAAGGACTTCATCCCGAAACCTACCGCCTTGTAGCTTTCAAGGATATGTCGAACGACACCGTGTTCGTAACCCGTTCATGCGCGGAGACAAAAGAGACTCTCGTTGTTGACGGAGTTGAGTATCCGGTTGTAAAGGTCGAGATCTCCAACACCTCTCACCCATTCTACACCGGTAAAGTCAAGCTCGTTGACACCGCCGGACGCGTCGACAAATTCTACCAGAGATACAAGAACCGTCAGAAGTAATTTCTGCCACGGAAACGATAGTTTTAAGAGGCTGCGGAATTGTCCGTGGTCTCTTTTTTCGTCAGATTCTCAAAAAAAAACGCATTCTGAATGCAAATAATTTTGGAGGTTAAGGATTTTTGCCTATCTTTGCAATCTCAAAACCGAAACGCTGGGTTCGTATAACGGTTAGTACTCAAGATTCTCAATCTTGCAATAGGAGTTCGATTCTCCTACCCAGTACAAGGGTGCCGGAAACGGTGCCTAATGATTAAAAAGGAATCGCTCGAAGGAACGGTTCCTTTTTTCATCATCACCGAGCCTGAACTGTGCTTGCCGCCCCATAAATTCGTTTGCCGAATCGTTGATATTCATTAAATTTGTGTCGTTAAACCAACAACAGATGAAGATGAAAAAGATAACTCTTCTTGCGGTGGCCCTTTTCGGAGCCACCTCCATGTCAGCCGCTCCCAAGGCGACAGAGACGGCCATAAAGGCCTCTGATTCAAGAATCACTTACATCGGCAGGACCGAAGTGAAGGACGGGAATGTGTCGTTTGACTGGACTGGGGTGTACGCCAAAGTGCGGTTTCAGGGCAATTCATTGAGTTTCAAAGTTTCTGACACAAAAAAGAACTACTACAACGTGTGGCTCGACGGCTCCATGGCGACAACTCCGGACAAGGTGATCGCGGTGCATGGATCAGACACGACCATCGTGATATTCACTCAGGAAGAACTCAAAGCCCGCTTCGGCAAGGATCGTAAGGCCGCCAAGGCACCTCATCAGGTGATCCTTCAGAAGCGCACCGAAGGCGAACAAGGCACCACGACCATCAGCGAGTTCATCACTGACGGAGAGTTCCTTCAGGCCGACGCTCCCAAGGAAAGGATCATTGAATATATCGGCGACTCCTACACTTGCGGCTACGGTACGGAAAGCTCGAACAAAGAGCGCTTCAAGCCTGAGACCGAGAACCAGAACCTCACCTACGCATGTGCGATGGCAAGATACTTTGACGCGGATCAGATTGTCGTGGCGCACTCCGGTATGGGAATATCCCGCAACTACAACGGCAATGTCAAAGGCTATTTCATGCCGGACAGATACCTCCAGACCTACGACTTGGTAAAGGATGTGAAGTGGGACGCCAAATCCTTTCCGCTAAAGCCGGGAATAACAGTCATATACCTTGGCACCAATGATTTCTCGACAGGAATGCAGCCTGCTGAAAGGCTGTTCGTCAAGAACTACATCACGCTGCTGAAAGAGATCAAGGACAACTATGGCGAGGACTACCCTATCCTCTGCGTCGCCCCGAAAAACGATCTTCTGATGTTCGACTACATCCGCAAGGCTCTCGACAGCTGCGGACTCAAGAATGTCCACATAATGGCTCTTACCAAATCCGTCCATAACAATGACTCCGACATGGGAGCCGACGGGCATCCAAACTATGCGGGTCATCTCAAAAAGGCTCACGCGATGATCCCTTACGTCTCCACCATCACCGGATGGGAACTGACCGGAAACGAGGTAAAATAATAGGTTATGACGACAAAAGGCAAAATATTCACTTGGGCAGGAATCATTCTCGCCCTTGCCCTGGCGGGATTCATCTATTTCAGGTTCTATTTCGTCTTCGGAGACGGTGTGAAGGCAGGTGAGCTCAACCAGTTCATCTATAAGGGCTATGTCTGGAAAACCTACGAAGGCAAATTGATCCAGGCCGGGTTCCGCGGCTCGAACAGGAACACCGGCGGAGCCGCGGTCGAATCCTATATATTCGATTTCTCCGTCGAGGACGAGGAAGTGGCCAACGAGCTTATGAGGTACAGCGGCAAATCCGTTGAACTTCATTACAAGGAATATCTCGGAACCCTTCCATGGCGCGGAATGCAGAAATACGTTGTGGACAGGATAATCTCAACCTCAACACCAGCAAACGAATAATGAGAAGAGCACTTACAATCATCGCGTTGGCGACACCTCTCGCACTCAACGCCCAGACCGGAGTCGTCACCACACATCCGGCGAACCCTGACGGGAAACAAATCACCATGGAGGAGGCCGTGCTCGGCAGAAATGTCCGTCCGGCGAGCGTCGCCGCGTCATGGAAAGACAGTGACACCTTCATAACCTACAAGGACGGCAAGTGGATGCAGGAGAATCTATCGACAGGAGAGGTCTCCGAATATTCCGCCACACGGCTGCCTGAAGGATTTCCGAAGGATGCCGGGAACGTCACGCGCAGCAGTGTCGGAACATACGCCTACACAGTGGGCAAGAGCCTGTACATCTTCGACAAGACTCCTGTCTGCATCGCTGAGAGCGAGAGTCCAGACATCACCTACGGCCAGTTTGTCAGCCGCAACGAGTTCGGGATAGAAAACGGAATCTTCTGGTCACCTGACGGTTCCAGACTGGCTTTCTACAGGAAGGATGACTCCCTGGTCTCAGACTTTCCTCTTCTGGACATCACTACACGCACCGGCACGCTCAATAACATCAAATACCCGATGAACGGGATGGACAGCGAGAATGTCAGGCTCGGAATCTACGATGTGGAAAGCGGCAGGACAGTGTGGTGTGATGTCAATGAATATGGCCGCGACCAGTACCTTACGAACATCAGTTGGTCACCAGACAGCAAGAATGTACTCATCCAGGTTCTTGACCGTACGCAGAAACATCTGAAACTGAACATGTACAGGGCTTCTGACGGGACGTTCGCGCGCACGATCCTCACCGAAGATGATTCTCGCTATGTCGAGCCGCTGGATCCAGTACGGTTCTTCAAGGGAACATATTCATTCATCTACAGGACAAACAACAGGAACGGGTACCACAACCTTTACTTGTGCGACACACTGGGAACAGTCAGAAGGTTGACCGTGACGGACGCTGACGTGGAGTACCTTGCCAACGACGGGCGGTTCGTTTACTATACTTCAGCGGAGATCTCGCCGGTCGAAAACCACCTGTTCAAGATCGAGGTCAAGATGTCCCGGTCAAGAATCCCTGAGGACATCGTAACGAAAGCCAAATTCGGCAAACCAATCAGATTGACGACCGAGGAAGGCTGGCACACAATCAGCCTCAACGAAGACTGCTCCAAGTACATCGACAACTACAGCAGCTTCAATGTGCCGCGCGTCACAAACATAATGACCAGCAACGGAAAGCTGATCCGCAATCTCATCACAGCTGAGGATCCTCTCAAAGCATACAAGACCGGAGAAGTGCTTTTCGGCACGGTCAAGAGCGCGGACGGCAAGTACGACAACTGGTACAGACTCTTTCTGCCGACAGATTTCGACCCGGCAAAGAAATACCCTGTTGTCCTCTACGTCTATGGAGGCCCTCACTCACAAATGGTCCAGAACACATGGCTCGGCCAGGTACGGATGTGGGAGATGCTCATGGCACAGAAAGGCTATATCGTCTATGTCCAGGATAACCGGGGCACCCAGAACCGTGGCGCTGAATATGAGAAAGCCATCCACCGCCATTGCGGACAGAACGAGATGGCCGATCAGATGGTGGGCATAAACATGCTGAAGTCCCTTCCGTTCGTCGATTCTGACAGAATCGGAGTCCATGGCTGGAGTTATGGCGGTTTCATGACCATCTCCCTGATGACCAACTATCCGGAGACATTCAAGGTTGGAGTGGCCGGAGGTCCGGTAATCGACTGGAAATGGTACGAGATCATGTACGGAGAACGCTACATGGAGACCGAGGCCACAAATCCTGACGGATTCGCGCAGACAAGTCTCATCGGCAAGGTTGACGGCCTCAAGGGCAAACTGCTCATCTGCCAGGGAGCCATCGACAACACCGTTGTCTGGGAACACAGCCTCAGTTTCGTGCAGAAATGTGTCGAGAACAATGTCCAGTTAGACTATTTCCCTTATCCATGCTCCGAGCATAACGTCTTCGGCAAGTGGAGGATTCATCTCATGGACAAGGTCACAAACTATTTTGACGACTACCTGAAGTAATTCAGATTCAATGAACGGACATTCATAAGACAGGGCGGTCTTGACGAGCCGCCCTGTTGTTATATTCATCCGTCACAATCCGGTGAGGGACTATGGAAGTGGAGCGCTTACCGCATCCTTGATGACTTGGAACACATATTTCTTGTCGCCCAATTCACAGGAAGCCACATAAGGGTTAGATTCATCATAGACAAACCTGCCTTTGACCTCACCGTAATACACATCATCGAATAAGAAGGTTCCTATTGTTATGGAAAACTTGTCATAGACATTTCTTATAGTGAAAGGTTCCTTCTTGGCTTTCTGGATGACACCGTTCTTTACCGAGAAACAAATAGGGACATTATTGTTGATGTTCACCCCGCCCAGTTGGCCTGAGTTGGAAAACACAGTCACATATTCAACATCCTTGGTCTGTTTGAGGTCCTCAAGATAACTCAACAACGTGCCGTATCTCTTGAACCGGAAGGTATCTGTAGAGGCATCATAATAGCCGTCACGCAGATAGACATGGCCAAAAGTCGAGTAATCGAACGCGAACGTGAATGATGTTTGGCCAAGTATAAGCTCGTAATTGGTCATGTTGACAGGAACTTTCGTCGTTCCGTCATCGGAAAGGACAAGTTTCCCGTTATAACTCGTGAACTGTTCGTCATCCGTTCCGCCTTTTAAGCCTTCTATATTCAGGTCACCGACACTGCAATATTCAGGTATTATGGTTTTCGTGGAAGACTTGGCCTGCAAGCCATAGTCAGGCGATGGTTCGCGATAGTAGATTAACTCTCCATAACCTTTCTTTGTAGGCATGTAATTTACATCCACGACAAGAGGAGACCCGCCATCACCATAGGTCAGCGCTTCCGTCACTGTGCTTTCAACAGTTCCCAACGATCTTTTCCAGGAGTTCTTCACCCCGGTGTTGTCTATTTTCATGAAATGGTCTCCATAAATGAAATCGTTCGGAGAAATACCGATCCTGGCAAACTCAACCTTGCGGAATCTGTTGATATCACCCAAACTTCTATACATAAAATAGCCGGCTCCGTCTTTGGATTCAGGGAATTTCACCCCTCCCCATTCCTTCTCGGACTGACCTTCCACAATTCTTGTAATCTCATAATCAGCGGTCACCGTAGTCTTCTCCCAAGAGGAGCCTGTCATTCTGACACTAACGTCAACCTTGTACGGCACGCCACATGTCGCAGCGATTTTTCCGGCATCCGTGATTGTCTTGCCCCCGAATGAGAAACTTGTCGGTTTGGTTCTGGCGGACAGATCTGACATTGACGGAGATCCTGAGCGCCAATCCGGCAATTCATTCCGAGTCAGATATATGTACCCCCGGCTGTCGGATGTCTTGCTGAAGGAATTTCCAGTCTGATCCTTGAACTCCACCTTGCAATTTGGTATCGCAACAGGTCCCGGGCCAGAGACTATCAAGGCGCAGCCACCAGAATATGGATTTACATATTCATAGGTCGTGTCTTTCTTCTCTCCCGTCGAATTGACTTTCGCCAAAGACCTTACAGGAGCGACATTGTACTTGCTCCAGTCAACCTCCTCCACATAAAGAGTGTCGACAACCGACATCATGGTGCCGGACTCACCATCGCTGCCTCTCAGGTACTTGAAAAAGTCATAGATGGATACCGCTGTTCTCGGCCACTTAGGGTACATATCAATATCGTACACTCCGTTGCCCGGATTATCCAGTCCTTCTTCACTGAGTACCAGCTCCTTCCATAAATCGTATGCGGATTTTCCATTAGCACCGTCACTGCCGTCCTTGCCATCGGTACCGTCTTTTCCGTCAGCGCCGTCCTTACCATCACTGCCGTCCTTACCGTCGATACCGTCGCGACCGTCAGTGCCATCCTTGCCATTAGCGCCAGAGGCTCCGCTTAGATATTCATAGAAATCAGCTATGGACGTCTTGGAAGGATCCCACTTTGTCCCTGGATTCTTAGGATCCTCCAATCCAGATGGAGACTGAACATCTGTCACCCAAAGTTCATAGGCAGACTTACCTGCCGAACCATCGGCTCCGTCTTTGCCATCCGCGCCATCGGCACCTGTGTCACCTTTTGGTCCCTGGGCCTTGACACCAGTGTCAACACTGCCTATCCACCAATTTCCGTTAGATCCGACATAAGGCGTATCACCATCCCTGCCGTCAGCACCATCCTTACCATCGATGCCATCTTTACCGTCCTTGCCATCGGCGCCATCCTTTCCATCAACGCCATCTTTGCCATCGCGACCTTTGGCAGCAATGTGAGTAAAAATAGTGTCACGGGTTTCCTTATTAACGATGATCCATTCGCCGGTCTTTGGATCGATCTCCGGTGTCAGGCCATTCTTGCCGTTCAGACCATCGGCTCCATCTTTGCCGTCCTTACCGTCCGCGCCATCCTTGCCAGTCAAATATTGGAAGAATTTCTGAATGGAAAGATCGTCCAATGTGATTTCATTTCCGTTCGGATCAACCACTTTGCCTCCGGCGGCAATCGTTTCTTGAACGTATCTTTTCCACATTTCGTACGCGCTCTGGCCGTCAACTCCATTTTTGCCGGAAACACCGGTATCGCCCTTATCGCCCTTATCACCTTTATCGCCTTTGTCTCCTTTATCACCCTTATCTCCTTTGGCTCCAGTATCTCCTTTATCACCCTTATCACCTTTATCTCCGGTATCACCTTTGTCGCCCTTGTCACCTTTGGCTTTGATTCCGGTGTCATGATCTCCAATCCACCAGTTTCCATCCTTGATATATGGGATAAGTCCATCCGCGCCATCGTTTCCCGTAAGGAACCTATAGAAATCCACCATCGATGTCTTGGTTTTATCCCATTGACTTCCAGGATTGTGAGGATCATCGATTCCGGTAGCGACATATTCCTTCCAAAGTTCGTAGGCGGATTTGCCGTTCGCGCCGTCAACACCATCGGCACCATCCTTGCCATCTTTGCCGTCCTTACCGTCAACGCCATCCTTGCCTTTAAGATAAAGGAAAAAATGACTAATGTCAACAGAGCCGGTATAGTCAATCTGCTTTTCCTGTACCGCCTTGACCCATAGTTCATAAGCCGACAATCCGTCTTTACCGGCAACACCCTGGATTCCTTGTTCTCCACGTGGTCCGACCGGCATGGTCACCTCCAGTGAATTGCAGGAAGCCAACATCGACACCCCAATGAGCGCCATGATCAATGATCTAAAATGATTTTTCATAAATGAATATGATTTATTGTTGGTTAAGATAATTCCACAGTGATTCTGACGTCACCCTTTCAATAACGACCTTACGGTCTCCTCTTCGCTGTTCGTCCGAAGCCGATTCCGGGACAAGAGCCACTCGCTTGCCAAAGCCTCTGTAACAAAGCCTGGACGTCGGTATTCCTCTCAGCAGAAGCGCTTCATAGACCGCCTTGGCACGGGCACGTGAAAGTTCCTCATTGTATTCCACAGTTCCCTTGGCGTCAGTATAGCCGGCGACAAGGAAACGTGTATCCGGAAATCGCGCCAAAGTGTTAGCTATCTCATCCAGAGTAAACTGGGAATCAGCCGTGATCGTGGCTTTGTCGAAATCAAAGTTCACATTGTCCATCATTTCAGCCAAAGTCTTCTCTGAAGGAATTTCCTTGATGACCTCGCGGATAACCTCGACCGGGACCTCACGGACAACTTCCCTCTCAATGACATTTTGAGGATAGAGTCCCGCATATTCATCGAGATGCTTAGAAATGTAACGGTCCGCCACAGACTTGTTCTTGTCCTGTCCTCCCAACCTCAGCACTATTCCGGCGGAGGCTTGGGCGAAATTGATGCCGTCGGTACCAAGCGAGTGATTGTACTGCCCTTGAATATGCACTCCCACCCTATCGCTCATCCAGCCGATCACACCGATGCCGGCGGACAAAGGGAAAAATGTGTCTGAATCAAAGGTATACCCTTTATTCCAAGCATCCTCAGCCCGCCATAAGGCCTCCTTTGTGACATCTCCCTTGAACTGTCCGAAATAGGAAGTCGGAAAATTTTTGTGGTAATAGTTGACACCTAACCTGAGATATGGTTGGATCCAGCCGCTTCTTACAAACGGGCGGAACTGTATTCCCGGACTGACCATCAATGAATATCCCTGCCGTTGGCTTTCGGATTCATAGTATTTTGCAAATCCTAAGGTTCCCTGCAGATCGGCATACAGCCATTTCTTCAGTTCGACAGCCGAGTAGAGTTCGACTCCGCCATACAGCATCTTCTCATCAAGGTTGAAGATATAATCTCCACCTGAGGTCTGATGAAAGTTTGACACGGTCGTTCTCGTGACGTTCATTGCAGCCCCGCCAAGGCCGAACTCCCAGGCTCTTGGCACTGTCTTGCTTTGCGAATGTCCAGCCAATGGACAAAGCAGCGCCAGCACGATGGCGGACGCCATCCTGTTCAGTTTGATTTTCATAAAAGATAATTATTTGGTTAACAGTTACTTCAGAACATATTCAGTAATATTCTCAATGCCAGGAATGCCAAAATAAGCCGCGATCAAGTCTCCCTTTAGATAGATTTTCCGTCCTATGAGTCCAGGGTTGTCAGCCAGATTGATTTCGGTACGTATGTCACCTTTCGGCAATTTGACAGACATGCACGAACTTTTTGACGTGACTGATGAACGAGAAGCTATCGCCAAACATGTCATGGAGGTGAACGGTGGTGTGAAAGAAATTCCTTCCTTTGCCGATGACAGATCACCACCCACAATGTAGCCGCAAACCCAGACACTTTTCTCTCCGATGTGCTCCTTAGCCTGCGCCACACTGTACGCCGTGGACACGGTAGTACCCGGATCCGCACCTTGGCCGGAACCGATCTCGTAGTCATAACTGCTCCAGACCCGGCTTGTGTCCACTGTAATGGAAATGCCATTACCGGCATCAGGCTTTGGAGGCTCGATGGCAGGGCAGGATATGCCCAATGTCAGAACCTCACACGCCTCAAGATAACGTGTCAGCAGAATCTTTGAGGTAGTGCCGTCATACAGAGAAACGGAGACGTTTCCGGCCTTGAAATAACCTATGCGGTTTTCTGTCTGAGAGTACTTGAGGTTTCCCTCCGCTGACGATACGGTCACGGAACCATTCGGGTATGTCGCGCCGAATTCGGAATCCAGCCTCATCCTAAGGCCGGAATTGAGTTGCGTACAGTTAAGGCGGGCTTTAGTGCTTGTCCCCGACTGGACCACGACAACCTGTTCGTCTCCGAACTGCGGAGCGGAAAACTCTGGTTTCTCGAAAACCCTTGACACGGCCTTGACGGTATAACTACCTGGATTAACAAGCATTGACTCCGGGGAATCGCCATACGCTCCTTCATAGAGTACATCTCCGGCCGAATTTTTCACTGTAAGAATGAATGCGTCGGTGTCAGGCAGATCAACAGTCGCCCTGGTGAGCATTCTTTGCGAGAAATTCCAACTCAACGTGCCTTGGGCGGTTTCGGAAGGAATCTTGTTGCACGAAAACATAACGGCGGCCAATGCCATCATTCCGGCCACCGAGACCTTCAAGAGGATTCTGATAGAAT
>OIXQ01001209.1_pt1 | contig 10387 bp, 14 predicted proteins | sample 1587791 | NCBI WGS metagenome assembly OIXQ01 (sample SAMN03283273) | human gut metagenome | biome: human-associated habitat; material: feces | host: Homo sapiens | place: Peru | collected 2012 | reverse complement strand
ATGTGCTTCAACACATAACAAAGCCAACGCTCAGGATTTTTATCTAGCACCTTACGCTGTAATGGTGATATACCAAAACCAGTACATAAACCTATATCCACTTATCCAAATAACATTTAAAATCCTCTATACCTATAACCTCCACTTTAGGAAAAGGAATATTTTCCAGGACATTAAAGTGCTTGTCTTCTGTAACAATACACTTTGCATTTGCAGCAATGGCACAATCTACAAACTTATTGTCATCTTTATCTGCCTCAATTAAAGCAAAAGTATAATGAGGATCTTTGCGAATTACATTGGGTCTAGTCAATATAGCATAAACTATGGCCTCAGAAACTTGAGGAGATATATTACGAGATAAAACCTCTGAATACTCCTCTATTATTTCATTGGACACACAAAGGTTATAATCGCCACTAAGAAAAGCATTCCACACCTTACGATACGGACTTCTAGGGGCGATTGACATAATCAAACTATTTGTATCCAATACAATATTCATAACCTAAAGATTATAATATTGGTTTATTGTATGGAGTACGTTCATGGAGATGCCGGAAACTCTCGATACGTTCTTCATTAAGGGTTCCTTCATTCCACATTCTATCTAATTCAGCATCAGCCATCTTAACAAAATAATCAGAGATTTCCTTATTCATATTCCCAACTTTTTAAACATATCATCAGCACTTTCATACTCCGTCACTCTACCATGACGAATATCATCCATTGCTTCTTCTATCCCAGCCATAACACTATTATCATCCATCTGTTGATTACCACTCTCGAATGATTTCAAACTTTCATATTCATCAGCAACCTCAATGAATAGTTCAGAACCTTGATACATAACTAGCGCACAACAAATTTAACCTTCCAAGGACCTTTTGTTACAGGTTCCTTCCAATTATCCTTTGCAACCATCGAATCGTGAACAGCTTTGCGAACAGCCTTGGCAAATTCACCTTTAACCAATGGCTTGGGTGCATTAATACCTAACATCATAATCAAGTCTCCTTTATTATAGTTCATATTTTCAAATTATAATTAAATATTGTTATATTATCGTCTTGCTGGTTGACTATTTCAATTGATTTTATTATCTTTGTCAACCAATAGAACAAATGATTAATTATGGAACTAAAAGATATATTTTCTAAGCGACTGCGCAACGCACGTTTGATGCGAGGCTTGTCCATGCAACAACTCTGTGTGATGATGAATGATATTGTCACCAAACAATCTGTGTCCAAATACGAACGAGGCGAGAGTATGCCAGACAGTACCATTCTCATCGCATTATGCAAAGCCCTAAACATTTCCCCCGACTATCTGTTTCGTGAAAATCGTTCAGCTCTCAATAATGTCCATTACCGCAAACTAACTCGCCTGAGTGCTAAGGAAGAGAAATCCATCAATCTCATGGTGGAAGATACCATTGAACGCATCAATGAAATAGAAGACATTTGTGGCATCGAAAGACATTATGATGTTTGCTCCTTTACTTGCCAAGTTCAGTCTTTAAATGATGTTTTCTGCGCAGCAACAAAGCTACGCACCGATTGGAATATTGGCAATGCCGCCATTACAAACGTCATCAACATCTTAGAGACCAATGGTATCATTGTGGTAGAAGTAGAAGCTTCTGACGCTTTCTCTGGTCTCAATGGCACATTGGAAAATGGAACTCCTGTCATTGTCATTAACAAACAGATGAGCACCGAGCGTAAACGTTTCACTGCGCTCCATGAATTAGGCCATGCATTGCTTCATTTTCCTGAAGACATGGATGAAAAGACGGAAGAACAATACTGCAATATTTTTGCCAATGAAGTTTTGATGCCAAGACAAACTTTTCTTCAGTCTATTGGTGAGAAACGCCACGACATAGCATTAGTAGAGTTGAAGAACCTTCAATCAGAATTTGGAATATCCGTTGATGCCTTGATGTATAAGGCGAGATACCTTGATGTCATATCAGAAAATCGCTATACAACCTATTGGAAGAAGAAAAATTTCGATTCCAATTTCAAATCACAGGTAGAGAAGAGTATCATTGATGACGAGCACAGCACCAGATTTGAGAACCTTATCTATCGTGCCCTGTCAAGTGGCTTGATTACAGAATCCAAGGCTGCCGTCTTACTCAACAAAACGACAGAGGAAGTATTACATAATTTCGTTCTTGCCTAATGGAAATAGTAATCAGCGATACCAATATATTCATAGATTCTCTTTGAGAATGCCATGATAACAGCCATAGATTTTGATAATGCGAAAGTAAGAGAGGAGAATCATTTTATCAATATATTTAAGAAAGTGATTTTAGATTTAATAGATTATGGAGCTATAGATAAAGAAAAATTATTAGAAAATGTAAAAAATATTACTAACGATAAAAATTTAATTAATTGGTTATGCAATATAAAATTCACATTGTAAGAAACTTATAATTTTAATAAATAAAATTAATATATCTTAATATTTCAATAAAAAATAAACTCTAATTGATAAAATTATTTATATTGAAATATAAAATTGTATCACAGTTTTTTGTTATCATATTTGAATATTTTCTATAATTAATATAAAATCTTTTTAATCAAAAAATCAAGAAAATAATAATAAAATTAAAATATGGCAAAAAGCGTTATAAATATAGTTAATATATCAAAAAGTTTTGTTAATAAAATTTTGCTTGATAAAGCGAATCTCCTTATAGAAGAAAAATCAAAAATCGGAATGATTGGAAGAAACGGAGCTGGAAAAACAACTTTAATAAAAATACTCATGGGAGAAGAGGACGCTGACGATGGCGAGGTAATTTTTTCTGACGATATAAAAATCGGTTATTTATCGCAAGGAGCAAATTTTGACGAAAAGGAAAAAGTTATTGATTATCTTATAAAATCGACTAATAAAAAATCTTGGGAATGTTCTAAAATAGCGAGCAGATTTGGAATTGACCATATAAAAATAAATTATAATATTGGCGATTTGTCGAGCGGTTATAGAATGCGAATTAAACTTTCCGAAATGATGCTTCAAGAACCAAATTTTTTACTGCTTGACGAACCTTCAAATTTTTTGGATTTAAATACTTTAATTGATTTGGAAAATTTTTTACTTGATTATAAAGGCGGATTTTTAATCGTTTCGCATGATAGAGAATTTTTAAAAACTACTTGCGAAAAAACCATAGAAATTGATAAAGGCAAAATAATTTATTTTCCGTCAGGCATCGAAGATTATTTTGAATATAAAGAAGAAAAAGAAGCGTCAATAAAAAAATATAATAAAAATATCGAAGAGAGAAAAGCGCATTTGGAGAGATTTATTGACAGATTTAGATATAAAGCGACTAAAGCGAAAGCCGTTCAATCTCGCATAAAGCAAATGAAAAAATTAAAAACTATAGAAATATCTCATCCTTCAAAAAGCGTTAGAATAAAACTTCCATCAGTCGAAGAAAAAAAAGGTTTTGCTATAATTTCGGATAATTTAAATATAGGATACGATAAAAAAATTGTGGCAAAAAGCAAAAGAATTGAAATATTTAGAGGATGTAAAGTCGCAGTTTTAGGACAAAACGGAGAAGGCAAAACCACTTTTTTAAGAACGATATCGGGAATAATAAAACCGCTCTCTGGAAATTATAATTATGCGCAAGGAATAAAAACCGCATATTTCGGAGAAGACACTTACAAAAATATAACGGCTAACGACACCGTTTTATCTTATTTGAAAAAGCATGCAAAACAAGGTTTGCTGCATCAAGAACTTTTAACTTTGCTTGGAAGTTTTTTATTTTCTGGAGACGATATTAATAAAGACATTAAAGTTTTAAGCGGAGGAGAGATGGCAAGATTATCTCTTTTATCTGCAATTACTCAATGCGCCGATGTTTTAATTTTAGACGAACCTACTAATCATTTGGATTTTGAAACCGTTGAAGCTTTAGCTAATTCATTGAAAGATTATAAAGGAACTATATTTTTTACTTCGCATGACAGAACTTTTACAAGTTTGCTTGCCGATACGATTATTGAAATTAAAGATAAAAAAATCTCTCTCTATTCGGGAGATTACGAGGCTTATGTTTATAAGGCAAAACTTGAAGCGTTAAAAGAAGAGGAAGAGGAAATTAAATTTCAAAATAATAATAAAAATATAATAAGCGAAAATAAAAATAGTTATGAAGATAGAAAGAAAATAAGAAATAGACTTTCAAAATGCGAAAATTTATTAAAAGAATACGAAAAGCAGATTAACGATTATAAAAACGAAGAAAAAGAAATATTAAAATTTTTTGAACTTTCTACAAATTATGACGAAGAGAAAAGCAAAAGATTATTAGAAATAAAAAAACTTATAGAAAAAACGGAAAATGATTGGCTTATAATTAATGAAGAGATTGACGATATAAAAAAGTTATTATAGTAATTCTATCAATATTAAATTTATTTTAATATGCATATATATTATAAAAATAAATAACTTGAATTTTTACTTATATTATAATAATATAAATAATTATGGAAAATAAAATAGAAAATATCGAAAAAACAAATTTTGAAGAATTTAAAGTTTCTTTATCAAGCATTGATTACGAGGGACCTTTGTCAATTTTGTTCGATATGCTTAAAAGAAGCGAAAAAAATATATACGAAGTTTCGATTTTGGAGATTATAGACCAATTTATAGAATATTTGAAAAGGCAAGCGGCTTTAAATCTAAATTATACGGGAGATTTTTTGCTTGTCGCTTCGGAGTTTCATTTGTATAAATCTAAAATGCTTCTTCCTCATGATATGGACGAAGATAAATTTACCGATAGATTAAAATTTGAAATTGTAGAACAAATGCTTGAATTTCAAAGATATAAAATTGTTTCAGAAGAGCTTGATAAATTGCAAGAAATTTCCGATTCTATTTTTGAAAGAAAAGATACGGAGAGAGTAAATTTTTTTCAAAATAATAATTCTGACGATAATGAAATCGCTTGGAAAGATATTAAACTTTACGATTTGGTTTATTCTTTTGCAAAAATTCAATTTGTTCCCGAAACCGATTTGGCTGTTCTTTCGGGAATGTCGAATTTCCATATTGATAACGCTATAGATATGATAAGAATAAAATTGTCTGAAAATAAAATATTTCCTTTCGTTATGCTTTTTAAGGACGGAGTGACAAAAAGAGAATTGGTGACTTTCTTTTTGGCAATATTGGAACTTACAAAAGAAAGAGAAATTCTTTTAAAACAAGAGATGAGATTTAAAGAAATTTATGTTTTTAAAAGAGAAGAAAATTCTATAATTACAGAAGATAATAAAAATGAATAAATCTTTAAACTCCGTATTGCATAAAAAAAATATTTCTTTGAAAAAATTTAATAATTTTAGAATAAACGCGAAAGCTTTAAATTTTTATATTCCCGAAAATATAAACGGATTTATAAATTTGCTTAAATATTTTAACGACATTAAAAAAAAATATATTATTTTAGGAGGCGGAAGCAATATATTATTTGTTGACAAAATTATAGAAATTCCAATAATATTCACGGGATTTTTCAGCAGAATAGAAATTTATTCGGACGGAATTTTAGGATACTCGGGAGCTAAAGTTATAGATTTGGTTAAATGCGCTTATAAAAATTCTTTAAGCGGTTTAGAATTTTTATTTGGATTGCCTGGAACAGTCGGCGGAGCGGCTTATATGAATGCAAGATGTTATGAGCATTCTATTTCGGAATTTATTGAAACCGTTGGAATAATAGACGAAAATTTTGAATATAATCATATTGGAATTGAAGATTGCGATTATCATTATAAAAAAAGCGTTTTTCAAAATAAAAATTATATTATTATAGATGTAAAATTTAACTTAAATAAAAAAGATAAAAAATTAATAAAGCCCGAAATGAATAAATATTTAAATGACAGAAAGAAAAAAAATCAATTTAAATATCCTTCGGTAGGAAGCGTATTTTTAAACGATTATAAAACTAATATGATAGCGGGAAAAATTATAGATTCTATTAATATGCGCGGAGTAAAATTAGGAGGCGCCATGGTTTCGCCATATCATGCAAATTTTATAGTTAATTATAAAAACGCTACGGGACGAGATATTTTTTTATTAATGAAAAAAATTAAAGAAGAAGTTTATAATCAAAAAGGAATTTTATTAAAACCCGAAGTAAAAATAATAAGCAATGACAATGAAAAATTATAAAATAAATTACAATAAAAAACATTTGGAAAATATCGACAAAGCGATTGAAAAAGCAAAACTACTTTACGATAATTGCGTTTGCTGCGGACATTTATGCAAAGTAAATAGAAATGAAAATAAAATTGGAAGATGCAAAATTTTTGAAGATAATAATCATATAAAAGTCGCTTCTTATAATCTTCATTTTGGAGAAGAGCCTATGTTAGTTGGAAAAAACGGAAGCGGAACAATATTTTTTTCAAACTGCAATTTAAAATGCGTATTCTGTCAAAATTATCAAATAAGTCATAACGAAATTGGAGAGATAATCGACATTGAAACTTTAGCTTTATATTTTTTAGAACTTGAAGAAAAAGGAGCGAATAATATAAATCTTGTAAGCGCAAGCCATGTAATTTATCCGATATTGAAAGCTTTGAAAATCGCTTTGAATAAAGGACTCAATTTGCCAATCGTTTATAACAATAACGGATACGACACAAAAGAATTATTGGATTGTTTGGACGGAATAGTCGACATTTATTTGCCCGATTTGAAATATTTATTTGACGATAAGGCAATAAAATATTCGAGAGCCGAAAATTATTTTAATGTATCGATTAAAGCTATAGAAATAATGAAAAATCAAGTTGGAGATTTAATTGTAGACGAAAACAAAATTGCAAAAAGCGGAATAATAATAAGACATTTAATTTTGCCAAATAATCAATCGGATTCTTACGATATATTGATAGAATTAAAAGAGAGAGGATTTTTAAAAACTACAATTTCGCTTATGTCTCAATATAATCCCGAGTTTAGAGTAAAAGATTTTAACGATATAAACAGAAAATTATATTTTAAAGAATATAACGATTTAATTAATTACGCTTTGGATTTAGGATTTGAAAATATTTTATCGCAGGAAATTGAAAGTTCGGAAACTTATTTGCCTGATTTTACGAGAGAAATTCCTTTTCAATTTTGAATAAACTAAAATTATTGTTTTTTGATAAGACGATAGACTAAAGCCCGCAAAGTGAAGCGGGCAAAAGCCAAAAGTAAGCAAAAAAACACTTCTTTTTTTATAAAATAAAGAAACAAAAAACATTAACAATAGGAATTTAAAATCCAATAGCTATGGGCTATATTTTATTTTTTAAATTTTCTTTTTTATTTAGCAACGGGAATTATATCCCCTTATCTCTGAATAATTAATTTTATTTAAATTGTTCACTTAATAAAAAATTTGTCATTGCGAGCGTTAGCGTGGTAATCAAAACTGAATGAAATTATATAAAGAAATATGTTAATTTATCGTAATTTATTAAATCATTGTTATAATTTTAATTTAGATTAATTTTAAATTACAATTTTCTTCTTTTCTTTAGGATAAGCATGATAAATTTTACCTTTAAGCAACGCTCCATTTTCTTTTTTATTGCGCTTTATTCCATCGCTTCCCCAAGCTCCCCATTGTTTAAAGAAAAATGCAACATTTTGCTTTTTACATTGCTTTTGTATATTTAACGCCCATTCTTCTTTCATAGGACGAGCATTAACCCCGCTTTCGCCTCCTGTAATTACCCAATCGATTCCGCTCAAATCAAGTTCCCCTAAATCGCTTATTAAAGGTTCGCAAGAAATCCATTTTACGCTTGCATCTAAATCACGGATTAAATCTATACGAGATTTTACTTTATTTGATTCTATAGTCGTTCCAAGCCAAACATTTTTAGGAATTTCATTTTTTAAGAAATATTTTCTCATTCTTTGCGGGCGTTTAGTCAATATTTGGTATTTATGTTGTGGAGTTTCCTTAATAACTTTCAATATAGAATCTAAAAAATTATAATCCATTTTTTCATGGAATAAGTCGCTCATAGAATTTACAAAATAAAGCGTTGGTTTTTTATTTTGTTTTGGTTCGTTTAATCTATGAGGCAACATTTTAAATTTAAATCCGTCTTTATAATCTATATTTCCCATAGCCTGCAATCTTTTTGCCATAACTTCCGCATAGCAATTCTTACAACCGCTACTTACTTTATCGCATCCTATGGTAGGATTCCAGCTCGCTTCCGTCCATTCTATTTTACTAATTTTCATTTAAAAATTAAACCTCTTCTGTTTATTATCTTTTATAATATACTCTGATTTAATATTTTTATAATTTTTTACTCTTTTGTTTGTTTTTGGGTCTATAATATCTATGTCTCCATAATATATCTGTTCTTGGAGAGATTCTTTTATCGTTTCTATTGTAGCTGGCGTATAGTTTATTTCATTTTGAATTAAAGTTTCAAAAGTTTTATTATTGTAATCGCCTACTTTATTTTGAATTTGTGTTTTTATAAGTTCTAAACTATCTAATCTATCTTGTTCTGCAAATAAAAATGGATTTAGCGTGTCTTTATCTTTTGTTGAATATCCAAACATATCAAATCCTCCTCCGCCATAATGAATAAATGCATTATGATTTTCATAATGTAGTTTAACCATTTCATTACGAGCTGTTGGATGCATACTAAAATGCAACAACCAATATGCTCTATGGGTTTTACTACCCTTAATAAAAAACGGAGTATAATAGCAAGAAGTTCCAACTTTATTAATAATAGAATTTAATAATGTAAATTGCAATATCCTTCTATTTCCATCATTATCTTTTTTAGTATCTAAAAGGTGTGTTATATCGTCATTATCTAAACCTAATTTTATAAGAATATTTTTATTACTTGAAGAAAGATAATCAATTAAGCTATCGCATGCAAAAGTCAGTATAATTTCGACATTGTAAAAACTATTTAAAATAGTTCTTATTGTTTCTATATTAGCTTCTATATATCCATATTGGTCTAATAGAAAAACTGCCCTTTTATATTCCTTACTTTGCAATTCTTTAATAATATTATTATATATCTTTTCAAATTCTCCGTTAATAATATTTGCAGAATTGCCAAATCCTCTTTGATTTATTGTCTGTTTCAAGAATTTAAAAACATTTCTATCTTTTTCAATACAATATACGGGAATATCGAAATTGATTTTTCCAAAATTCTTATTTTCTCTCTCAAAAGTAATTTCTTTTTTGAGCCTTTCAATAGTTTCTAATACTCGCAACGGGCTGCCTAAAATTTCTTGTCCTTTAATATCTTTATATAAACCGCCCCCAGAAAACCCATCAATAACAGCAAATTTTAAATTTCGAGGGTATGGAGATATAGTTAAATGGCGCATATACGCCTCTAAATATTTTTCAATAATATTTAATTTTACTAAACTATGTTCTTCAATTTTAGGTAGAGGATTACCTATACCCCAATCATATTTTTTATCTTTAGCCATATTTTATTCTCCAAGTATTTAGGAGTATATCATATTATATATAATAAATCAAATATATACACTAAAAAAAATAACAGTAAATATTTCATATAGATTATATCTATTTCCCATTTTCAATAACCTCAATCTCATCTCCATCAAACAATAAAGCGGACAAATCAACCTATTTATAATTCTTTTTTAATTAAAATAAATCACTATGCGAACCTATAGCTATGCATACAAGAATTAAAGTTGGCAACTGCCCGCTTGAAGCGTTATTTTCTTTTTTGTATATCAAAAGTAAATCGGGTTTTATATGGCATTCTCTAAAACCTGCATACTTTCCAATTAATTTATGGTCTTTATATTTTGATTCTAATATTTCGTTATTTGCTAATTTTTTAATTATATTTCTTACAAGATTTAAACTATTTTTATCGTTTTTTAATTTCTTTAATCCTTTCCTAAATTCTTTAGAATATTGAACTTCGTATTTCATTTCAAAATATCCTCAAACATTTCGTCAACATTTTTATAAGTTTTATATTTATGAGGATTTTTTTCCATATATTTTGCTTCTTTAAGCCAAGCGGGAATTTTTTCTTTAGTTATCTTAATTTCGGCATTTGCAACTTTCACTATACTTTTTATAGCTTTTATCAAATCTTCGTTAGCGTTTTCTATAGTTAATTTTACAGTCATTATTTTCTCCCTATAATTTGAATTTTATTTATTAACAAATTATACAATTTACAAACCAATAAGTCAATTTTTATTTTTCACTTTACTAAACCCTAAACTCCAACTCATAATTAATAATAAACTCCATCTCCTCCTC
>OIXQ01001207.1_pt1 | contig 10392 bp, 6 predicted proteins | sample 1587791 | NCBI WGS metagenome assembly OIXQ01 (sample SAMN03283273) | human gut metagenome | biome: human-associated habitat; material: feces | host: Homo sapiens | place: Peru | collected 2012 | reverse complement strand
AGCCGTCCTTCTGGATTTCACGGGGCGGCAGGGGCGCGGTAAACAGCGTATCCTGGCAGGATTTGAGCGTGCAGTCCTCGCAATGGAAGCCGTCGCCGTCCACATAGAGGGCAAGCGCCTGACCGACCTGCTCGCGCGGATATGCGCTGTTCTCCACCGTCACGCTGCGGAGTGCACAGTCGCGGGCGTTGATGAGCAGCGTTGCCGTGCGGAACGTGCCGCGTTTTTTGCCGTCGGGGAGGATTTCCGCTGCGCCGTCGTGCCAAGTGATGCGGGTCGTTTCGGCGCTTTCGCCCTCAATGCGGGTGTGCGGGCGGCGAAGCTCAATTTTCTCCTCGTACACGCCGGGCGCAAGATGAATCGTCACAGGCTGGTCGTCCGCCGGAAGCGTGTCAATCACCGTTTGCAGGGATTGCCCTGGTGCCACTTGAATCAGCATCATTTATTCCTCCTGTTTTGCCGCATGGATGGGTGCGCCGTGCCCCGCCATCGCCTGATGCTCGCGCGTCAGCTCCTGATACAGCTGGGCGGGCGTCCATGCGAGGTTTGTTTCGGTCATAACGCCCTTGAGCCGCACCGGGGGAACGCGCATCTGCTTCATCGTCGTCAGGAAGCGGTCCACCAGCGGCAGTTCCGAGAACGCGAAGTAGAGCATTTCGCTGCCGACGGCATTCTCCGGCGCGGCTGCATCCGTTTGACGCTCCGCCTTTCCGCACAGTGCCCCCAGCGTCTGCCCGCAGTCCGCCAGCGGCACATCCATCACGCGCATCCCCATTTTCATCGCGCAGAACCGGATTTTTCCCAGTTTCTGCGGTGCCACATGAAACGCCAAAATCAACTTACTTTCCATATCAAAAGACCTCCCCAGAGGCGCTGCCTCTGGACTCCGGCAGAGACTTTGTCCCTGCACCCTTTCGCGCGATTGAGTTGGTGACACCACCATACAATGCCCGCATGTTGATTAGGAAACGTTAGACTTTCTTCGCGAAGATCATCCGTCCAGCGCTGGTTTGCAGGACGCTGCTCACCTGCACATGCAGCACCTGCCCCACCGCATCGCGCCCGCCTTCAACAACGACCATCGTCCCATCCGGCGTATACCCGACGCCCTGCGTGGCTTCACGCCCCGCCTTGACAATGCGCACATCCAGCAAGTCGCCCATTTGCACCGTAGGGCGAAGCGCGCAGGCAAGGTCGTTCAGGTTCAGCACCGCCACGCCCGCCTTTTCCGCCGCCCGGCTCATTGCCGCGTCGCATGTCACAATCACCATATGGTGCTTCTTCGCGTCCGCCAGCAGCACCTGCGCGAGTTCGCCACCCGCCGCGCTGTCTACGCGCTTGACGCGCCCGAACGCTTCGAGCTGCGAAAGCGTTTCTCGTCCCTTTTCGCCGCGGATTCGGCACGTCTCCTCCTCCGATGCGCTCAGGCGCTGCAATTCCTTCTCCACCGAGCGCGGAATCAACAGCGTCCCCTCCAGAAATCCCGCGCGGCAGACGGCAACAATGCGCCCGTCAATCAGCACGGTTTCATCCAGCAATTTCGGTTTCGCCGTCTTGATTTTCCTGTGTGACAAAGCGACCTGCTTGTGCCCCTTGGGGCTGAAGCGCTGGAACATCCGCTTGAAATCCGCCGCGCGGCGAATCCCCAGCGTCACACCCAAAACGCCGAATACCACGAACAGAATCGCGCACATCGCCACGGTGAACATGCTCGCGCCCATGAGCATCACCAGCTGTGACAGCAACGCGGCGATAACGAAACCGCCGACAAGCCCGCTGATGCTGCCTGCCTGCTGCTCGAACGTCATTTTGTCCATGCAGCGTTCGACCAGCGCGATGAGGCGGGTAATGCTGTCAATCGCGCGCGGGGCAATCAGGTATCCGCCCAGCCCCAGCAGCAGCGCAAACGCCGCATACAGCGCCAGCAGCGCGCCGATGCCCATTGCGGGATTGCCCGCCATTGCGTTCAGCTGCACGATGACGAACGCCAGCACCGACCCCAGCCCGATGCCCAGCGCCGTCACCAGCGCCCGCAGCAGTTTCTTCACAAGATCCGATTTCATAGCTGTTGCAAAACTCCTTACAATAGAACAACACCATTAGAATAAAACGCTGATTGCCTGCATCACCGTATCGACGCCCACCAGCTTCATGCCTTCCGGCGCTTTCAGCCGCCGCATATTCTCCTTCGGCAGGAGGATGGTCGTAAATCCCAGCCGCTGGCATTCGGAGATGCGTCGGTCGCACTGCGGAATCGCGCGGACTTCGCCCGCCAAGCCGACTTCGCCCATCACAGCGACTTCCGCGCCAATCGCGGCATCCTTCAGCGACGACACGACCGCCATGCACAGCGCCAAATCCGCCGCCGGCTCGGACAGCTCCAATCCGCCCGCGACGTTGATATACACATCCTGATTATATGTTTTCTGATTCGCACGCTTCTCCAGCACTGCCAGCAGCAGCGCCACGCGCCCGGTATCCGCACCGCCGACCGTCCGCCGCGGCGTGCCGAAATAGGAGGTGCTCGCCAGCGCCTGCACGTCGCACAGCAGCGGGCGTGAGCCTTCCAGGCCGCAAAACACGACCGAGCCGCTTGCGCCCTTCGCACGGTGGCTCAGCAGCTGCTCCGACGGATTCGGCACAATCTGCATTCCGGCTTCCGTCATCTGGAAAACGCCCAGCTCGTTGACCGACCCAAAGCGGTTTTTGACCGCGCGCAGCAGCCGATATTCCTGCTGACGGTCGCCCTCGAAGTACAGCACGACGTCCACCATGTGTTCCAGCATTCGCGGGCCGGCAATCGCGCCGTCCTTCGTCACATGCCCGACAAGGAAAATCGCCGTGCCGCTCTCCTTGCACAGGCGCATGATTTGGCTCGTGCATTCGCGGATTTGGCTGACTGAACCCGGCGCGGACGCCATATCAGGGCGATACATTGTCTGAATGGAGTCGATGACGGCGACGTCCGGCGATAAGCCGCGCAGTTTTTCTTCCACATTGTCCAGCGCGTTTTCCGCCAGCACATAAAGCGTCTCCGACGTGATGCCGAGGCGGTTCGCGCGGAGTTTCAGCTGCTTGGCGGATTCCTCGCCGCTGACATACAGCACGCGCTTGCCCGTTTTGCACAAATTCGCGCACACTTGCAGCAGCAGCGTGGATTTGCCGATGCCGGGATCGCCGCCGATGAGCATCAGCGCCCCCTCGACAATGCCGCCGCCTAACACGCGGTCAAGCTCACTGATGCCCGTGGACGAGCGAACCGCCACATCTTCCGGGATTTCGCGGAGGAGCATGGCTGAAGCGCCTGTGCCCGGCCGCTGTTTCGGGGCTTTTGCGGGCGCACCCGTCACAACAGGCGCGGACTCCACCATCGTGTTCCACGCGCCGCACCCCGGACAGCGCCCCACCCAGCGGGATGTTTCATACCCGCACGCGATGCAGGCAAACAGGGTCTTTTCCTTCGCCATAAGCGACCTCCGAAAATCATATATGCCTCCATTATAGCACATCTTTTCGCGGCATGGAAGCACCTTTCGCGGGGATTACCAATCTGCAAGCCACTCCGGAAGCGGTGTCGCCGTGGGTCCTTCAGCGCGCGTCATCAGCATATTCAGCGTCCCGCCGGACAGGGAGATACTCAGCGTCAAGTCACCGCGCGCAAGCAAAACGCCGCTGGCGATATCCTCCCCCGTCCCCATCAGGCGCGTGAAACCCTTGTCCAGCAGGGCAGTCAAGTACGCTTCCGCCGCCTCCGCTGATACACCCTCCCATACAATCTGGTAATGCCCCGACGCGGAATAATCACGGATGTACGAAAGGCGGCCGTCGATTTCCTCCGGCAGCTCCGCCGTGAAGGTATTGTCGGGCAGCGTGTCCACCATTTCCGGCTCGGCGGAAGAAAGCCACGCATCCTGCCGGTGCAGCACTGTTTGGCGCGGCGTTTGCCAAATCCGCCATACCGCTATGCCCGCCATTATCAGCAGAACTGCCAGCAGCACCAATTTGCGGCGCCGGCGCATTCCTTTGCGCTTCATGCTTTGCCTCCTTATGATATTACAAAAAAAGCCGACTCCATGCGGAATCGGCAAGCGCTCCCCAGGTAGGGCTCGAACCTACAACAACTCGGTTAACAGCCGAGTGCTCTGCCATTGAGCTACTGAGGATTATGGAATCCGGCAGCGACTTATCCTCCCGGGCCGTGTCCAGCCAAGTACTTTCAGCACTGGAGAGCTTAACTTCTGTGTTCGGGATGGGAACAGGTGGAACCTCTCCGTCATAACCACCGGAAAAAGGTTGGTTTTCACCAACGACTGCATTCTATCACGATTCTATTGTGCTGTCAAGAGGCGATGACTGTATTTTTGCTGCATCTCCAGAACAGCTTGACGTTGTTCCCTTTCGGCGAAGACCTTCCAAGATTCTTCATCGAAATAATCCTTTTGAGCATCAGACCGCACAGCCAGAAGAGCACGCCTGAGATTAAAAACGCACATGCAGATGGCGTTCGCCGCAGCACCATCCCCAGTGCAGCAAAAACCGCTCATGCTGGAATCATCCTTCCACACATGAGCGGCTTTCTTGCGGTTGTAGATTTTCTTGCTCTCGACTTTCTTCGTCACCGGGGAAAACGCCCATGTCGTGCGCTTCTGGGCGTCCAATTCTTTGCGGGCTTTCTTGCTGAGCTTGGGGCGGGGGACGAACTTGGTCATGCTTGACACCATCCTTTTCTGCAGCGATAATGAAAAATCCCCGACCTTTGCAGATCGAGGATTGCGTGGTCTGTACTGGACTCGAACCAGTGACCCCATCGATGTGAACGATGTGCTCTACCAACTGAGCCAACAGACCACATGCACCAGATGCTTCATCCGGCGACAGAAGATAGTATACCATAACTTTGCCCCGCTGTCAAGGGGGTATTGGGCAAGTTTTTGATTTTTCCAGCGGCGCAATGTCTGTTCTCGCCACGGGGAAGCGCACGGCTGGAAGCCCGGGCGGCGCGTGCTGCTGGTAGAGGACAATCAGCTCAATGCCGAGATTGCCGCAGAACTGCTGAAAATGAGCGGGCTGACGGTCGATTGCGCGTGGGACGGTATTGAGGCGGTGGATTGTCTGGCTAACTGCCCCGACGGATATTACGACATGGTGTTCATGGACATTCAGATGCCGCGGATGGACGGCTACAACGCGACCCGCGCCATCCGCAGCAGCGCGCGCGATTACTGCAAGCGTGTGCCGATTGTCGCCATGACCGCCAACGCCTTTGCCGAGGATGTGCAGGCCGCCAAGACGGTCGGCATGAATGAGCACATCGCCAAGCCGCTGGAGCTGGCGACGCTGGCTGCTGTCCTCCGGCGGTATCTGGGCGGCGGCGATGCCTGATGCCTTTCCCGCACTCGCTCTCCATTGCCTGGTCGGCGCTTCCGGAGTAGGTTTTTACCGAAACAATGATATAACGGTGTAGTCTTTCATCGAAGTCCTCTTTTACGCCGTTCCCTTCCACACATTTCAAAAGCATAATTGTAAATTCACCCAATCATCACGCAAAAGAATGCGCGAACGATTGACATTTTCCGCCCAAATCGGTACAATGAAGCTGGGGAGTTCTGCCCCGGCTTTTTTGATGGACAAACGCAATTTGCAACCGAAATACATGCCGGAAATAGTCTTACTTTCAGGAGGAACGGGCTCATGACCAAATCTACCACACGCCGATTCCTGTGCTGCCTGCTGGCGCTCTGCTGTCTGCTGGGCAGCCTGACCGCCTTCTCGCTGGCGGCGGGGACAAGCTATCCTTACAGCGCGTCCGTGAATGCGGATACCAACCTGCGCCGCAGCCCCTCGTCGGCGGAGAGCAACATCATCGCCCGTATCCCGAAGGGAACGATTCTGACCGTCACGGGCGCAAGCGGCAATTTCCTCTGCGTCACCTATGACGGGCAGGTCGGCTATATTTTCAAGCAATACGCCGAGCAGGTGACGACGAACACGTCCGAATCCGGCGGCGTCGCGTATGGCTTCCCGTACTACACGACGACGAAATCCTCCGTCAATCTGCGCACGACCCGCTCCACCACCAGCGCGCGCGTGACCACCATCCCCAAGGGTGCGACCGTCATCATCCACGGCGTCAGCGGCGACTGGGCGCAGGTGACGTATCAGGAAAAAACGGGCTACTGCATGACGGCGTATTTGAAGCTGCTGACGGTGGTGGAACCGACCGCCGCCCCGACGGCTGTGCCGACCAGCGCGCCTATTTTAGAAGACAGCACCTACAAAGTGCTGCAAAACGGCTCGACGGGCAATCAGGTGCTGGCGCTCCAGCAGGCGCTGGCGGAACTGGGCTACCTGACCAGCACGCCCGACGGCACTTACAGTACCACCACCACGCAGGCGGTTATCGCTTTGCAGAAGATGAACAGCCTGCCCATGAACGGCATTGCGGACGCGAATCTGCAAGCGCTGATTTTCCACGGTCAGCCCAAGAATTCCTCCGGCACGAAGGTTTCCATCAAGACGCTTCCCGCCCTCTCCGGCATCACCATCCGTCTGCATGACCAGGGCGTGCTCGTCTCTACCGTGCAGACGCGGCTGACCCAGTTGGGCTACTATGACGGCGAAATCAGCGGCGTATACGATGTAGCGACGCAAGCTGCGGTCAAGGCATTCCAGAAAGCGAACGGCTTAAAGGCCGACGGCGCGTGCGGCACGGCGACGCAGGAAAAGCTGATGAGCGCTGCCGCCGCCCCCGGTACGCTGCCGACCATGGAAGTGACTGTGACCGCAACCCCCGCGCCGACCGACCTGCCCCCGCTGACCACGCCTGCCGCAACCGTCCGCAAGGGTTCGACCGGCAATGACGCGCGCCTTGTGCAGCAGCGGCTGATTGATTTGGGCTACCTTTCCGGCGTCGCAGACAGCATTTTCGGCACGGCGAGCGTGAACGCGCTGAAGGAGTTCCAAGCCAAGAACGGTTTGAGCGCCGACGGCATTGCAGGCGCAAGCACTTATCAGGTGCTGTTCAGCTATCTGGCGATTTCGGCGGATTACATCGTTACCCCTGCGCCAACCGCCACCCCGCTGGCGACAGCGACTCCGACCCCCGCGCCCATCACGAAGGACAACGTCGTTACCATCCGCCAAGGCACGAGCGGCGACGCGGTGCTGCGTTTGCAGGAGCGGCTGACGGCGCTGGGCTACTACAATTCCCGCCGCGACGGGGTCTGCATGGCGGACGACGCAGCGGCTATCCGCGCTTTCCAGCGCATGAACGGGCTGTCGGTGGACGGCGTCGCGGGCTATGACACGCAGGTGCTGCTCTACTCCGCAACCGCAATCGGCAGCGACGGCATCATGGCGGGCGCATCGGTGGATGTGAGCGTCACCCTCCGCCGCGGCATGACGGGCGAGGCCGTCCGCGCGCTCCAGCAGCGGCTGATTACCCTCGGCTTCCTCTCCGGCACGGCAGACGGCATTTACGGCACAGCGACCGCCGAAGCCGTCTACAACTTCCAGAAGCGAAACGGACTCATCCGTGACGGCGTGGCGGGCAACAAAACGCTGATTGCCCTCTACTCCGCCTCTGCCGCCACCCCGACCCCCGCGCCGACGGTGGTGTTCGTCAAGAAGCTGCAATACAACAAGTCCAAGGGCGAAGAAGTCAAGCTCGTGCAGACCCGCCTGACGGAACTGGGGTACTATTCCGGCAACATCAGCGGCAATTTTCTGGGGCACACGCGCAACGCGGTGAAGGCATTCCAGCAGCAGAACGCGCTGAGCGTGGATGGCATCGTGGGCGAAAACACATGGAACGCGCTGTTCAACGACCCGGATGTGCGTGCCGCGACTGATGATCCGAAGCCTACGCCCGAACCGACGCCTGTGCCGTTTGCCATCACGGTGGACGTCAACAATCAGGTGACGACCGTCTACGGGCGCGACGAAAACGGCGATTACACCGTTGTTGTGCGGCAGATGCTCTGCTCCACCGGCACGCGCAAGAATCCGTCGGATATCGGCACATTCACACTCAACGGGCGCACGGCGCGCTGGTGCTACTTCCCGGAGTGGGGCAGCCACGCACAGTACTGGACGCGCATCAACTCGTCCATTGCGTTCCATTCCGTCATTTACAACACGGTCAATACCATGGATTTATCGGTCAAGTCCTACAAGAACCTCGGCAAGCGCGCGTCGCACGGGTGCATTCGCCTGACCGTTGCGGATGCGAAGTGGATTTATAACAACTGCGGCGCAGGGACGGTCGTCACGATTCGCGCCGATATGCCCGCTGACCCGGAACTCCGCGCCGCGCTGAAGCTCCCCTCGCTGAACACGAAGAACATGCTGCCCTACGTCACGCCGCAGCCGACCGCCGAGCCGGATTATCGCGCCGGGACGATGCCGCCGCAGCCCTTCCGGACGCTGAAAGTGAACAGCTCCGGCGAGGATGTGTACTGGATGCAGCGGAAGCTGACGGATCTTGGCTACTATTCGGGCAAATGCTCCGGCACGTTCCTTGCGGGCACGCAGAACGCGGTGAAGGCGTTCCAGAAGGCGAACGGGCTGTCCGTGGACGGCATTGCGGGTCAGGCAACGCAGACGCGCCTGTTTGAAGACCCGAACGTTGTGCCCTACTCCCCGCCGACCGTGCCGCCGACGGCGACCCCGACCCCCGCGCCGGAAACGCCCGCGCCGAGCGCCGCGCCGACGGCATCTCCGGCGGATGATCTGCCTCTGCCGGGCGCGTCCGGCGATTTCCCGGTGGATACGGTGACGACCGAAGCGCCGGTATATACGCCGGAGGGCTTGACGCTCCTGCCCAACGGCAGCATCTTCCTCGGCAGCGGCGGCGATGGACAGGCGCTGACGATGACCGTCACGCAGGATGGCGTGGGCTACACGCGCCGTCCGAGCCTGTGGGTGAACACGGTGGGCAGTCCGGTCATGTCCCTGCGCGAGCTGGCGGCCTGCATCGACGACTGGCAGCTGGATGTCAGCGAAAGCGGCGTGTGGGTGCTGTCCGCGGCAGGCTACACGGTCGTCATCCGCGAGACGGACAGCGGTTTGTCCGTGATGGTGGACGGCAGCCCAGTTGCGATGGAATCCGGCGCCGTCCGGCTGGACAACGGCGAAGTGTACATCTCCGACATGTTCCTGCGCACGGCGCTCAAAGCCACGACGATATTCGACTCCGACGAGCAGTCGCTGATTCTGTTCGTGCGGAACAAGTCCGTCAGCACCTCGGCAGACTGAAGGTAATTCGGAATTCGGAATGCGGAATGCGTTGGTTTGTTCGCGATTCCGCGAAAAGCAAAATAACCGCCCGGTGCATCTGTGTTTGGCAGATAACCGGGCGGATTTTTAATTGTACTCAACCGTTTCCTGATACGCCTTATACGTTGACGTGCAGAGCAGCTTGCGGTCGACTTCCTTGCCGTTCTGATACCAGATTTGGTAGGTTTCGACGACGTAGCCGGTGCGCTTCTTGATGGTCGTCTGCTGCGTGCCAGCGGCGAGTTTCGTGTTCTGGACGTACTTGGTGTCGCTCGGCGGGTCAATCGTGCGCGTGACGGTGCTTTCCAGGTCAATCGACACGCCGTCGGGCAGGAGCATCCCGTAAATTTCGACGGTGCACTTCTGCTTGGAATAATTCGCGACGATGTAAATCGGCCACTCGGTATCGTTCTTGAACTTGAAGTCCAGGTTCGGCCAGTTGACCGTCGCGTCCATCCCCTTCTGGACGTAGGAGCTCGGCCACGCGTGCGGGCTGCGGTAGACGATTTCCAGATTCGCGCGCGCGACGGCGTTGAAGAGCGTCGAGCTGGTCTGGCATACGCCGCCGCCCACCACATCGACCAGCTGCCCGGACACATACCCAAGCGCCACTTGATAGCCATTTTCAACGCTGCGCTTGCCCACCGTTTTATTAAAGCTGAAGCGCGCATTGTTTTCCAAAACCAGGCCATTGATCTTGGCGAAGGCAACGGCGATGTTAGCGTTTCTGATGTCGGTAGATGCGCGGTCTATGGCCGTAGAGGCCATGGCCAGAAGCGACACGCTCTGTTTTGCATCCGCCAGGGTAACTTTCGGTTCAATGCTGACCAAGGGAATATCATACCGGCCGCTTTCTCCCGTTGCGGCGCGGCGCAGAATTTCTGCTTTCGCGGCTTCCTGATCAATCGTGCGCCCATAAACAGGATTGGTAAAGGTGAAAGGTTCTTCGGCATTAGCAGGATCAAAGGCTGCAACCGCCGCATTCTGCGGGGCACGATATACATTTTCTGCAATGACCTGCAGGATATATTCGATTTGTCCAGACGAGCCATCGGCCGGTTCAATATAGCCCTGATAGGATTCCTGCGCAAGCCGCTGCGCATCGGAAAGATACTG
>OIXQ01001206.1_pt1 | contig 10397 bp, 8 predicted proteins | sample 1587791 | NCBI WGS metagenome assembly OIXQ01 (sample SAMN03283273) | human gut metagenome | biome: human-associated habitat; material: feces | host: Homo sapiens | place: Peru | collected 2012 | reverse complement strand
GCACTCCCACCGCACAGGAGCTGGGCGTGACCCAGCATTGCCGCCTGCTGGTGGTGTCCGGCGTGGAGCTGCTCAGCGACATGCTCGCTGAACTGGAGGCACAGTAATGTCCTTTGCCCACCTCCACGTCCATACAGAATATAGCCTTCTGGATGGCGCCTGCCGCATCCGTGACCTGCCGAAGCTGGTCAAGGAGATGGGGCAGACTGCCTGCGCCATTACGGATCACGGCGCCATGTACGGCGCTATCGACTTTTACCGGGCCTGCAAGGCGGAGGGGATCCACCCCGTCATCGGCTGCGAGGTGTATGTGGCCCGCCGTACCCGCTTTGACAAGCAGCATGAGTTTGATACCGAGTCCCGCCATATGGTGCTGCTGTGCAAAAACGAGACGGGCTACCGCAATTTATCCTATATGGTCAGCCAGGCCTACATAGAGGGCTTCTACATCAAGCCCCGCATCGACCTGGACCTGCTGCGGGAGCATTCCGAGGGGCTGATCGCCCTGTCCGCCTGCCTGGCCGGCGAGATCCCCAAGCGGCTGCTGAACGGCGACTACGCCGGTGCAAAGGAGTACGCCCTGACCATGCGGGACATCTTCGGCGAGGAGGACTTTTACTTAGAATTGCAGGATCACGGTATCGCCGAGCAGGCCGAGGTGAACCGTGGTATCCTGCGGCTGCACAACGAGACAGGCATCCCGCTGGTGTGTACTAACGACGCCCACTACCTGCGGAAGGAGGACGCGGAGAGCCACGACGTGCTGCTGTGCATCCAAACCGGCAAGACGGTGGACGACGAGAACCGTATGCGGTATGAACCAAGAAATTTCTATCTCCGCTCCACGGAGGAGATGGAGGAGCTGTTCTCCGCCTATCCCGATGCGGTGGCCAACACCCAACGTATCGCCGACCGCTGCCAGCTGGAGTTTACCTTCGGCAAATATCATCTGCCGGAGTTCAAGCTGCCGGAGGGATACGATTCGCCCACCTATCTGCGGGAGCTGTGTGAGCAGGGCTTTGCGCGGCGGTACGGCGACCGAAAGCCGGAGTACCGCAAGCAGCTGAATTATGAGCTGGACATGATCGAGAAAATGGGGTTTACGGACTATTTCCTCATCGTGTCCGACTTCGTGCGCTATGCCAAGAGCGTGGACATCCCGGTAGGACCTGGGCGCGGCTCCGCCGCAGGGTCCATGGTGTCCTATTGCCTGGAGATCACGGACATCGACCCCATGAAGTACGATCTGTACTTCGAACGATTTCTGAATCCGGAGCGGGTATCCATGCCCGATATCGATATGGACTTCGGCGACACCCGACGCGGTGAGGTGGTGGACTACGTGCGCCGGAAGTACGGCGATGACCGCGTGGCCCAGATCGTCACCTTCGGCACTATGGCAGCCCGCGCTGCCATTCGGGATGTGGGTCGCGCTCTGAACATGACCTACGCCGAGGTGGACGTGGTGGCCAAGCTGGTGCCGGCAGGGCCAGGGGCGCTGCACATCACGCTGAAGGACGCTCTGAAGCTCAGCAAGCAGCTGGCGGACGTGTACCGCGATGATCCGCGGGTGAAGAAGCTCATCGACACGGCCATGGCACTGGAGGGCATGCCGCGCCACGCCTCCACCCACGCGGCAGGCGTGGTCATCACCAAGCAGCCGGTGTACGAGTATGTGCCGCTGGCACGGAATGACGACGCCGTGGTGTGCCAGTACGTTATGACCACACTGGAGGAGCTGGGCCTGCTGAAAATGGACTTTCTGGGCCTGCGGAATCTGACGGTGCTGGACGACGCAGTGAAGATGGTGCAGGCCTACAAGCCGGACTTCAGACTATCGGACATCCCCGATGACGATCCGGAGACGTATGAGATGATCTCCCGCGGGCAGACCTCCGGCGTGTTCCAGATCGAGTCCACCGGTATGACCGGCGTGTGCGTGGGGCTGAAGCCCCAGAGCATCGAGGACATCACCGCCGTCATAGCCCTGTACCGCCCCGGCCCGATGGAATCCATCCCCCGGTTCATCGCCTGCAAGCACGATCCCAAGCTGGTGACGTACAAGCATCCCAAGCTCATCCCTATTCTGTCCGTGACCTACGGGTGCATCGTGTATCAGGAGCAGGTCATCCGCATTTTTCAGGAGCTGGGCGGCTTTTCGCTGGGGCAGGCGGACATGGTGCGCCGCGCCATCAGCAAGAAGAAGGCCAAGGAGATTGAAAAGGAGCGGCAGGCATTCGTCTACGGTGATAAGGAGCGGGGCATTACCGGCTGCGTCGCAAACGGCATCGAGGAGGCCACGGCCCAGGCCATCTATGACGAGATCTTCGACTTTGCCAACTACGCCTTCAACAAGGCCCACGCTGTCAGCTATGCGGTGGTGGCCTATCAGACGGCGTATTTCAAGTGCCACTACACCAAGGAGTACATGGCGGCGCTGCTCACCAGCGTGCTGGACAACTCCGACAAGGTGGCGGGCTATATCGGCGAGTGCCGTGAGTGCGGCATTGCGTTGCTGCCGCCGGATGTGAACCGTTCCTATGACCGGTTCACCGTGGAGCCGGAGGGCATCCGATTTGGTCTGGTGGCCATCAAGAATATCGGCCGCGGCTTCATCCAGTCCGTGGTGCGGGAGCGGGAGCAGAGAGGATTTTTCCGGTCATTCCAAGACTTCTGCCAGCGGATGTACGACTGCGGCGATATGAACAAGCGTGCGGTGGAGAACCTCATCCGCAGCGGCACCTTCGACAGCCTCGGGGACCGGCGGTCCCAGCTCATCGCGGTGTATGAAACGGTGCTGGACGCCATCGGCAGCACACGGCGGCAGAACGTGGAGGGACAGCTGGATATGTTCGGTGGCTCCTCCGGTCAGGAGCACGAGGCGGCCAGGATCCACCTGCCGGACATCCCTGAGTACTCCGCCACCGAGCGGATGCATATGGAGAAGGAGACCACGGGGCTGTATCTCTCCGGCCATCCCATGACGGACTGGCGGCCCACGGCCCAGCGGGGAGGGGCAGTGCCTATCCACGAGATCATGGACGATTTTGCCAGCGAGGATGGGCCTGTGCGGTTCGCCGACGGGCAGAACGTCACCGTGGCGGGCATCGTGACCTCCAGCCGGACAAGGACCACCAAGAACAATACGCTGATGGCCTATGTGGTGGTGGAGGACGAGACGGCGGCCATCGAGCTGCTGTGCTTCAGCCGCACCATCGACCAATGCGGCAGCTACATGGCGGTGAACACGCCGGTGCTGGTGAAGGGCAGGCTGTCCGTGCGGGACGAGAAGCCGCCCCAGATCATGTGCGACAGCATCTATCCGCTGGAGCAGAGCATCCCCGTAGGGGAGGAGCACCGTCCAGCGGCGCCAAAGGAGCGGTCCGTCATCTATCTGAGGGTGCCCAGCATGGACAGCCGTGAGTTCCGGCACATCAGTCTGGTGATGACCATGTTCGAGGGCGATACGCCCCTGAAGGTCCGCGTGGCGGACACCGGCAAGATGCTGGGCACCATGTGCCTGGATCATCCGGCCTTCCTGCAGGAGTGCAGAGAGTGGCTGGGGCAGGAGAATGTGGTGGTACGGAAGAAATAACGAGTACGGGTGCGGCGCTGCGGCGCCGCACCTTTGTGCGTTTCGGGCATACACTGTACTGAAAGAGCCATTCTTTCAGTACTTATTAGGAGGTCATTCAAATGCCTGAAAATCTGATGCCGGGCCCCGTCTGCGATCTCAGCAGCGTGCGTGAGTCCGTTTGCGTCCATACACGGAAGATCTTTGATTCCTGCCGCGACAAGGACTGCGTGGAGGATCTGCGGTTCTATCCCACCACGGCGGCGCAGGAGGTGCTGAGCACCTCTCAGATGATCAAGGGCGGCACGGCGGAGCTGCTGTATATTTACACGGATGTGGAGCCGGTGACATTTAACCGTGGGTTCTACTCTATCGATATGCGGTTTTTCTACCGCGTGACGCTGCAGGTCTGCACAGGCACGCCCCGCTACGCCGAGGCCGAGGGACTGTGCGTGTTCGACAAGCGGTGCATCCTGTTCGGCAGCGAGGGGAACGCCAAGATCTTCTCCTCCGACACGGCCTTTGACGAGCTGGACGTCCCCAACCGGATGCGCACGAATCTGCCCATCGCTGTGGTAGAGGCGGTGGACCCCATCGTGCTGGACACCAGGGCAGCGGATTGCCCACCGACACCCAGCTGCGACTGCGGGCGGCTGATGGAGATCCCGTCCTTTATTGCCCAGAGCTTCAGCGGCCAGCTGGTGTTCGATGACAGTGCCAGCCGCCGGTTCTACGTGACGCTGGGGCAGTTTACACTGGTGCGGCTGGAGCGGGATACCCAGCTGCTCATCCCCGTGTATGATTACTGCGTGCCGCAGTCCGAGTGCCCCTGCGACGCGCAGGAGGATCCCTGCGGCCTGTTCCGCAGCGTGGCGTTCCCTGTCAACGAGTTCTTCCCGCCCAATACGGTGGATGCACCCAACGACTACAACAGCACCCGCAGCTATTGCGCCTGCCACTGAGCGTAAAGAGGAGGAGCTGTGCCTATGGCGCGGCTCCTCCTCTTTACAAATCCCGCTTTTTTGCGTATAATAGAATAAAGCGACAGGGAGGGATACGCTATGGGTATCGGCTTCATTCAGGACAAGCTGGAGATCAAGTTCCTCATTTTATATATCGCCGCCCGTGTGACGGAACCGCTGACGCCGGAGGACATGCAGGACCTGACCATGTGCGACGATGGCATCGACTATTTCGACTATGCCGAGTGTCTCAATGATCTGGTGAAGACGGAGCACCTTCGCCTGACAGAGGAGGGACGGTACGCCATCACCGACAAGGGCATGAAGAACAGCCAGATCTGCGAGTCCAGCCTGCCGCTGTCTGTGCGGCAGCGGTCGGACAGAAACATCGCTGCCTATAACAAGGCGGCACTGCGGCGCGCCCAGGTACAGAGCCATGTGACGGAGCGGCCCAACGGAACGTATACTGTGACGCTGGCGCTGCGGGACGATGTGGATCAGCTGATGGAGCTGCAGCTGATGGTGGCGGACCGGCCTACGGCCGATGCACTGGCCCAGCGGTTCCAGCGGGAGCCGGAGCGGCTGTACGCCCAACTCACCGGTCTGCTGTGCGGCGGAGACAACGTCTGAGAGACATCATAGAGTAAAAAAGCACCGCGGCAGTGCCGCGGTGCTTTTACGTTACTTTTTCTTCTTTTTGCCGGCATCCTTGGGCTTGCCGTCCATGCCGATGGGAGGTTTTCCGTTGATAGCGCGGTAGTGGTTGACCTTATCCACACGCTTCTGACGCTTCAGAGCCTTTTCTTTCTCCTTGGCCTTCTTGGCGGCGGCTTTTTTGTCTGCCTCCTTCTTCTGGCGGTAGGCTGCCTTTTCGGGATCCTCCACAAGGTCCTTGTACTTTTCAGGGTGGCGGGCCCAGTCGATACGATAGACCGTCAGGCCGATCAGCAGGGCAGCGCCTATGATGATAATGCCGTAAAAAAGAATATCCCAGAACATAGAAGGACCTCCTGCACAAGTTTCTATCAGTATACCCCAAAGGACGGCTGTTTGCAAGAAATTTGTAGTCGGGCGGAAGGGAAGGGGCAGAAAACTGTTGTCATTTACAGGGAGAAAGCGTATAATAGCTCTGAAAAACCGCTCACAGCAAGTATGGGAACAAATTTCACGGAGGTAAACATCATGCTGACAAACTTTAAGGAACTGGAAGACTATGTGCTGAGCCGGAACATGAAGAAGCGCATCGCGCTGGCCAATGCCCATGACGAGCCGGCGCTGTCCGCCGTAGTCCATGCCCACCGCAAGGGCGTGGTCGATGGTACACTGGTGGGCAAGAAGAACGAGATCATCGCCATGCTGCACGACATGGGCGAGAACGAGAGTGACTACGAGATCGTGGATTTTGATGGTGAGGAGCTGGAGGCCGCCAAGATCGCCGTGCAGTTGGTGCGGGAGGGCAAGGCCGACATCCCCATGAAGGGCATACTCCAGACCTCCAACTTTGCGCGGGCTATCCTGAATAAGGAGACGGGCCTGATTCCTAAGGGCGGCCGCCGTCTCGTCAGCCAGTGCGGTATTTTTGAGTACGAGGGTCGGTTTATCATGATTACCGACGCCGCTATCAACATCGCTCCTGACGTGGAGACCCAGATCGGCATCGTGGAGAACGCGCTGCCTGTGGCCCGCGCGCTGGGCGTGGAGTGCCCCAAGGTGGCCGTGCTGTCCGCTGTGGAGAATGTCACAGACAAGATGCCGTCCACCGTCACCGCCAGGGAGATCGCGGAGCGGGGCGTGGAGGGCTGCGTCATCTCCGGCCCGCTGGCACTGGACGGCGCTATCTCCATGGAGTCCGTGAAGCACAAGGCCATTAAGGACCCCGTGGCCGGTCAGGCCGACATCCTGCTGGTGCCGTTTATCGAGATTGGCAATGTGCTGTATAAGGCATGCAGCTACATTGCGGGCAAGACCATGGCCAGTACCATCTGCGGCGCGTCCTGCCCCGTCATCATCACCAGCCGTGCCGATACGCCGGACAGCAAGTACTACTCCATCCTGATGGCTGTGCTGCGCTGCCTGAAGGCGTAACACATGGCGACATCCGACGATTATCTGACCTTCGTGCTGGAGCAGCTCCCGCCGCTGGGGGTCGTGCGCAGGATGCACCCTGCGGCTGCCCCTACGAAGGGGCGAAGGAGCACTACATGCTGGACGTGGAGGATCGCGAGCTGACGGAGCAGGTGCTGCGGGCTGTCGAGGCCGCTACGCCGCTGCCGAAGGCAAGAAAGAAGAAATAAGCAAAGCAAAGGACGGTTTGCACCGTCCTTTGCTTTGCTTATGGTGAACCGATAGTGGCCTGGATGAAGGGGGGACTCCCGCAAAAGAGACGCTTGCAGAACGGTTCAGTTGCGCGGGAAAAACCAGCGTGTGTGAACGACAGTCACACACGCTGGTAAATAGAACTCGGCTATCTGTGCGGTAGCTTTTCGGTAAACGTCGGCATGGCGAAGACTACCGCTGCTGCACGGACTGAGCAATAACAATTATTTTGTTCAATCTTGACAGCACCCAGAAACTCTGCTACCATACCTGCAACGCAAAAGGGAAGCCCGAATAATTGGGTACATGAGATTGAACAAAATAAAAATTTTGTTCAATCGAGTGGAGGCGGATGGATTCAGTGAGAGTAAAATTGAGATTAATATTCGGCTGCCGCCGGTATCACGGGATTTACATCTCAATGTCTGCCGCTATCATATTTGATATTTGGAGGTTCTTATGGACCATCGTACAGATTCGCCCCAGCTGCTGCTGGATTTTCTCAGCTACCACGAAACTATCAAGGCACATTCCAGGCATACCGTGGATGAATATTACCTGGATATGCGGAATTTTTTCCGCTACCTTAAGCAATCCCGCAATCCGACACTGGCTGACAAGCGGCTGGACGAGATCGACATCCACGATGTGGACCTGTCGTTTATCGCGTCCATCACGCTGACGGATATCTACGGATACCTCACATATCTCAGCCGCGACCGGCTGCAGCATCAGAATAGTGAAAATTCTGACAAAGGATTGAGCGCTGCATCCCGTGCCCGTAAATTGGCCACGATACGCTCATTTTTCAACTATATCTGCAACAAACGACACCTATTGGAGAACAATCCCTGCAAGGACGTGGATACGCCCAAGCAGATGAAGTCCCTCCCCCGCTATCTGACGCTGAACGAGTGCCTATCCCTGCTGGAGTCAGTGGATGGGGCACACAGAGAACGGGATTACTGTATTCTGACGCTGTTTTTGAACTGCGGACTACGTATTTCGGAGCTGACTGGGCTGGATGTCAATGACATCCAGGACGATGCGCTGCGGGTGCTGGGCAAGGGCAGCAAGGTGCGGGTAGTGTATCTCAACGGCGCCTGCAAGGACGCGCTGGCCCAGTACATGGCGGTGCGACGACCTGTCAGCGGCAAGGACCGGAACGCACTGTTCCTCTCCGGCCAGAACAAGCGCATCAGCCGGTCCACGGTCCACGCCTTGGTAAAGAAGCACTTGTCTGGCGCGGGGCTGGACAGTGAACGATATTCCAGTCACAAGCTGCGGCACACGGCGGCCACGCTGATGCTGCAGAACGGCGTGGATGTCAAGGCGGTGCAGGAAGTTCTGGGCCACGAACACCTAAACACCACAGAGATATATACCCACATCGACAACGAATCCCTGCGCGTTGCTGCAAAGGCAAATCCCTTGTCAAACGTGAAGATAAAAAGAAAAATTGAAGATACAGATAAGGAGACGGAGGAATAAACCTCCGTCTCCCCTTTTATTCGTCGTAAAAACCCAGAATGTGCAGGATCCGTAGCTCCTGATACTCGTAACTGCTGAGTGGACGCCAATCGGCATCGGCGCTGTGGGCGGCTACCAGTATTTTGTCCGGTGAACCGTCAACGCTGGACTGCACCACCACCGGCGAGTGCTGGAAAGTGCTGCCGTTGAACCGGAGCTGGATCACATCGCCCAGCTGGGCGTCCCGCAGGTCGGTCGTGGCATGCGCCACAGGGCCCAGCGATGTCCGGGGACGGGTGAGGAAGTCGTAGAGGTACTCCACGCCGGTCCAGGACGGAGATTTGTTGTTGGCGTTGATGTAGTACCAGCCGTAAAGCGGCGTTTCGTTCATGACGCCGGTGCCGGCGTAGATGCACTGCGATGCGAAATTTGTGCAGTCGCCGCCGATGGCTTCGTAATTGTAGAACTGTGGGTCACGACCGTAGGCCCAGCGGTGTGCGTACAAAACGGCGTTGAGTCGCCGATAGGGGCGAAATACCATGCTGCATCCCTCCAATAGCATCCTATGCTGCGGTGGCGCGTACTGTTCATTGACATTTCCGGTAAAATGCGGTAATCTTATACGGAACATTAAGGAATGGAGGTCCCCCATGAATACAGCAGAGCTCTCCCGCGTATGCCGTCAGGTACGTCGGGATATTATCAACATGACGGCAAATGCCGGTTCCGGCCACCCCGGCGGCTCCCTCTCTGCGGTGGAGCTGATGGTCAGCGTGTTTTACAACCATATGCGTGTCGATCCCCAGAATCCCAAGGCGGAGAACCGCGACCGCTTCGTGCTGAGCAAGGGCCATGCGGCCCCCTGCTACTACGGCGTGCTGGCGGAAAAGGGCTTTTTCAGCCGCGATGAGTTCAAGAACTTCCGGCAGTTGCACAGCATCCTGCAGGGCCATCCCGACTGCAAGAAGGTGCCCGGCATCGATGCCTCTACTGGATCGCTGGGTCAGGGTTGCTCCATCGCCGTGGGTATGGCGCTGGGCGCCAAGCTCCAGGGCAAGGATACCAAGGTTTTTGCCATGCTGGGCGATGGCGAGTGCCAGGAGGGCCAGATCTGGGAGGCACTGATGTCCGCCGCTCACTACAAGCTGGACAACCTGACGGTCATGGTGGACAACAACGGTCTGCAGATCGACGGCAGCAACAACGAGGTCATGAGCCTGGGTGATCTGGCGGCCAAGCTGCGGGCCTTCGGCTTTGACCTGTATGAGATCGATGGCCACGATCTGGATGCCATCGAGGCGGCGCTGAGCGCGCCGGTGACGGCTGGTAAGCCCAAGGCCATTCTGGCCCATACGGTGAAGGGCAAGGGCATTTCGTTTATGGAAAACCAGGTAGGCTGGCACGGCAAGGCTCCCAACGAGGAGCAGCGCCAGCAGGCCCTGAAGGAATTGGAGGACTGAGCCATGAGTGAGAAAATTGCAACCCGTGAAGCCTACGGCAAAGCCCTCGTGGAGCTGGGAGAACAGAACGAGAAAGTAGTGGTGCTGGACGCCGATCTGGCCGGCGCCACCATGACCAAGTATTTCAAGGCGGCCCATCCTGACCGCTTCTTTGACTGCGGTATCGCTGAGGCCAACATGATGAACATCGGCGCGGGCCTGTCCACTATGGGGCTCATCCCCTTCTGCTCCACCTTCGCCATGTTCGGCGCAGGCCGTGCCTACGAGCAGATCCGAAACTCCATTGCCTACCCCAAGTTCAACGTGAAGATCTGCTGCTCCCACGCCGGTGTGTCCGTGGGTGAGGACGGCGGCAGCCACCAGTCCATTGAGGACATCGGCCTGATGCGGCTGATCCCCGGTATGACGGTGATCGTCCCCGCTGACGCCAACGAGGCCCGCAAGGCCACCTTCGCACTGGCGGAGTTCCAGGGCCCTGCCTATATGCGTCTGGCCCGTCTGGCAACGCCTGTTTTTGAGGAGGACTATCCCTTTGAGATTGGCAAGGCCAACGTTCTGCGGGAAGGCAAGGACGCGGCGGTGTTCGCCTGCGGCCTGATGGTCAACGAAGCCTTG
>OIXQ01001204.1_pt1 | contig 10404 bp, 6 predicted proteins | sample 1587791 | NCBI WGS metagenome assembly OIXQ01 (sample SAMN03283273) | human gut metagenome | biome: human-associated habitat; material: feces | host: Homo sapiens | place: Peru | collected 2012 | reverse complement strand
ATGATCCTGTATAACCCGTAATCATAACCACCAGTAATCTGGTGGTTTGACCTGCCCCTAAAAGGGGCGTTGAAGGTTTGACACCGCATTACCATTTCAGGCAGCCGCTTCAAGCGGCTGGTTTCGGATATACTCCGCTATGATCTTTTTGTTGCGTCCCACAGTATCCACATAGTACCCTCTGCACCAAAAATTCCTCGACCCATACTTGTACTTCAAATTCGCGTGCCTGTCGAAGATCATCAAACTGCTCTTTCCCTTGAGAAATCCCATGAATTGTGCTACACTTAGGTACGGTGGAATACTCACCAGCATATGTATGTGGTCTATGCACGCCTCTGCCTCCAGTATTTCCACGTTCTTTTGCTTGCACAATGTCCGCAGTATTTCTCCTATGTCTTTCTTCAACTGTCCATAGATCTCTTTTCTGCGGTACTTCGGTGCGAATACGATGTGATACTGACAACGGTATCTTGAATGTGATGTGCTTTTTATCTCGTTTCTTTCGTCTTTCTTAATCTGCATAAAAACTCCTATTGCTCTGGTAATGCGGTCGCCAAACCTTTACCAGTATACCGCAATAGGAGGTTTTACTCATGCTAAAGCTATTTTTCTTCCCCCGGTAGAACCGGGGGTTTATTTCCACGCCCGAAGGCACCAAAAAACGGGAGGCAGGTCATCAACCTGCCTCCCTCGTGTTTCGCTTACTATGTCTGATAACGATGTTCTATCTGCGATCAACTCATGCTACAGGACAATTTATAGTAGGCATATACGGCTATACAGTAGATCCAAAGGATAAGCAGTTGGCTTTTGACATTTATCGATGGATAGTTTCCATTTTTCCAAGTCCTCAAAAGATAATTCTCCCAAATGATCTATTGAAATGCTGTATCCTACTTTTAATTCCGCATGTTCGAATACCGCACCTTTTCGCGCCACAGTTGCCGAATCACCGCAACGGTATTCTGATAGTTTTTTATGCCTAACCACTCGTGCAAAAGCGATTTCAGAATAAGTTCATGGTGATAGGGTGGTTTCTCCGGCTTGTATTGAGTCTTTTACTATCATAGAATTAGGGGTGTTAACAAATAGTAAGCATTCGCTTCGATCGATCATATACAAATATGTCGCAATGCATATTTTTATGACCGTTACGTCAGGGAAAGAGCCTCTCGCATAGTCAAGGCTTCCACGCATAATTAAAAAATTGGAGTTAGTAATCGACAGCAACAGCGTTTTTTAGGATAATTAAAATTATTCTAAAACGAAAGGAATTTATCGGAGTTATGAGTAAAGAGCTGGCAACAAGATACCTATCAACGTGTGAGACCCAGCGTAACTTAAGTAGCAAAACATTAAAGGCATATCGAATAGATTTGCAGCAGTTCGCGGAGTTTCACGGTGAGACACAATCCTTTTCTAAAGAATCAATACTGGAGTACATAGAGGCTCTGAATGCAAAATACAAACCACAAACGGTAAAAAGAAAAATCGCATCAATACGCGCTTTTTTGCAGCATTTAGAAGAAGAACAAGTAATTGAAGAGAACCCATTTAAGCGGATAAAACTCCGTATGCGGACACCCAAAATACTACCAAGGGTTATACCCATGTCACTAATTGAAAAAATGCTGAGAATCGCACACCAAGATATTGCTAACATGTCACACCGAAAGAAAGCTATAGCCATCCAAAATGCACTTGTTTTGGAACTTTTGTTCTCAACAGGAATGCGCGTGGGCGAATTGTGTGGATTGTCAAGGCTAGATGTAAATATTGAAACCGGTACTTTATTGATAATGGGGAAAGGGGCAAAGGAACGTCTTCTTCAAATCGGCAATGAAAAGGTGATAGAACTACTAAAGGATCATTGTAGCGGCTGTGCATATAGCTCATCCGCTTTGTTCATTAACCGCATTGGAAATCCCATATCGGAGCAATCAATACGAACTATAGTAAAGGGTTTCGCTCGCCGAGTCGACGCACAAATGCATATCACCCCCCATATGTTTCGACATTCGTTCGCAACAGCACTTCTAGAAGCCAATGTGGACATCCGGTATATACAGAAACTCCTTGGCCATAGTTCAATTATGACAACACAAATCTATACAGCAGTATCAACCGCAAAGCAACGCGAAGTGCTGGTTAATTGCCACCCTAGAAACCAAATGGCGATATAAATGCACAGCAAGCGGATGACAATTCTATGGAGAGTTGATTTCATTAGCTTTGCGCGCATTTTGCTCGGGACTAGCTAGTCTAATGCCCTGTTGTAAAATAGAAGCCGGATTTTCGTAATATTTGCCGCAGTTCGTATCTTAAGCCACGAAATAGCCCAGACCACCAACAAGGAGGTCTGGGCTATTGCTTATCTTAATGAAATTAGGTTTAGCCGGAGATTTTGGGTTCATGTGTGGTTAGCTTTGGCGGTCACCATGTGGCTCGTGGTGACGTTTGGTAGTTGCAAATAAGCGACAGTGCTGGTTGGCCAATGACAGTTTGGCATTGCCACATCATATGTATAATGGCTACATAACCTCTAAATGCCAGTAAGAAGAGTACTGTTTCTACATTTGCGGTCAATTATAGGAGATAATACCTGATTATCCTGCGAAAGTAATTGCTCAGGAGGTCCAATATGTTTATACATAGGTTATCAAGCATAGATCATATCAGTGAATTGGAAAAGACCTACGAACACACGACCGGATTAAAAGTGCTAAATGTGTCGAGTTGGCACATTTCAGAATCATTTCGAAATGTACAGCTAAAGCACTTTTGCCCTCCACAAATTGGCAATGCATTTGACTATGTGTATACATATAGTATCCCGGTTCATATTCGGCAAGCTATCCTCAAGAAACTTGGATCTGTCTCCGAAGCGAGCACAATCCTCATTTCCCCCAACAACACTATATCCATAATAAATGTTATAAACTTACTTAAACATCATGGGATAAATAATGTGTGCATTGTAAATCCGTCATATTTTTCTGTGGCACACGCTTTAACTTCTGCAGGTATTTCTTATACATATATAAGCATGAACCGCTTCAATGAGAAATATGTATTTCCCATTGAAGCGATCCTGCAAGGCAACTATGATGCGGTTTGGATCACATCACCAATCTACTCGACAGGGGTGTACCTTGACCCAAACGAAATTGAGAAACTTCGCTATTTAATTAGGCGGAAGGTTTTTGTTGTTGCCGATGAGAGTTTTGCATTACCCGGACATGAACTGATTAGGGATATCGGCATATCTACGCATTTAATTTCCATTTATTGTCCACATAAGGCCATTTCGTGTAATGGCTACAAGTTCTCTGGAATTGTGACATCTGATATATATGAGGACTTCTTGGAACAATGGGTGGATGTCTTAAGTGGAAATTTGCCCCAATCTTGCTACGCATCCATCTACCATTACTTAACGCCTAATTACGAAGAATGCGTTAACAGCTTTCAAGTGGAGATAGAAGAAGCTATAAAAGCCATTTCTCCTTTCCTCAGAAGTTCACATCATACAACGGACGCCAACGCAATTGGAAGTTTAATCTCAGTATACTGCGATAATATTGATTTTAAGCAGACGACTGGGGACGTTTTCTTTCAACAGTTACACAAAAAAACCTGTACATCGTTCTATCCAGGATGGCTCAATGGATTCGGTCAGGAATATGGGACCTGTTTTCGGGTCAATCTTGCTCAAGATAGCCTTTTATTTCGGCAATCAGTGCAAAGACTATTATCTTACCTTGATACACTCTAACTTTTGGATATAACCTTTATTCGCTTTACATTGCTTTGATTATAGCCTTTTTTTCGCTTATCTATTACTATGTTGTATTCAACAATAACTTTTACTGCGGATACCATCTCACTCTGTGCATTCACCGTAATGCCGGGCGATAGATATATTGCGGGAATTATTATATTTGTGCTTTCGGTGCTTGGGGGTTGGGGGGCTTCCTTTTTTGCTCGTTTTGTTGCACGAACCTCAGATACAATCGGTACTATAACGCCTATAAGGGCCAAAAAAACATCAATATAAGGCAAGGATGCAGACATTGCCTCAATATACTCTATGAATGATCCTTTCTCAGTTTTTATCTGTATTGGCTTCTTGTAATTAGGCATCATTGCCGACAGTATTTCAACAAGAGGGATTTCAGGTTGCTCTTCATATGTGATTTGTAGTATAATTGCTTCTTCTTCAATATTGCAAATATCTAGCGTACGGGTAAATTCAAGGAACATAAAATAGGTTGCATTTCTAAGTGTATTTAAATCACTTTTGGCTTTTTCCCGTGCGGTATTTGAAATTGTATTGTATGATGATTCTTCTATTATTTGAGAGAGTTTACGTTCCATGAGAAAAATCGTAATTGGTGCGATTTCCTTTACCTCATACATATAGGTTACTAGACTACCAAAAAACGTTATTTCTTCATTCTTTAGCATGAGATTTTTCTTTAGCAGAAGATGCATCAATTCTATGCATTTTAGCATTACCTCGTCCTTACTCTTTGTATTGTCACCAAGTTCAAGTATGCCAATATTTAAGAAGAGCTTACGGTCATTATAAACCTGTTCAATGCGGGAAAAGACCGCTTGAATAAACTCACTAAAACAGTCCGAGATATAATATTCTGTTTCACCCATTACTGTGATGCGACAGTTTTCTAAGTCTTCCAACGAGATTCCATAGACAAATCCCAGCAGATATGCTTCAAATGTTGAGTTAGTTATATGACAATTCTCAAAACGGTGATAGTAGAAAACATTCTTAAACACCGCATTGTTGAAAGACGTGTTTTTATAGCAACTTGATGTTATGGAACTGTTCTGCGGTTGGAATGAATCAAAAATGCAGCTATCAAATGAGCATTTTGTCTGGGTAAGATCGTCAAATCCACAACTATTAAAATGGCATTCTACAAATGCACTATCAGACAGCATTGCTCCTTCAAAAGTGACAAAAGAAAAATCTGACTTCGCGATCCAAATAGATCGAATATCTGCGTTTTGGAACGAGCATTCTATGAATTTACAGTTAGAGAATCTTGTGCCTTCTAAATCTGCATTGTTAAAAGCGATATTTTCAAATATGCAATTCTCGAATATCGAACCATTAAACAGAGAATTAGCAACTGTGGCAGAACTCCAGTGTTCCCAACTAATATATTCAAAGCTAAAATTACTGTGAACCACAAGACTTCGTTCTGCGTTGTATTTACTTGGTTTATTCACCGGAAGCCCTCCTTCAATAATTATCCATAGTTTAACTTCTGCGCAGGATAATCAGGTATTATCTTATGCTATTTTCAGGAAACGACGAAGAGGATTCTTAGCTACTGCGATTTAAACAGCATTCAAAGCAATCATAGGTGTTAAGTGTTCCATAGAGCCAATCCGTATTGAACATTTGTCGTTGGCAAATATGGTTGTCCTCTAGGAAACCCTTGGGTAGCAGAATAGCTTGACTGATGAGATGATAGGTGATGGACGAACACGGCACGAATAGTGATAGTGTGATAGGGCAAATTTCCTAATTATCTTAGATATCTACCAATGCCTCCCTTATAGAATTGATTTAAGTCCGGGGTTGCCCGAATACAGGATAATCTCTAATTATCCTGTGTTCGAGCTTGTCATAATTTGAGTTTGAACGAGTGCGGTATTGCCGTGCTAGAGTGTTTATATGGGAGGCATTCGTATGGCGGAAAATTGGAAATATCAAGTTGCCCTTTCTTTTGCTGGAGAGCAGCGAGATTACGTAGAGCAGGTTTCCGATGCACTTGATAAAATGGGTATTGAGCACTTCTATGATAATGATAATCGAAGTGCTCTGTGGGGAAAGAATCTCACACAATGCTTAGATGAAATATATTATCAAGATTCCAGATTTGTGGTTGTTTTTATCTCCAAGGAGTATCGTGAAAAGAATTGGACTAAATGGGAAATGGCATCCGCGCAGGATCGCGCACTTCGTCAAAAAGATGAATATATATTACCGGTCTATTTCGATGATGTTCGACTTCCTGGATTAATTGGAAGTCTCGGGCATATTGATGCTCATACTACATCTCCCAAAGAGTTGGCAACACTTATTTATGAAAAAGTAATTGGCAAGAAGCCCAATCTTCTACATTCAAATTCACAACATGCATACTATCATGCACTAAGCAAACCAAGCGTTAATCTTCACGAACAAGAATTGTATGCACTTCAAAATTTATACAAAAATCTTCAGTCATCGACAGCTTTTGTGGTTTTTGGAGAAAAAGGGCTAGGAAAGCGCACAACTATCCAACTGTTTTTGGACGGAAAAGCTAATGTCATTCATATAGTACCAACAAGAGAACCGCATTACCAACTTGAACCGATAGTAGAAGCTTTATTAGGTATAGGGATTAAGTGTGACACTTGGAATGATCTGATGTTTCCAGAGATTCTCAAGAAACAGCTGCTTTCATATTGCAGGGAAAAACAAATTATAGTCTATTTTGAGGGATTGGATCAGTATGAAGATGAACTAGTTTCTTTTGCACTAGATTTGAGTAAAGAGGTTCTCGCTCGGTATCCCAATAGCAAAGCATTAATTCTTTTTGAATACGACAGTGATAGCGGTAATAGTCAACGCCTTGAGCAACGCCTATCTACACTTCCACCTATGAATCTGGAATTCGTTCCGTTTAAAAGAGCAAGTTCAGAGCAGTTACGAGTGTACTTAGAGATGGTATATGGTAAAATTGAGATTGCACCGGAAGATTTTCGCTATATTTTAAATTCTTCATATGGAAATATCATGTACCTTAATATAATCATGAATTATTTACGTATCCGCGGAATTCTTATTAAACGGGAGAAGATATTCACATGTGGGCATATTACCGAAGGCGCGTTAACAGACGTTCTCGGAGAGTACATTAGAGAGAGATATGAACGCCTAAACCCTGACTTGAAGGATGTCCTTTCAAAGTCTGCAATCATCGGAAACACATTCTCAAGCGAACTTCTCACCAGCCCTTTTGGAGTCATTCATGCGCAAGAACTGTTAAACAAGGTCGAACGCATTTCGTTATTGATCAAACATGAAAGTGAAGCGATATATGCATTTGAGTCCCCTGAATCGTTCCAAGTTATCAGTTCATCTATTGGTGAAAACGAACGCAAACAATGGCACGGCATTTTAGCCGATTTCTTTGCTCGACGATTGGAACGCTTAGAAAAGGGACACTTGCCGATTCATCCGCAAGAAGCAATCATTTATTTTCACTCAGCCTCGCGTCACTATAAATTTTCATGCAACTATGTAAAAGCCCTTACTTATTCTTATCAACTTGCCTGTCGGTATCTTGAAATTTCCGATTATTTGAATACGCAAAAGGCAATTTCGGAAGCGCGTTCTATGCTCGAACTAGTCGATGTGGTAGATATTCCTGATAAAAATTTGGAGTTTCATTTGGCACTTCTAGAAGCGCGCTGTTTAGCAGATATGGGGCGTTTTGGTAATGCGCTAGCGATATATCAGCGCTGCATTAAACACCTTCCGGCTGAGATCGATGTGCCTCTTGAATCTATCAAATTGGATGCAGCGCTCTGTTATTATTTAAACGGAGAGACGATTCCTGCATTAAACATAGCCGAAGACGTGAAAGATGAACTAAGGCAAAGCGCGCCTGAGAGCTTTCTGTATTGTAGAGCACTGTCATATCTTGCCTCATTTCATGACTGTACTGGAAATCTAAAGGAAAAACAAGACTACTTTATACAAGCACTAACCATTTGTAGAGCAAAAGCCTATCAAAGTGCGTACTATCAGCTCATAAAAAAAGCCAGTATGGTATATGATGAAGCAATTGCGATTAAAATGTATCCAGCTGCCGAGCAATATTTTGAAACGCATCATAAGATTAAATGCTTGGCTGAATTACAGCACAATGCCGCTACAGACTATCTCTATTTAGCCGCTAAAGAACGAATTCTGTCTCCATTGGAAAAAAGCATACAGCTTTTTTCGGAATTTGGCAGTGCAATGATTCATTATCCGCTAAACACCATGGGGATTTATTCTGCTGTATTTAGCAAAGATTATCATGAAGCAATTGACCGTTTCCGGCTGGCGTTGAGTTATCAGGTAGAGGCCTATTCACAAATTGTTCTCAAAGCCAATATAGCCAGTTGCTATATGGCTCTTGGAGAGTTCAAGCAAGCAAAAGTTCAGTTGTTGAGCATAGAATCACTATTGAAACTTCCGGTTAACGCAGATGTCTATGATTACCAAATATACCAGAATTTGATGTGGGCTCTCTATAACTACAAAACTGGCGAATATGAGAAATGCATCTCTTTTACGGAAAGATGTCTAAGTCTGCCAGCGCTGGAATCTAGATTTCAATATATGGCAAAGGCGCTTGCCTATGCGGCAAAAAATAAGTTGTGCGTTGATCAGAGCCCTATGATTGAAGTGGCACCTAAGCCGGTTTTAGATATCTACCGCAAGCATGAGATTATATTTTTCACTCTTCGCTTTTATGAATAAGTTGAAGCACCTGCTGTACGGGCTACTACATTGTAGACAATTTGTTCTAAGACCCAATCCGGTTCATAACCATGACAGGAGCAGCATAGGGTGAAACTATCATCTTCACCGAGGCCTGGCGCTGGGTTGAGTTCCAAAAAGTAGGGGGTTCCTTCGCTATCGATACGAAAGTCTGTACGGCTATAATCCCTACAAGATAGATGCCGATGGATCTTTTTGGCATTTTGATGCATCAATGACAAGGTTTCTTCCTGAAAATGGGCGTCTATTTTTGTACATGTACCTGAATATTTATCTTCTGCGCTGAAGATGTGAATAGGTGAGCCGCTTTTCCGAATGACTTCAACTGCTCCGAGAATTTTAGTCTTCGCTCCATCATATAGAACAGAAACATTAGCTTCTCGGCCAGCTATGTAGTGTTCACACAGTACCGGTTGGTTATAATTGCGAAGCAAATCATTAGCGCGATTCAGTAATGAGCATTGGTTATCAACATAAACAACGCCTGAGCTACTCCCTTCATAATTGGGCTTTAATACCCATGGCCCTGGGATTTGCAATGCTTGCTGAAAATCATCACTGCAGGAAATGACGCAAAACTCCGGGGTAAGGATATTGAGATATTTCGCCACTAATTTTGTGTGAAATTTACTTAAAGAAAGACTGAGCGCAAAAGCATCAGAACCAGTGAAAGGAATTCCGTTTATCTCAAGCAAAGACGGAATCCAACTCTCCCGATTTCTGCTTCCGATACCCTCAGCCATATTAAACACAACATCAACAGCGGGAAAGGTGTTGTTTTTAAGCAAATTATAAATTTCCTCATAATTACCCAATAAAACAACTGAGTGGCCTCTCTTCTCAAACAGCCTTTTAACATATTGAACTTCAGCCAATGTGCTAAAATCTGAATACTTCCAATCTTCGCTGTCCAGTTGGTAGTCTTCTTTTACATCATAGGCAATTCCTATTTTAAAAAAGGAAAATGTCAATGTCAATAAAGAGTTAGAAGAAATTGAGTTATTAGGAGATAAAATTTTAATACTTAGTGATAAATATGATGAATTAGATGAAAAGATTAAAGATTTTATGGATGGATTGCCTAATATACCAGATGATGATGTTATTGGGGGTGGAAAAGAAAATAATAAGGTTATAAAAACATTTAAAGGAAAACCAAAATTTAATTTCAAGCCTAAAGATCATACAACTTTAGCAACCGATCTTGAATTAATAGATTATGAAAGAGGTGTTAAATTAGGCGGACAGGGAAGTTGGATATATACAGGTGTTGGGGCACAACTAGAATGGGCATTATTAAATTATTTTATTAATGAACATTTAAAGGATAAGTGGCAATTTATGTTAGTACCACATATGTTAAAATATGAATGTGGATATGCTGCTGGACAATTTCCAAAATTTAAAGATGAGGTATATTGGTTAGATGGAGATTATAGAAAAGATGGTAAATTTATGTTACCAACTGCTGAAACAGCCTTAGTGAATGTACATAGAGATGAAATATTAAAAGAAGAAGAATTACCAAAAAAATATTTTGCATATACTCCATGCTATAGAAGAGAAGCTGGAAGTTCAAGAGTTGAAGAAAGAGGTACAATAAGAGGTCATCAATTTAATAAGGTTGAATTAATTCAATATACTACTGAAGACGATTCTGAAAGAGCATTTGATGAAATGCTACATAAGGCAGAAAAATTAGTCCAAGATTTAGGGTTACATTATCAGGTTAGTAAACTAGCTGCTGGTGATTGTAGTGCCAGTATGTGTAGAACGTATGATATTGAAATATGGATACCAAGTATGGGAATTTATAAAGAAGTATCTTC
>OIXQ01001202.1_pt1 | contig 10414 bp, 8 predicted proteins | sample 1587791 | NCBI WGS metagenome assembly OIXQ01 (sample SAMN03283273) | human gut metagenome | biome: human-associated habitat; material: feces | host: Homo sapiens | place: Peru | collected 2012 | reverse complement strand
TATTGAATCGTCGCCTATAAGTGTAGCAATTTCGTCGCTGTAAACACCTGCGGCGTTGATTATATATTTTGCGCCGATTGATTTTTCACCGTCAACAAGGGTGAATCCGTTGCCGTCAAAATCAATCTTCTCAACCTTAAAGTTACGAATGAAATCAGTACCGTTTATAACGGCATTTTCCGTTGCCGCAACCGTCAGCTCATAGGGGCAGACAATACCCGCCGTCGGTGCCCAAAGAGCCGCTTTAGCCTCGTCGCTGATATTCGGCTCAGCCTCGCGGAGCTTGTCCGCATCATAGATTTCAAGGTTTGGAACGCCGTTCGCCTTTCCTCTTTCAAGAAGAACGTTTAAGGTTTCTGTTTCTTCGTCGGAGAAGGCAACAACAAGCGAGCCTATATTTTTGAAAGGAACGTTCAGCGTTTTGCAAATCTCCGGCATAAGCTCGGTTCCCCTGACATTGAAGCGCGCTTTAAGCGTGCCGGGCATTGCATCAAAACCCGCGTGAACAATCGCACTGTTTGCTTTTGAAGTTCCCATTGCCACATCGTTGCATTTTTCAACAAGGGCAACGCTGATATCATAGCGGCTGAGCTCTCTTGCGATGAGCGAACCGATGACACCTGCGCCCACAACGGCAACATCGTAATTCATTGATAAACCCCCATATACAATCATGATATTTTGTATTATAGCATATTATTACGCATAAAACAACCGAACTTGAAAGATTGTAATTCAAAATAAACATTTTTGACGAAAGAGCTAAAATATTTTGGAAAAACTACAATTTGGGAATCGATTTATAAAATAATAGCGGCGGTATATAATTCTTAAACGGAGCAAAAAAGAAAAGCGACAAACCTTTTTTAGGATTTGCCGAATTTGAAGTCTCTTTTATATATAAGTCGCAGGTATATTTCACTCGTTCCGTGAGAACAAAATTCATAGAAAAAGAAAAAGACCAAGTCTGTATGACTTGATCTTTTTCTTGGCGGAGAAGGGGAGACTCGAACTCCCGCGCCGGTTACCCGACCTACGCCCTTAGCAGGGGCGCCTCGTCACCAACTTGAGTACTTCTGCATTGGTAGCGTCTATGACACTATTCGATTGTTAAAAGAGAGAGCGGAAAATCCGCTTTCTCTTTTAAGTGGCGGAGAGAGTGGGATTCGAACCCACGGTACGTTGCCGTACGACGGTTTTCAAGACCGTTCCGTTATAACCACTTCGGTATCTCTCCGTATTAGGCGAAAACTATAATATCATAGTTTTCGCTTTGTGTCAATGTTTTTTTGCTTTATAACGAGCTTTCAGAAGAAGATTTACACCGTAAAATCACAAATTCAGAAGTATCTCCGAAATGAGCTTTTGCATTTCGCGAGCCTTGAGTTTACCCGTGGTCAGCACCTCTTCCTCGCTTAACGGCTGTTTTAAAACTCCTGCCGCCATATTTGTGATAAGAGAAAAAGCGAGCACTTTAAATCCGCAATGATTGGCGGCTATTACCTCCGGAACGGTGGACATACCGACTGCGTCCGCTCCGAGTATACGAAATGCACGAATTTCCGCCGGTGTTTCATACGACGGCCCGAGGCAGCCGAGATATACGCCCTTTTTAAGGTCGGTACCCGTTTTTGCGGCGCATGCTTCGGCAATTTCACGAAGTGACGGATTATATGCAAACGACATATCCGGGAAACGTGTGCCTACGCTGTCGTCATTTTTCCCCACGAGCGGATTTCTGCCCATAAAATTGATATGGTCGGTTATAAGCATAATATCCCCGGGTTTAAAGTCGAGATTAACACCGCCGGCGGCATTGGTAAGTATCAGATTTTCCGCTCCGAGGGCACGCATAACTCTTATCGGCAATACGACTTTATCAAGCTCCCAACCCTCATAGCAGTGAAGCCTGCCCTGCATACAAATAACGGTTTTCCCCGAAAGCCTGCCTACGATAAATCTGCCCTTGTGTCCGGGAGCGGTAGATACGGCAAAGCCTTCAAGCTCGCCGTAATCTATATACACGGGATTTTCGATTTTTTCACCCATATCGCCGAGCCCCGAGCCCAAAACTATTGCTGTTTTCGGTATTTCGGTTATTTTTGACCTTATATAATCTGCGTTTCGCTCTATGATGTCAGCCATTTTTCTTTACCTCGCTTATAATTCTGCTCGCTGCGGCATTTACGGTGCTTTTGACCTTTTCAATATCAATCGTTGTGAATTCTCCGTCCTTATAAAGCACTCTTCCGTCCGCCATAGTCAGCACAACATCGGCACCGTCTGCGGCATATACAAGGTTATTTATCATATCGGTTTGCGGATACATATGCTCGCTTTCGATGTTTAAAACGCAAAGGTCAGCTTTGTATCCCACTTTTATTGCACCGCTGTCCTCTCTGCCCTGTGCCTTGTAACCGTTTACGGTAGCCATTTTTAAAATATCGCGTTCGGAAACCACCGAGGCGTCGTTATGAAGACCTTTCGGCAAAAGCGCGCAAAGGAACATTTCCTTTATCATATTAAGATTGTTGTTTGAGGCGACGCTGTCTGTACCTATTGCCACATTGACGCCGCTTTTTAAGAGCTTGTAGACATCGCATATACCGCTGCCGAGCTTCAGGTTACTCGCCGGGCACGTGGCTGCCGTCACGCCCTTTTCGCGTAAAATCTCAATATCTCCGTCCTCAACCCAAACACAATGAGCCGCAGTTGTCGGCACGTCAAAAACTCCGCATTCGCAAAAGAGCTGCGTCGGAGTTAACGAGTACTTCGCCTTACATTCTTCGTGTTCCTTCTTCGTTTCAGACAGGTGTATGTGCGCCCTAAGCCCTCTCTCGCGGACCTTTTCGGCGAACTGCTCAATTATTGTTCTTCTGTTTGTATACTCGGCGTGCAGGCTCATATCTATTTTAAGTCTGCCGTCTGCGGCATTGTGAAACCGCTTTACTATATCTTCACTTTCGCGGAAGCTTTGCAGATTTTCAATATCGGTATCCTCAAAGCTCGTTATTGCGCGGCTGAAATTACATTTAATACCGCTGTCCGTTACGGCTTTCGCGACATTTTCGGAAAAGAAATACATATCGGAAAAAGATACGGTTCCGTATCGGAGCATTTCGGCTATCGCAAGCATTGACGAATAATATGCTTCCTCGCCCTTTATTCTGTCCTCAAACGGAAAAACCTTTTCGTTCAGCCAACGCTGAAGCGGCAGGTTTTCGGCATAGCCGCGCAAAAGCGTCATCGGCGAATGCGAATGTGCGTTTACAAAGCCGGGCATCAGCACCTTGCCGGTACCGTCGTATTCTTCGCCTTCATAATTTTCGGGGCGGACGCTGCTCACATAAACAATTCTGTCGTCCTTTGTCTCCACGAACATTGATTTTACATAATCAAAGTTTTCATCAACAATACCGATATTTTTAAATAACATAAAAGCTCCTCTTTGCATATTACGAAAAAAGGGCGTTTTGCGCCCTTAATTCTCGACTATTTCTATTGTCTGTATTTTTACATCCTCTAACGGCTTGTTTTGGAAGAAATCCACCTTGACATTTGCTATGTCATCAACGACATTCATTCCCTCAAAGACCTGGCCGAATACCGTGTGATGATAATCGAGCCACGGAGTGCCGCCGTTGTTCTCGTATTCGCGCACAGCCTCGAGAGGGAAAAGCTTTTCCGAAGCGGTTTCAAGCTGATCAACAAGATCGTCGGAAACAGAATCCGCCTGAACTATAAAGAACTGACTGCCGTTTGTATTGGGGCCTGCATTAGCCATGGAAAGCGCGCCTCTGAAATTGTGCAGCTCGCTTGAAAATTCATCGGCAAACGGCTTGCCCCAAATGCTCTCGCCGCCCGTTCCGGTACCCTTGGGGTCACCGCCCTGAATCATAAAATCCTTTATTACTCTGTGGAATATAAGTCCGTCATAGTACCCGTTTTCAGCGTGCGTAACAAAGTTTTCAACCGCTTTGGGTGCTTCCTCCGGGAAAAGTCTCACCTTAATATCGCCCTTGTCGGTCTTGATAACTGCTATTTTTTCGCCGACAGCCGGCATTTCTTTTTGCTTTAACATTTGTTCCAACTCCCATAATACACTTATAAATTGCACCCGGTTTTCTCAGCGACAAATCGGATACATCATCAAGTTAATAATATCACACAAACACGAAATCGGCAATAAACAATTCCCCGAAAAGTGATAAACACCAAAGCGGTATTGTGTGCAAAACAGAATAATTGTTGACAAATACGGTTTGCGATAATATAATAATTTAAAGCAAAGAAGCGAGTTGTACAGCTCGCTTCTTTTTTATTTAGGAGTGAAAAATATGAAAGTTTATCACGGAAACATACTTACGGTAGATAAAAACGATACCGTCGCCGAATATCTTGTTGAAAATTGCGGCAGGATAGTTTATGTCGGTGACAGTCTGCCGGAGGCTTTTAAAGACGCAAAGACGGTAGAGCTTCGTGAAAAGGCGTTGGTACCGTCATTTGCCGATACTCATATACATTTTGCGAGCTTTGCCACTTTTTATGCCGGTCTTAATGTTATGGATGCAAAAAGCAACTCGGAAATACTTGAAATGCTGCAGTCTCACGTCCGAAAAAGTAAGGAAAAAATAATTATAGGCTTCGGAGCCTCTCCGTATTCGGTGTCCGACGGTCATCTTGTCAGGCGCACAGAGCTTGACCGCGTCTGCCACGACAAGCCTGTGTTTATAGTTAAATACGACGGTCACGCCTGCGTTATAAACACCGCTCTTTTAAATAAAATCCGTGATAAAATAAAAGGTCTTCGCGGCTTTCACGAGGATACAGGTGAAATGAATCAAGAAGCGTTTTTTGCCGTTTCGGATTATGTTACAAATTCTGTTTCACCGTTGCACCTTATAAAGAATATGCAAAAGGCAGCCGACTATATGGCCTCTGTCGGCATAGGAATGATACACAGCGTCAGCGGCGTCGGATTTTCTCACGATTTGGACGTCGATATGGAACGCTATTTCGGTGCGGGATTGAAAAACGGTATGCAATATCGTGTATTTTTCCAAACCATGGATACCGAAAAGGTAATCAAACGCGGTCTTACAAGAATCGGCGGATGCTTTGAAACAGCTCTCGACGGCTGTTTCGGCTCAAAAGACGCATCTCTTCTCACACCGTATGAAAACAGTAACGACTGCGGCGTTTTATATTATTCCGATGAAAAGGTGACGGAATTTTGTAAAAAAGCAAACCGCGCGGGCTTACAGATAGAGATGCACGCAATAGGTGACAGGGCTTTTAATCAGGCGACAAGAGCCTTGAAAGCAGCCCTTGACGATTATCCGAGAGAAGATCACCGTCACACAATAATTCACGCGTGTTTGCCCACCGAAGAGGGCATTGAAATATGCAAAAAATACAACATATCATTATCGGTACAAACCGCATTCATCGACTGGCGACAAGAGCCGGATGAATATCTCAAAGATATACTCGGCGCGCGCTCAAAAAGACTGAATCCGATTAAGACTTTCTCCGAAAACGGTATAAGGCTTTCGGCGGGCTCGGACGCGCCCTGCACAACGCCCGACCCTATTAACTGGATGTACAAAGCCTGCAACCACTCCTGCGCCGAAGAAGCGTTGTCCGTAAAAGACGCCCTGCGAATGTGCACCTACAACGGGTACCTCGCCACATTTGACGAAAAGGACCGCGGTTCTCTGGAAACGGGAAAAATCGCCGATATGGCAATTCTCTCCGAAAATCCCTATACTGTCCCCAAGGAAAGACTCGGAGAAATCAAAGTTACGGAGCTTCTTCTCGGCGGAAAGACTTACGAGAGTGCAGTCTCGCCGATATTTACGCATATTATGCGCGGTATAAAAAACAAGGGCAATTGCTGAAAGCAAAAAACGGGAGGTGAAAAATTTTCACCTCCCGTTTTGTATATACTGCGTATCAAGCCGTATATGCGACCAAAATCACAAATATTTTGTTACATCTTCGGTTTTTCGTTTCGGGACAACGTAATCGCCGTTACCGTCGATGAAATACTTCACGTCTTCGTCATTTATGTCTTTTATTTTGCTTTTATGTGTAGGATAACCGAATGCGACCACAGTATGGAGTGTTTGATTTTCCGTGAGCCCGAAAAGCTCAGACAGCTTTACCTTGTTACAGGCGCCTATAACACAACTTCCGACGCCCTTATCCCACGCCGCAAGCGTCATATTGGAAATGGCAAGTCCCGCATCCGTATCGCAGTTTTTATTTATATCGAGGTTTTCAACCACTCCTATAAACAGCGTCGGCTCTTCTCCTTCTTTTGGCTGTCCCACCTCAGGCGGCAAATAGCCCGCCCATCTTGTATACGAAAAGGTCTTTTTAACCATTTCGGGAGATTTTACCACAACGAAACTCAGAGGCTGTTTATTCGCCGCACTTGAAGCGTAGCGCGCAGCAGTCAAAATATCCTCTACCACGCTGTCGGGCACGGGGTCCTGCTTGAATCTGCGGTATGTACGCCTGGTCTTTAATAATTCCATAATATCCATAGGCTATACTTCTTTCTATACTGAAATTGAATTTATTGCGTCTGCCGCATTATTCGTCGGTGCGATTTTGCAGACAGCTTATATCGACATAATAATAGGACGGGTCCTCCGAATCTATCTGCACGGGAAATGATGTAATATTTCTGCGGGCAATTAAATCCGTAGGGTCAAACCAGAGATTAGGGCTTACAAAAACGTAAGCCTTTCCGTCTACGGGATCGGTCCATTCACAGAGCACGACGTACGGATTGTGACCGTTGACAGAATAATTTTCATTTACGCTGACTTCAGTGTACGTCGCGTAAACCGTCCTTAAATTTTTAAGATAACGCTTATAAGCACGGTGTTCTTTTATAAGGCTTAAGCCGCCTACCGCGATAAATATAAAGCCGAAAGCACATATAAATATTGATATTCCGTAATCGTCGCCGACAGCAACTCTGTCGGGGTTATCGTTGTCATAGTAAATCTTAATTACCTTTCCGACACGATACGAGCTCGTATAAGTGCCTATCTCGGTGATATGCTCTTCACCGTCAACATCAAATGCGACATAGACTCGATGGTTTGTCTCATCATCGGCGCCTCTCTCGGTCGTTATCCTAACAATTTCCGCCTCGGCAGCAGTCATATTTTTGCGGTTAAGCGACCTGAAACCTATAATGCAGCCAACAATAAAAAACAGTACGCCTACCACAACAAATGACGAAAATACATATGTTGCCGTTTTATCTCTTCTCATAAACACACCTCGATTTATACTCTAATATCGCGAGCTGAAAATATTACAACTATACGGATATTTTAGCATAAAAATACAGTTAATGGAAGAAATATATAAAATGGGCAAATCAAACCTGATTTGCCCTAAAATTCGGTTTTCCTACCGCTGAATAAAATATGGTGTCAAAATATATAAGCGGTTATATGAAAAAACACTCCGCATAAAGCTCGGTGCTGTTCACATGACTGTGCGACGAGATAGCGTAACCAAATTATTGTATCTTTTTAGAAATCTCTCGCAATTAGAAAAATACGGCTTTTGCTTTCTCTTTAATTTCTTTAGATGCCGCAAACGGAATTCTGGTGGTGTACCCGTTTTTAGCCGCAACGATTTTCTTTACAGGCCATTCAAAAATATCTTTGTTCCATTCATTGATGGTATCATTATACAGCTCCCTTGCCGCTGTAATTTCTCTTTGCAAGTACATATTTTGCTGCATTGCATCCGCTATTTCACGATGAGCTTGAAGGTCGGGATAGCGTTCTACTGCTACATTAATATCCCTTGACATTGTTTCTATTTGCCCACCAAGTTCATTGCGAGCCATATCAGCATCACTCTTGTATCCCGAGCGGAATTTCGCTATGTTTTCGAAGGTGCTTTTATCAAGGTCAATTGCTTTATCTAATAAACGGGCACAATTTTGGAGAACCATAACCCTTTGTTCGAGATAGTTATCGATTTGCGATGCGTTTCTCTGGATTTTTTGTTGCAATTGATCAAAGTGTTTCTGAGCGTCAATCTTCATAAATAAAAAAATTAAGCCGGGTAATATTCCGCATACCCAAAGCATTATTTCAAATAGTTTTGAACCTGCGCCAACCTTGACAGGAATCTTCTTTACAATAACATTGGTATCCAGTCCTCCTTCTCTCACTTCCGGATTGAGTTCGTCTAATTGATTAGCCATTTTTTATTTCTCCTTTATTTTAAGAATTAAATATACACAAGCCGTTTCGCCTTGCAAATACTGATTTATTGTTTGCTATTTCATTTGTGGAAATAAAGAAATTATTTCTGGCTTCAAGCGGTATGTATTCATCCCATTCTACGGGCACATCATGATAATATCCGTCACCGCCGAAAACGGAGACATAATCGACTCGTTTTTTTATGTCATATGAGTACGCTGTGATGCAAGCCTCATCTACTTTGTCCTTTGACCCGACAAATGAAGATTTTAATATGGCATGTGTTTTTGTGTTTGGATGAACAACATATTTATAATCTATTGCATTAGCCAGAACTTCACATTCTTTAAGGGAATATAATTGCTCATTATTCGGTATGGGTTTTAATGAATGAACAGGTCTTTCTTGGTACAACGGTATAGCCAGTAACGGGGCAAAATCAAAGTATACCGCCTTGAAAAATTCAATATTTTTCTCAATAAAGTTCTCTTTAATAATATCATATGAATACGATATATAACTCTCGGGCAATAAATTGATTACACGTCCTTGACTATGATTAGATATAATTCTGTTTGTGCGTTTAAATTTAATAAAATTAAAATCGTCACCGTAACCTAATTTTGAAAGAATTAAAGAAACCATGTTTGTTTGTGCCAAAGGTGTAAACAATGTTCTGAATTGAACCTCGTTAGTTCTGTTTAATGCGTCAAAAACAACCTCGAATTTCGAATTGGACATACTCATAAAATCACCGTTTTGGCTAATCGCTTTATCGGTTTTTCGTTTTAGCTTTTTCGCACCGCGCTTGACAAATCTCTCGATTTCTTTTTCGCTTTTTTGTTCTAAATGTGAAGCATCTCTGCTAAATGATAAATCAGGGCCGCCCTGCGAACAATAATTCAACACTACTTGAGTACAGTAATATGGCTTTGGCTTGGTCACAGTTGCATGAAGCGTTTGAGACACTGTTCGAGTTCTTAATTTTCCGTTGCTGTCTCGATATCTTTCTGTCCATTGTATTGTCTTATATCCGTGATATGTTTCTGTTCCCAAGGTATGTATAATTTTGTTTTCAAACAGGAACGGATTCTCATTGTAATTCCCGGCCAAAACATCAATAGTAGATTGTTCGTACTCGTCAACCTCGCAGTAATCATAATTAATTTTCATGTCGCTTTCCTGCTTTGCCGAAAAACAATTATCAAATGATATCAAGGGAACAGTTGACTCTATAATGTCTAATGCATCACGTTCTGTAAACAAGCTGTTTAAAGGACGCATTTGTTCATATGCTTCAGATAATAATTCATCTGTGCGTTTATCAGTTGCCTCAATTTCCATTCTTAAACCCTTGATTTTGGGTGTGGTCTTTAGAATTACAAAAGGGATTAATAAAAGCGAGATACACATCAAAACACGAAAAACCCTTAACCGACTTAACTTTTTCTTTAATTTAACTGTATTTTCTTTGCTTTCCTCGTATAGTCGAACAGTTTCTTGATTTTTCTTAATATCAATTCCCGATTTTTGAACGAGATTCTCAAAAAAGCTGTTTGTATTTTCGCTATGAAGAGAGCGAAATTTATTTTCGTATTCTTCAAGCGGATTATATATCATTGAATTCATATTTCCCCCCCTATTCGACATTTTACAACAATTTGAAAATATTGTAAAGATTCGCTTTTGCTTCCGATACTCTCTAATATCCACAGCAATCCCATATCGTCATATTTATCGATTTCTGCAAAGTCTAAAAGTGCGAACAAGTCCGGAACAACCGGCGGAAAATTTTGTTTTATTTACTTAAGCTCAGTTTCATACCTCACCGTTTTTTTCATTTTCTGAATCTTGAGCATAAAAAAACAGATAGATTCTTTTTTATCTATCTGCTTTAATTTCATTATATCCTAATAAAAAAGTTAATGCTTAAAACAAAATAATGAAGGAATAAAAACACAAAACAAAAACCTACCACGATTGTGATAGGTTTTTATTTTGGCTCCCCCAGTTGGACTCGAACCAACGACACCGCGGTTAACAGCCGCGTGCTCTACCGACTGAGCTATGGAGGAATATTGAAACCGACTAAGCAAAGCTTAATCGGTTATTTATGTCGGCATCGACCTATTTTCCCGGGCCGCTTCCAGCCAAGTATTTTCGGCACG
>OIXQ01001199.1_pt1 | contig 10430 bp, 10 predicted proteins | sample 1587791 | NCBI WGS metagenome assembly OIXQ01 (sample SAMN03283273) | human gut metagenome | biome: human-associated habitat; material: feces | host: Homo sapiens | place: Peru | collected 2012 | reverse complement strand
GTTCTGATCCCCTCAGTCATGGCCTTGCGTGAGACGGCCATGACAGCTCCCCTTGATCAGCAAGGGGAGCCTTTGCCCTCATCCGTCACGGCTGCGCGGAGCGCCACCCCGGAGGGGAAGGCTTTAGAACTCCTCCACCGTCAGCTGTGCCAGAATGGCATCCAGCTTGGCGTTGACCATGTCAAAATCCGACACCGCATCCATAATTTCGTCATAGGCTACGTCCTTGCCTGCCGCCTGAAGCTGGGAGGCCAGCTCCGCCACCTCCTGGGCGTGGGCATCGTTGTGGCTGACCAGATATCGCATGAGCACCAGCAGCTCCCGGATGGGCGTGGCTCCCGGCTCCGGAGTGTGCTCGTGGGCAACGTCCCCATGGGTATGGGTGTGGGTCAGACCGCCATGGGTATGAGTCACCCCGCAGTGCACCTGAGCCAGCGGATCCCGCTTGACCCCGCTGACCTGATACAGCAGCCGGTTGGCGACCATAATTTCCACATGAAAATGGGGCTCAAAAAGCTTCACCAGTTCCTCCGCCGGGGGCATGTCCTGAGCCTGAGCCGGATCGCAGGCGATACTCAGCCGCCCGTCCTCCTTCAGGAGTCCCGCCATTCGGCGCAGCAGCCGCTTCACATTCACGCCCTCCGGCAAAGGACCGTAAAGCAAAATCCGATCGTATTCTCCCCGGAGGGATTCCACCTCGGAAAGCGCCCCTTCCGCAAGGCTTTTCGGGCTTCTTTCCCGGCACCCGGCGGTAAGCACCCCGGCGGAAATGTCCAGAATGTCCATCCCCGGAGCCACTTCGGCGCCCTCCAGAATTTTCTCTATGATTTGCTTGTCCATTGACCGTCCCTCCTGTGTTTTCCTGCATCATAACACAGGAGGGGCAAAAGCGCAACCACTTCCTTTTCTCCGAAAATCCTCCGAAAATTTTTCCGGAGGAACGGTATTTCGACAGCATTTGCACCCCTTTTATGCTACCCTGTAGGCAGGCTGACGGGGCGCAGACGGATGACCGCAACCGTGGCATCGTCTTCCGCGCCTACGCAGCCTCTGTCCAGAATTTCCGCCGCCAGCTCCCCAGGCGGCGCATCCGGAGATAGGACAGACTGGTGCTGGATACCCTCTCCATCCACACCGTCGCTGACGAGAATCAGCACTTCTCCCCGGCGAAGGGACAGCTTCTCCACCGTCATCCGGTTTTCTTCCAAAGAAAGACCCGGCGGCGGCGTGGCTGTCCCTATTTTTTCGGTTCCACGGCGGGTGAGCAGCCAGCTGGGTGCCGCCCCCCATTTGAACAGGCTGGCAATGCCCGTGTCCAGCTGCACCTCCGCTAAATCCACCGTCACCTCCCCGGCACTGCCCCGAAGTGTCAGCAGACTGTTGAGCGTTTCCAGCGCATCCCCGGCAGGAAATCCCGCCGCCAGCATCTGCCGCAGAAGCCCCGCGGCGGTGAAGCCCGCCTGCGCCGCCCCCAGGCCGGTGCCCATGCCGTCGCACAGGAGCACATAATACCGGCATTCAGCTCCGGGAAAGGCAATGCACCGATCCCCGTTGGCCCGCTCCTTCCCCCGGCTCCGGGCGGCGGCCTGGGCCTGAAATTCCGGCAGGGGATGCCGGGCCTTCCGGGGCAGGTTATCCGCAAGATTTCGCAAATACTCCCCCAGAAACGTATATTGCTGTGCCAACGCCTGCCGGTATTCCAGCAGGCGTTTTCGATTTGCTTCCAGCCCCCGGCGCTGCTCCTGGGCAAGGCGCAGCTGAGGGATGAGCCGTCCCTGCTTCCGGCAGTCCGCCTCCAGGGGGTGCTCCAGGTGTTCCAGACTTAAGCTCAGCCGCTGGGTGCATCGGCTCCTTGCGGAGCAGGTGCCGCAGGCTCGCTCCTGTGCCCGCTCCAGCAAAGCCTTGGCATCCACGTCAGGCGGCTCCCTCTCGGTGAGCAGCTGGCGCAGGGTGAAAAACATCTCCGCCCCCACCTCCAGCCGCACCTGGGCGGCTCCCGTCTCCCCCCGGCGGCGAGGAATCTGAGAGCGGGCAGGAAGCAGAGCCGCCGCCCCGCCTCCCAGCACCAGCCCCGGCAGCACATTCCAGTCCCAGATGCCGCAGGCCGCCATCACCGCCACCGCCCCGAAGCCTGGGGCGGCGTAGTGCTGCCAGCGTTTGTCGAAGGGAATCAGCCGGATGAACCAGGCAAGGCACACCGCCGCCGTCATGGGCACCTTGGTCACCTGGGCTAAGTCCAGTCCCAGCCCCGCCAGAGCCGCCGCGGGAAAAGCGCCGCTCACCGCAAGCACCCCGGCAGCCACACATCCGGGGTTCACCATGCCCAGGGGGATCTGCGCCAGTGCCAGCGTCGCCAGAGCCCCGATGAGCCAGTCCGTCACCGGATCCCGGCACCGGACGGCCTGGGTAAAAAGCATGGTGGTCAGTCCTGTCAGGCCGATGCGCAGGCCATACACCAGCGGCGGGGTCCGATCCCGGAGAAGCAGCTGAAAACACAGCCCCGTGATGGCCGTAAGGAAGGCGGCAATGGCCGGAATCATCAGCGGTTGGTTCCGGCTCTCCTCCCGCCGTCCCAGGAGCAGCGCCAGCAGCCCTGCCGAGGCCGCCCAGGCGATGCCCTGCAAGCCCCCGCTGCCCCAGAAGGTGGGATAGCCCGCCAGTGCCCCCAGAGTTATCAGCACCGCCCGCCAGCCGGTGAAGCCGCAGATCATCCCCATGGCGATGGGCTGGGGAGAATTGCCCAGGCTGGCCGCCGTCAGGAGAAATCCGCTGCCTCCGTAGAACAGAGCCAGCAGCAGCCCCCGAATTCCCGGCTCCAATAGCAGCTGCTCCATCCGCCGGCGTCCCCGCCGCAAATACGCTTCCACCATCATTGGTACACCACGCCTTTCTTCCAGAATGGCACCATCCTAGCACAGGCGGAAAAATAATGCTGTCGGAATGGCAAGCTCCACAATGATTCTTGCATCTAGAATTGGTTCGGTGTATAATGATGGGCAAAGGCTGAAAAGGAGCGTCACCATGGGAAGAGAATTTGAACTGAAATATCAGGCCAAAGCCGGGGATTTGGAGAAAATCCGAGAAAAATTCGGTGATTTTAAGTCCATTTCCATGGAGACCGCCTATTATGACACCCCCCTGCTTGCCCTGCGCTCGCGCCGCTGGACGCTCCGGCGGCGGCTGGAAAACGGGGTGTCGGTGTGCACTGTCAAGACCCCTCTGCCCGACGGCAGCCGGGGGGAATGGGAAGTGGAGGCTCCGGATATTTCCGGGGGGCTTCCGAAGCTCATCGCCCTGGGCGCGCCGGAGGAGCTGGCTCAGATTGTCCGGGACGGTGTGGCTCCCTTCTGCGCCGCCCGGTTCGTAAGGCTTGCCAAGCTTCTTCCCACCCAGGACGGCACTGTGGAGCTGGCTCTGGACAAAGGCGTGCTCCTGGGCGGCGGTAAGGAACTGCCCTTTGCCGAGGTGGAGGTGGAGCTGAAATCCGGCAGCGACCGGGCTGCGGAGGACTTTGCGCACGCTCTGGCAGCGGAGTTCGGACTGGTGCTCCAACCCAAAAGCAAGCTGGCCCGGGCCATGGCACTGACCGGAGACTGACATACGGAGAAAGAGATTATGTTTACATCCCTGTTTGAGAAATACGACCGGCTGGTGCTCTTCGACACGGAGACCACCGGGCTCCAATACAGCCGGGACGAGATCATCGAGTTCGCCGCGGTGGTGGTGGAGCCGGAAAACGGTCAGCCCAAAGTCACCCGGGAATACGATGAGCTGGTGGCTCTGGCTCCCGGCAGCTTCGTGCCCCCGAAAATCGAACAGCTCACCGGCATTTCCACCCAGGATCTCCGGGAGCGGGGGCTGTCCAAAACCCGGGTCTGCCGGGACATCGCCGAGCTGATTCAGGGAAACACATTGCTTCTGGCCTACAACGCCCATTTTGACCTGAGTTTTCTGTTCTACATGCTCCTTCGGGACGGCGACCCGGCCATCTTAAAAGGCAAGGACAAGCTGGATCTTCTCACGGTCTACAAGGATCGCCACGCCTATCCTCACCGGCTGTGCAACGCCATCGAGGTCTACGGCCTGACCGGCAAGGTGGTCAACTCCCACCGGGCGGTGGACGATGTGCTGGCTACCGTAGCCGTCATGGAGGAAATGGAAAAGGAAAAGGACGACCTCGCTCGTTATGTAAACCTATTCGGCTACAATCCCAAGTACGGCGTGGAGGGCAAGCCCATCGGCTCCGTAACCTACAAGGCTCAGCCCTACGACCCTGCCGCACCGCTGTACGAGAACTAGGAGGAAGAATTATGGTAAACCAAAAAGCCTATGCCCTGGGAGCCAACCGCTCCTGCATCCGGGATTTGTTTGAATACGGCCGCCGGCAGGCCGCCATTGTGGGGCCGGAAAACGTCTACGACTATTCCCTGGGCAACCCCTCCATTCCCGCGCCTCCGGAGGTCAACGAGGCCGTCCGGGCGATTCTGAATGACACCGACTCCCTGCTGGTTCACGGCTACACCTCTGCCGTAGGCGATTATGAAGCCAGACGCGCCATTTCCGACGACCTGAACGCCCGCTACGGCGTGGCCACGAAGCCGGAGGAATTCTTCCTGGGCTGCGGCGCGGCGCCGGAGCTGGTCAGCGTATTCCGGGCACTGGCCGTGCCCGGGGGAGAGCTGCTCACCGTGGCGCCCTATTTCCCGGAGTACAAGCCCTTCGCCGAAGAGGCGGGGCTGATTTTCAAGGTCGTGCCCCCGGACGTGCCGGATTTTCAGATCAATCTGGAGGCTCTGACCGCCATGCTCACCCCCAATACCCAGGCGGTGCTTCTGAATTCCCCCAACAATCCCTCCGGCGTGGTGTACACCCGTCAGACCCTGGAGGCTCTGGCCGCCATTCTGAGGAAAAAGGCAGCGGCCTTCGGCCATCCCATTTACCTCATTTCCGATGAGCCCTACCGGGAGCTGGTTTACGGGGTGGAAGTACCCTATCTTCCCGCCATCTATCCGGACACCATCATCTGCTACTCCTATTCCAAGTCCCTGTCCCTGCCCGGTGAGCGAATCGGCTACGTTCTGGTTCCCGGCTCCTGCGCGGACAGTCAGGCGGTCTACGCCGCCGTGGCCGGAGCCGCCCGCTCCTGCGGACATGTCTGCGCCCCCAGTCTGTGGCAGAAGGTCATCGCCCGGTGCGCCCACCTGCGGCCTGACCTGGTGAGCTACGACCGGAACCGACAGGCTCTCTATCAGGGCTTAACGGCCATGGGCTACAAAATGGCAAAGCCCGACGGAGCCTTCTATCTGTTCATCCAGGCTCCCGGGGGAGATGCCAACAAATTCTCGGATTTGGCGAAAAGAGAGAATCTGCTGCTGGTACCCGGCGACGGCTTCGGCTGTCCGGGGTACTTCCGGATCTGCTACTGCGTCAGCTACGATATGATTCAAAGAAGCCTTCCCGTGTTTGAGAAGCTGATCCGGCAGTTTCCGTAATTGAATTTCTTCGCACCCAACCCGGGCGGCTGATAGCCGCCCGGGTTTTTCTGCGCATTCCACAGTTTTTAGGGTTGACTATGCGCCCACAAGTGTTATAATGTGCTTATACATTAAGTACAATTAGAAAAGACGGTGAATTATGGAAATCATCATCAGCAATAACGCAGGCAAGCCGATCTATGAGCAAATCACCTCCCAGATGAAAGCGATGATCATGAGCGGCGAGCTGCAGGCGGGCGACTCCATTCCCTCCATGCGGGCACTGGCAAAATCCATCCATGTCAGTGTCATTACGGTGCAGAAAGCCTATGAGGATCTGCAAAGGGACGGGTTCATCGAAACCACAGTGGGCCGAGGGAGCTTTGTCTCCGCCCAAAACAAGGAATTTTACCAAGAAGAACAGCAGCGGATCGCGGAGGAACATTTGCAGGCCGCCGCGGAGATTGGCCGGACAAGCAACATTTCGCTGGAAAAATTGACGGAATTGTTGGCCCTATTCTATCAGGAGGACGAATGAGCATGGAGCATATTTTAGAATTGCGGCAGGTTTCCAAAGCCTTTCCCAAGTCGAATTTTGCCTTGGAGGATGTGACTTTTTCTCTGCCCTACGGTGCCATTATGGGATTTGTGGGAGAAAACGGAGCGGGAAAAACCACCACCATCGGCTGCATTTTGAATACCATCCGGAAAGACAGCGGAACGATCAAGCTCTTTGGCCGGGAAATGTCGGACACGGACACGAGCCTGCGGGAAAGAATTGGCGTTGTCTACGATGGGGACAATTTTCCCCCTTACTGGACGGCGGAACAGCTGTCCAAGGTCATGGCGGGGCTTTATACCCGGTGGGACACTACCCTATTTCAGAAGTATTTGGCGGACTTTCACCTGCCAGCAAAGCAGAAAATCAAGCATTATTCCAAAGGAATGACCATGCAGCTGACCATTGCCGCCGCACTGTCCCATCACCCGGAGCTGCTCATTTTAGACGAGGCCACCAGCGGCTTAGACCCGATCATGCGGGACGAAATGCTGGACGTTTTTCTGGAATTTGTGCAGGACGAAACCCACTCCATCTTGTTGTCTTCCCACATTACCAGCGACTTAGAAAAGGTTGCGGATTATATCACCTTTATCCACCATGGCAGGCTCATTCTGACGGCGTCCAAAAACGATCTGGCGTATCACTACGCGCTCATGCGCTGCAAGGAACGTCAGTTTCTCGCCTTAGACCCGAAAGATATTCTTGCCTATCGGAAACGGGATTTTCAGATAGACGTGCTGGTTTCTGACGGAAAAGCGGCCCAGAGGAAGTATAAGGACGTTGTGATTGACCAGACTTCCGTGGATGAAATCATGCTGCTGTTAGTGAAAGGGGAGCGGGTATGAAAGGGCTTCTGAAAAATAACTTTTACGCGGCGCTTTCCAACGCAAAAGTTTTTGCCGTGATCCTGTTTGTCCTGGGGATCTTCGCCGCCGTCCTTGGCAAGCGGGACACCTCGTGGATGATTGGCTATATGATGCTTTCCATGATCGGATTCTCTTTCAATTCGATTGCGAGTGTGCGAAAGGAAAGCGTTGGGAAATGGAGCAAGTACAAGCTGACCACCCCCGTAACCCGGTCTGCCATTGTGCGCAGCTATTATTTGAGCTTGCTGTCGTGGTTGGCTGTGGGAATGGCTTTCGCGGGAATGGGCGCGGCACTGTCTGTTGCGCTGCGCGGTTTCCCGTTTGACAGAACAACTGACATTTTCCTGCTGTTCGTGGCAGGCGTTGGAATCAGCCTGTTTATGGGGGCGATCTTTTTCCCACTGTTTTACATCGGCGGCGAAGAGCGAAATGAGGTGTCTTTGGTCATCAGCCTTCTTGGCGGGGTTGGGCTTGTCATGGGGCTTACGGCTCTGGTAAACGCACCGTTCCCGGCCCCCATGACCCAGGCGCAGATTCTTTTCGGCGGCGCGATGATGATTGGGTGCGCACTGGCTGCGTTTGGGATCTCCTGTCCCGTGGCCACCTGTATCTATCGCAGGAAAGAGTATTAAGGGGCGCAATAGACCCGTCCTTTTTCGCCTCGTTTCCTTCTTTTTCCTCCTTTGTCGAAATTTGTCTAAAAGTTTAGAAAATATGTAATTTCTGTAAGTTACAGTCGTTTTTATTGACAAAAAGTTGTGTTTGTGCTATCATCCAGGCAGATCGGCACAGGGCCGGTCTCAGAAACACAAGGAGGAACCTTAACTATGCGCACATCCCTGATTCGGCGCGCGGCAGCTTCTCTGCTGGCGCTGAGCCTGGTGTCCGCCGCACCCCTGGCCGTCCAGGCCCAGGAAGACGAGACCCAGAAACCCATTTCCCTCACCCAGGAGCACGTCACACTGGAACACACCGAGTATGAATATACCGGCAATCCCATTGAGCCCAACGTCACCGTCCGGGTGGAGGGCACTCTGCTGACTCTGGATCAGCACTACTCCCTCAGCTTCGCCGACAATACCGAGGTCGGTCAGGCTAAGGCCACCGTCACCGGCATTGAAACCGCCGGCTACACCGGCAAGGTGGAGATTCCCTTCACCATCGTGCCCAAGGCCACGGAACCCAGCCAGCCTTCCGAGCCTTCGGAACCTTCCCAGCCTTCGGAACCTTCCGAGCCCGCCAAGCCTCTGGCCATCACCGAGGACAGCGTGAAGCTGGAAAAAACCGAGTTTGTCTACGCCGGCAAGGCCGTGGAGCCCAAGGTCACCGTCACCGTGGAGGGCAAGGTTTTGACCGCAGGTACGGACTACAAGCTGGCCTACGAAAATAACAGCAAGCCGGGCACCGCCTATGCCGTTATCACGGCCGCTGACGGAAGCAGCTACACCGGCTCCGTCCGGGTGAAGTTCACCATCACCGAGGCGGAAAAGTCCCCCGCCTATACCGTCACCGCCGGTGCCGACGGCAAGTGGTACCAGAAGAGCGGCAAAACCCTGAGCTTCACCGCCAACGGGGAGTTCAGCAAGTTCGTGGGCGTGTCCGTGGACGGCAAGCGTCTGGCGGATTCCGCCTACACCGCCAAGTCCGGCAGTACTGTCGTTACCCTGAAAAACAGCTACCTGAACACCCTGAAGCAGGGCAAGCACACCCTTACCGTTCATTTTGAGGACGGCAAGGCAGAGACGGCCTTTCGGGTTCTGGCTGCCAAGGACGGCACGAACCCCGCCACCGGAGATACTGTCCACCTGTGGGCCGGGATTCTCTTCGTATCCCTGACGGGTCTGGCCGGGGCAGGCTTTGCCTGGGCTCGGAAGCTCCGCAGATAAGCATACCGGCGTACCGCGGCAAGCGGCACGCCGGTTTTTTACGGAAATTCTGTTTCCGTCTCAAGGTGCAGCAGCTTTACTGCCTCCCCTGTCATTGTATTCCAGCTTAATTGAACTCCGCGGTGTCAAAGGTCGCCACCACATGATAGGTGACCTCCCCCTCGGCGTTCAGGGTGTCCTCCAGAAAGCGGCAGATTTCCTCTTCCTTCGGCTCCAGGGAAAGGGGAATCACCACGTCAAACACCAGATTGATGTGCCGTTTACCCTGGATCATCCGGAAATCATGGAGGGTCAGCCGGGGATCCCGGCTCTGGAGCAGGCAGAGCACCCGCTTGCGAAGCCGATTCAGCTCCGGGTTGTCCACCACCACCGGGTCATAGTGAATCACCAGGTGCACGTTGTGGCTGCGCAGGCACTCCCGCTCCATGTCGTCGATGATCTCATGGCACTCCAGCGGATCCTCCCGGTAGTCCATTTCCACATGGATGCTGGCAAACCGCTGGCCCGGGCCGTAGTCGTGAACCATCAGGTCATGGTAGCCCAGCACCTTGGGCTGGGAGACGATGTAATCCACCAGCTTCCCCCGAAGCTCCGGATCCGCATTCTCCCCAAGCAGCGGCGAAATGGTATCCTTAGCAAGACCCCAGCCGCTGTGCAGGATAAAGGCCGCCACTGCCAGACCCACCCAGCCGTCCACGGGGATGTGGAACTGTCTTTCAAACAGGGCGGCCAGGAGCACCGCGGAGGTGGTAATGCAGTCGTTCCGGCTGTCCTCGGCGGTGGCAAGCAGCGCCTTGGAGTCGATTTTCTTTGACAGGACCCGATTGAACAGATTCATCCACAGCTTCACACCGATGGAGGCCAGCAGCACCACCGCCGCAATGGCAGAAAATTCCACCGGCGTGGGATGGAGGATTTTTTCGGCGGAGGTCTTGACCAGCTCCACGCCGATGACCAGGATCAGGGCGGACACCGCCAGCCCTGCCAGGTACTCGTACCGGGCGTGACCGTAAGGATGGTCATCATCTGCCGGCCGGGAGCCCAGCCAGAAGCCCAGCATGGTCACCACGGAGCTGGTGGCATCGGAGAGGTTATTCAGGGCATCCGCCGTAATGGACACGGAGGCCGTCATAATGCCAACCAGCAGCTTGCCGAGGAACAGCAACAAGTTGCAGACAATGCCTGTCATCCCCGCCAGAACACCGACACGGGAGCGGACCCTGGGACTTTCCAGGTCCTCGGAATTTTTCACAAATGTGCGAAGCAACCAGTTTGTCATGGCTAATGACCTCCTAAATACGCCGAAACCCCCAAAACCGGAAAGGTTTTGGGGATTTTCTTTGGGTTTATTATAAGGCATGGGATTTGAAAAAGCAAGGGGTTTTTTGAAAAAAATCCCCTGCCCTCTCCTGCTGGAGAGGGTGGCCCCGCTTTCTCCGGGTGTGGAGGGGACCCCTAAAGACGAAGGACGGGGTACGATGAACGAGAAGACTTCGCCATGCAACCGGGCCCGCCGAATGTTTCAGAGGTCCGCCCCTCATCCGTCAGGGCCTTTGGCCCTGACACCTTCCCCGGAGGGGAAGGCTGCCTACCGGTGGGGGACGCTTTATTCCAGTCCGCCCTGGACCTGTAGGGGTCCCCT
>OIXQ01001198.1_pt1 | contig 10431 bp, 9 predicted proteins | sample 1587791 | NCBI WGS metagenome assembly OIXQ01 (sample SAMN03283273) | human gut metagenome | biome: human-associated habitat; material: feces | host: Homo sapiens | place: Peru | collected 2012 | reverse complement strand
CCTCCCACACCGGCAGCAGCGGCGTCAGCGTATGCTGCGTTTTCTCGCCGCTGCTGATCTCCCACACCTCCATGGTGATGGCCGTATTCGCCAGAATGCCCGCGTAGACGTAGCGGAGTTCCTCAATGATATACCGCACCAGATTGTGGAAGTCGGAGGGCGCCGCCTTGCGGTCAGGTTTCACCGTCCGGAACTTCACCATGGGGCAGCGAACGGAGATCGACGTGCCGGTGGGGTGGGGCAGGTCGCCCGTACCTGAATAAAAACGTACCTTCATGGGCTTGTCCAGCTCAGACGTGCCCATGGAATACGGCGCTTTAACCTCGCGGTACTGGTTTGCCGCCGCGTCGGCCTTTGTACGGGTGCGGATGCTCCACTTCTGCTCAGGGCTGCTGTCGCAGGAGGCCAGGGCGTGCTTCAACCCAAAGCCGTGTTCGTTCAACGGTGTCTGCGCACCGTCCCGACATGCGATGGTCAATGCACTACTGAGGTCGGCAATGCCCGTGCCGCCGTCTGTCACGGTGATCTCCACCGCATCGCCCAGATTTTCCAGTGAAAGCACTACCCTCATGGACAGTTCGGGATCGTCTTTGTTGGCGCGGAGGTTGGAGACCGCGTCGTCCATCAGCTCGCAGATGACCTGCGCCACGCTGTTGAAGTTGTCGCCGATGCCGGCGAACAAGCCGTGGCCGGTGGGATTGTTGCGGATGATCTCCTCCGCGATAGGAGTCTTGTTTTCGATTTTCATAGGTGCAATTCCTCCTATTATCGGTTGAGTTGATTGGCCATGTCGGAGCGAATAGCGGCGGCGATAATACGCAGCAGCGCCTGCTGCCGGATGACCTCCTGACAGAATGCCACAGCCAGATCCCCCGGCGTCAGATTGATTTCCTCACACAGACACAACAGTTCGATCCACTCGTCGTCGGTCATGTCTACTTCAATAGTTGCTTTACGTTCGTCGTTCATGTGTACAAGTTCCTTTCTATAAAAAATAGGAAAAGAGAAACACCGTGCAGGCCGAAGCACTACACGGTGTCATGAGTGTGACAAATAGACTGATTCCGCTTGCAAAATAGGAGTTAAACGGGTATAATATCCCTATGCGGTGCGGATTCGTCCGTTGTGTAGGTGCGTTATCACCTGCGCAGGTTGCAGAGAGCGCCAACTCTCTACAACTGCCGCTGTTTTGTTTTCAATTTGATTATAGCACGCAAATCATCTCGTGTCAATATATAATATCTTTAACAGAGATATTAATTTTAAATAGGAAATAATAATCTTGGAAATTGACACATATGAACTCTCTTGTTATAATTGTTGGTAAGAGAACGTAGGAGGTACAGAGGATGGCCTGGTCGTATAAAAAGCTGTGGATCATGCTTGTTGAAAAAGGACTGAACAAAACAGAATTACGACTAAAAACCGGGATAAGCACAAGCGCCCTTGCACATATGGGCAAAGATGAGCCTGTGACCATGGATGTTCTTGGTAAGATATGCAAAACAATGAACTGTAGAATTGAAGATATTGTAGAGTATATATCGGAAGAGTAATGAACGTCCAGTGCCGGACTGACAACACCCCGCAGAATTTGCTGCGGGGTGTTACATATATAGTAGTAGATTTTATTTGTCGGAGTTGGCATCAATATCCAAAAAGCATCCGCCCGGAGCATGGACTTCGATAACATCCCCAGGCTGTACGTTGGCCAGAACCAGTGTGATCAGCGCATCGCCTTGACGGCTGCTGCCACTGACAGGCGGGATGCGGATATCCTGCCGCCCATCGGGGAGCTGGACAATAGATGTGCGGGTATTTTCCTTCTCGGGTGCCGGGCAGCCGTGACGATCCCGGCAGAGCTTCGAGTAGAGGTACTGCTGACCGGTTGGGTCGGTAAAGCTGCGATAGCTGTCGGACTGTACCTGACCGGTCATTGATTGATGCATGAGAAACGCCAACGCCCCGGAATCATCCCGCAGAGCACAGTCTTCAATGAGGTGATTCCTTCTGGTATTGCGAAGGAGCTGCACGCCCATGGCGGAAGTCATACCCTCCAGCTTAATACGACCTGCATAGCCGATGGTATAAGCACTAACAGTTGTGCGAATGTGGGTGATCAACTCACTTGAGGCGAATGCCCGCTGCCCAAATCTGTCCTGCGATACGATGTAAGCAGTATCTGACAGCCGTTCCGCAATGCAGCTCTCTGCGAGATACGCTCGCCATGCATTAACATATAACGCACCATAGGGAGAAAGCGGAAACGTGTAGTTATGGGTGTAGCTGGCCAGATCGTCCCGGCGATAGCGCACGAAAACACGCTCGAGATTGGCGTCATCCAACAACAAATTGTCCCACTGTAATGCACATACCTCCTTTGCCGACAGACCGCTTTCTTTTAATAGGACAGTCAGTGCTTCCATAGGCTGACCCAACTCCTGCCAGCAACGGCTGTCCAATACCGCTTCGTATTCCGCAGGCAAAACATCCGTAGCGGCGGCTTCCCGCTGTAGACGATGGTTAGTCGTGTCCGCATTGCGCTCCTGCCGTCGAATGTATTCCTCTAACTTCTGTTTGGCGGGGCATTCAACACCTTCCCGGTGGGCAATGGTTGTCAAGAAGGAATACAATCTTTTAATGTACTCCAGTCCGTTTTTCCGCTGGTGCGCATCACAAAAATCTCTGAAATCTCCTGATGTGAGATCCTTCAGCTTTTTGCCTTCAAAGGCGGCCGCTAACTTTCGGAGTTGACTGTAATATGTCTTTCGCAGTTCAGAACTGCCGCTTTCATCGTTTACATAGTCTGTGGCGTATAGTTCCACCGCTGTGCGCAGGCTCATTTCTTCCAGCGATTTTCCTTCACGCAGGTTCATATTCAACGCGTGGCGATACTTCTTGATCAGATCCTCTGTGCGTTTCTTTACCGTGCGGCGGATAACCTGTTCCTGCGTTTCACCGGTTCGGGGATAAGGAATATACAATTCCAGTGTAGCCGCGTCAGAAAACCTGCGCTCCTTGCTGTTGGTGCGCGTTTGCAGCAAATGGCCTGTCTGCGGATCCAGCAGCCCAATGGTACCGCGGGATAAGTACCCTGCAGACTTTGAAGGATTCAGTGTAAATTGGACTTTGATACCAGGACGGTAATCATATGTAAATTTCTGCTTGCCTGATTGCGCGGTAACTTTTATACCGCTGAATGGGTCATTCTTCTTTTTCATGATTATAATTCCTTGACTTTTCTGTGAATACTACCGGCACTTCTTTTCAAAGCGTCATAATAATCTGTGTCTATAATTTCCTGAACGTCCGGCATGTTCGACTGCTGCAGTGACAGAGTGGTGCGGGATTTCCCGTTTTCCCTGGCGAGTTGGACGTGCTTCGGCAGGCGTACATCTACTCGATCACAATCATGACACCTCACAGTTACAGTAATGGTGTTGCCTGGCAGTGTATCTTGAGGGACGGCATAGTTTTGAGTTACATGACACACCTGCGGTGATACGATGGGCAAAGCGGGCGCAAACGCCGGGTGGGCACTGTGGTTCGGATCAAGAATTATACTCTCCAACACCTGCGCAATAACAGGCCAATTATCTTCGCGCCTGATCCAATCTACCCACCACCCATTCTCGCTGCGAAGATGATGCCCCATCAGCGCATCCACCAAACCATGCGGCATGACGCTCCGCCCGTCCGGCGGCGGAACGGATGTGCAATTGCACAAATAAGTGCAGCCGCTGCGGCGCAGCAGGTAAGCGGTTACATCGGTCAGCGCGTTGCCGTGGTCATCCATGTCGGGTTCTGCCTGCACAACCATCTCCAGACCGAGCCAATATTCGCTGTTGTAGCCCAGTAACTCCAACTTATTTTTAACATAGCTGCTGATATCCCGAGGGTCAGCAGGACGATGGATATCTTGACGGTGGTGGACGATATAGGCATCCTTGATGTCCTCATCACTGTATCCCTGCCTGCGCAATGCCTCGCGGTTGTTACGAACGATGTCCATGACATACTTGGGCAGAACTATCTGGCGGTATGCGTTGCGGGTTTTCATGGTAGAAACACGTTTACCGCTGGAAACGTTATGCACCGCGGCGTATACGCCAAAGCTGCCGAAATCTATGATCTCGCCATACCTTGGACAAACCTCCGCAGGACGCAGCAGGCAGCACAGCATCAGAGCGGCACCGGCAGCCAAAGGCGTTTCTGTGGAATCCAAGCGGATCAATTCCGCCAGCCGCACCAGATCATCACGTGGAAGCGCTTTGGCCTGCTCCGGAGGCACAATGCTCTCTGTTATAAATAAAGGAATCTCAATGGGCGGCAGGTCATACTGCGGCAACACATAGCGAGAGGATTCGTAAAGCAAGTTTGCTTCAGTGATGTGTTTGTTTGCAGTCATGAGGGCATTCGCCTCACCACGATCTGTGTTTTTGCGAGCCAGTGCCAAATATGATTGCCGGACACCTTCCAGCACAGCGGGGTCTCCCGTACAATCCAATATGCGCTGGATGAGAAGTATGCTGCGGCGTTCATAGTAGGTCAGCGCCGCTCTGCGTGTGCTCTCTGCCCGCCACTGTGCAGGGCATAGCTGCTTTCGCATATCATTCGACAATTGAGCGTACGCATGCGCATAATCAACATGTTCTCGCTGCGGGCGGCAGGCCACCTCATACTTTGCAACAGTGCGAGCAATAATATTTTTGACAGCCTCATCCAGTGTCCGGCCATGGCCGGGGCGATAGGTCATTTGGGCAGAAATACCTGGTACAAACTGGGATTTATCGGTATACAGAAGCGTTGATAATGTTTGTTTTTCAGCGCCTACTTTTAAATACACCACCACCGTCGCCCGACCAACGGAAGAAAAAATGTTTTCGCGGGCAATTTCTTGCTTTTTCATGGGAATTTTCCTCCTTTAGCCGAGCAATATATGGTAACGCAAGCCGGTTAATTTTTGTTACCGAAAAGATCAGTGCAATTGAAAAAACTATATTCTATTCCCCTTAATTTCACGGTAGCATAATTGAAAATATTGTCAATATGTTCAGCGGCACAAATTTCTTTCGGAGAAGAATGTACATCCTGTTGCATATAAAAGAGCCGGAAGCAACAACTAAAAGCTGTTGTTTCTGGCTCTTAAAGTTTTGCGGCTTCTGCGCTGAGAAGCAAGAGATGTCCATCGGCATCGCCGCTGGACATCTCTTTACAAAGTGAATTTTAATTACGCTTCAGGCACATATTCTACAATGTCTTCAAGACGACAATCCAGCGTTTTACATATCTTGCCTAATGCTTCCATGGTAACAGGTTCCCCTTTGCCCATGTGCGCCAGTGCCGCAGTAGTCAGCCCCGCTTTTTCGCGCAACGCGGACTTGTTCATTTTCCTCTGAATCAGCATGATCCAAAGCCTTTCATAAGACCAACCCATATTGTTCCCTCCCTAAGGGCTATCATATCGTGTAAAGTAAAGATTGTCAACAAAAAGAAAATAAATCTAAAATATAGATAAAATATATTGACATATAGATGTGCGTGTGGTATAGTAGACATAGAAAAAAGAACAACGGCAGCTTTGAGGAGGGCCAACTCCTCAAAGCCTGCGCAGGTGATAACGCACCTACACAGCGGTTCACTCCGCACCACCCGGGGGTACTGTACCCAGTCGCCCCCTTTTATAATAGCATGTGAATCCGTTTGATTTGTCATCATGATTTTGACACCGTGTAGGATATTTTACATCCTGCACGGTGTTTTGTTTTCCTATCAATTTTGAATAGGAGGCAGTCCTAATGTCCAACCGACAAACATACGGTTTCCGTAACGCGCATACGATGGACTATTCTCAAAGAGGAGGTCTGTTTATGCCAACCGTTCAGCAAGCACCCACTCCGGCAATCACCGTCACTCGCAATTTTCTCGGCCAACAGACGGCAGAGACGCTGCTGTTGGAATTGATCCGCGCCCACACACAGGCGGCATAAAGTCTGTGGGCAGTCCACGGAAAGGAGGGGCTCATGGAGAAGCTACCACTGCCTACCGCGCTGTACTGCCGCCTGTCCCGGGAGGACGGAGACCGGATGGAGAGTGATTCCATCGGAAACCAGCGGAAGCTGCTGGAGGAGTATATCGAAAATCATCCTGAGTTGGTAATGGCGGAATGCTATGCCGACGACGGCTATACCGGTACGAATTTCCAGCGCCCCGCCTTTCAGCGGATGCTGCGGGACATAGAGCGCGGGTGCATCCGCTGTGTGCTGGTAAAGGATCTGTCCCGCTTCGGCCGTGACTACATCGAAACAGGCCGCTATCTGGAACGCTGGCTGCCGGAGCACGGTGTGCGGTTTATCGCCGTCACGGACAACATCGACAGTGTCCGCGGCGCCTACGACATGATGATGCCGCTGAAGAATCTGTTTAATACCCAGTATGCACGCGACATCTCCCAAAAGGTCAAAAGCTCCCTCCACGCCAAGCAGCAGCGGGGCGAGTTTATCGGGGCCTTTGCCAGTTACGGGTACTGTAAGGACCCGCAGAATCATAACCGTCTTGTTATCGATCCGCCTGCGGCGGAGGTGGTGCGGCGCATCTTTACCCTGTTTGAAAACGGAATGGGAAAGATTCGCATTGCCAAGCAGCTGAACGAGGAGGGTATTCCCTGCCCCAGTGAGTACAAGCGGCTCACCGGTGAAAAATACCGCAACAACCACCGATTGGAGTCTACCACCTACTGGACGTATGCCACTATCCACCGCATTTTGCAAAACGAGATGTACATTGGGAATATGGAACAGGGACGGGACGACCGCCTGCAGATGCACGGAAAAGCCAAGCGGAAGGATCGCTCCCAGTGGACGGTGGTATCCGACACACACCAGCCGATCATCGAAAAAGATCATTGGCAGCGGGTACAAGCTCTGTTGAACGCCAACGCCCGCACGCCGGATTTTCAACAGAATGTCAGTCCCTTTGCGGGCTTTCTCAAGTGCGGTGACTGTGGACGAGCCATGGTCAAGACCACCTGGGGCGGCAAAACCTTCTACACCTGCGGCTCGTATAAGCGCTACGGCGCGTCCGTGTGCAGCAAGCATTACATCGCCCACGATGTGTTGACGAAGGTGATACTGGATGATCTGAACCGGCTCATGGCCGGTGTGGAAAACATCCGCCAGCTGGCACAGCAGGGCGCGGCAAAGCGTCCGCGCTCCGGCACCGATCAGCCGCAAAAACTGGAAGCCGCCCTGCAGCGCATTCAGCGCCGCCGTCAGAGTGCCTATGAGGACTATCAGGACGCGCTGATCTCCAAGGCGGATTACCTCCGCTACCGCGCCGACTATGACGCGCAGGAGCAGGCGCTGCAAGCCCAGCTGGACAAGCTGCGCGACGCAGCGCAGGACACCCCACTGTCTCTGCCGTGGGTAAAGGAACTGCTGGCGTCGGGGCAGCTGGCGGAGCTGGATCGCCCCACAGTCGCCGCCGCCATCCGGGAAATTCGCGTCTACGAGGGGAACCGCATAGAGATCGACTATCTGCTCCCGGAGGGCTGCCGCGCTCTGCTGGAGGGGTGAGCGTATGGTGCTCCGTGTAGAGCAAAGCAAAAAAGCGGAGAGTATATGAAAGTTTTTTAGGTTAAACTCGAAAAACTTGTTGCATAACAGAAGTGTTTTGGGTATACTAATGACTATAAGGAGGCGATACCATGATCAACAGACCGAATTATATCGAGGCCATCGCGCCTTTTATCGACCAACCGCTGGTCAAGATCCTGGCGGGCATCCGCCGCTGCGGTAAATCCACCATTTTTGAGATGTTGGAGGAGGAGCTGCTGCGAAGGGGCGTGTCTGCGGATCACATCATCTGCAAGCGGTACACGGAGATGGACATTCCCGAGAGCATTACCGCCAAGCAGATGTATGACGAGCTGATGGTGGCCATGGCGGGCAAGGGGCACTGTTACCTCCTGCTGGATGAGATACAGGAGATCACCGGCTGGGAAAGGGCGGTCAACAGTCTGCTGGAGGGTGCAGACGCCGACATCTACGTGACCGGCTCCAATTCCAAGCTCATGTCCAGCGAAATTTCCACCTATCTGACGGGACGCTACGTGTCTATCCCCGTCTACACCCTGTCTTTCCGCGAGTATCTGGACTTCAAAGACGGCAGCGCACTGTCCCAGAAGGAACTGCTGGAGGAGTATATCCGGTTTGGTGGGTTCCCCATCATCGCCTTAAGCCAGTATGACGCACAGAACGCCTATCAGATTGTCAACGGCATCTACCACACCGTGGTCTCCCGCGATATTGTGAAGCGCCACCGCATCAACAAGCAGGATCTTTTTGACCGCGTGGTGAAATTTATCATCGAAAATGTGGGCAAAACCTTTTCCGCAAACTCGATCTCCACCTTCCTGAAAAGTGAGCACCGCAAGGTGTCGGTGGAGAGTATCTACAACTACCTGCGCTGGCTGGAGCAGGCGTTCATCATCTATCCCTGCGAGCGCTATGACCTGCAGGGCAAGAGCATTCTGAAAACGCAGGAGAAGTATTATCTGGCCGATGTCTCCCTGAAATACGCCCTGTTGGGCTACAACCGCAAAATGCTGGACGGGGCGATGGAAAACATTGTGTTTCTGGAGCTAAAGCGGCGGGGGTACGATGTGTATATCGGCAAGAATGATACCAAGGAGATCGACTTTGTGGCTACCCGCCGCGACGAGCGGATCTATGTGCAGGTCTGCGTCCAGCTGCCGGCGGGCTCTGACCGTGAGGTGGGCAACCTCATGGAGATCAAGGACCATTACCCCAAATACGTTGTCACCCTGAATGACATGGATGTAGGGATTGAAAACGGCATTAAAATCGTGCATCTTCAGGATTTCCTGCTGGCCGAGACATGGTGAGCATCCATTCGGAAAAGCAGTCCAGTCGGGCTGCTTTTCCTCGTTTAATGGCGTATTTTCCCGACTAAATTTCAGCCGGTTTTGCATTTTACTCGTTTACGTCTATTCCGCTTTTCCCGAGTAAAATTCTCATTTTTCATTCCCGTTTTCCCGACTAAAATCACTTTTGCTTCCTTCCTGAATTCCCGACTATTTTTCACTTCCGGTCGTTCCCGATTTCCCGAGTATTTTTCTTTCGCACCAACTCTGGTTTCACGACTAAAATTGCGAAGCAAACACCGGAAACTGCTTGTCCTACAACGCTTGCGACCATCATCGTCTATCAGAAAGCGTTCACTTTTTTGAACCAAGTTTTGTTGCAGATAGGACGCATTTATGCTATCATAAAAGTACAATAAAGAAGTGCGACAGTTCTCCGTGAACTGCCGCACTTTTGCATCACCGTGGGGCAACGAGGATACCCAGACCCTCATCAACATTCTGGAGAAGTACCATGTCAAAACCACATTCTTCGTGGTGGGCGACTGGGCGGAAAAGTACCCTGAGTCGGTGAAGGCGCTGCACGATGCAGGGCACGAGGTGATGAGTCACTCCAACCACCACGACCACTACAACAGCCTGTCGGCAGAGCAGATCACGGCGGACATCACCGCCAGCAATGAGCGCATCAGCGCCGTCACCGGCGTGACGCCCACGCTGATCCGCTGCCCCTACGGCGAGTACGACGACCACGTCATCGCCGCCATCCGCTCCATGGGCATGGAACCCATCCAGTGGGATGTGGACTCCCTGGACTGGAAGGACTACGACGCGGAGACGATATGCAAGCGGGTGACGTCCAAGGTGCAGCCGGGGAGCATCGTGCTGTTCCACAATGCCGCGCTGCACACGCCGGAGGCGCTGCCCACCATCCTCAGCTGTCTTATCAACGACGGCTACACCGTTGTGCCCATCAGCCAGCTGATCCTCGATGCGCCCTACACCATCGACCACACCGGGCGGCAATTCCCGGCAGAGCATGCGGGGTAAGCGAAAGTCCCCTGTCTGCCGCGGTTAGCTGTCGGCATCCGCGGCACTCCGCAGGGCGCAGGGCAGTACACAGGCATATAGAGAAGCCCTCCGGCGCAGCCGGAGGGCTTCTGTTTGTATTATGGCGACTGCTTTACGCCTTTATGGCGGGAAACACCTGGAAATCACCATGGACGTCCTGTATGGCATCGCCATACTGCTTGAAATACTCCAGGATCAGGTCGGACATCTCCGTGCCGATCTCCCGCACCACAGGGCAGCCCACATAGCAGTCATAGCCGCCGGTGCCGCTGGCACGGTAGCTGCTCAGGCAGACTGTGAAGACATCTGTGTCCGCCACGTTCTTTCCGTTTATACTCAGTTCCGCCACCCGGCTGCCCACAGGGCGGGAGCAGTCGAAGGCATAGCGCACGCCCGCATAGTAGTCGTAGTTGTAATGCTCGACCTTGGGTTTCAGAAACGCGTCGGAGACGCAGAGGCTGCCGTCGGCATTCCGG
>OIXQ01001197.1_pt1 | contig 10433 bp, 11 predicted proteins | sample 1587791 | NCBI WGS metagenome assembly OIXQ01 (sample SAMN03283273) | human gut metagenome | biome: human-associated habitat; material: feces | host: Homo sapiens | place: Peru | collected 2012 | reverse complement strand
GACCGTGGCCGCAGGTGCTGATGATGTCGCCGGTACCGCACATACGGTCAAATACTCCCTGACGGATGGAAACGTGGGATAAATCGGTAAAAGGTTTCATATCCACACGTCTGGTAAAAATGCCGGACTGCACATAAATGCCTTTATCGGTAATCAGATATTCGGTATTTTTAGCTTTTAGGGCTGAAGTAATCACGCCTCCTAAATAAATCCAAACCGGCATCAGGTGTATCAGGAAAAAGACACCCAGAAAAGCGCCCATGAAACCGGGACCGGAGGAACCGGTGGCGCTCATGGCTAAAATCATGCCTCCGTCAAACAAAAGCCAGATTAACGCAAACGGCAGCATGGGATTGAAAACAGACTCCAGCACCGACACCTTCACTGCCTTTTTGCCACTCCACATAATATTTTCTCCGTATCCGATCTGCTCCTTTAAGCTCATAATAATCCCACTCCTTTCGCCGTCTTCCGGGCTGATCCTGTTATTATTTTTATAGTAATATAACAGGTAGCGGAAAGCAAGTAAATTCTTGACTTGTGAGATATGCCGTATTATCATTTGGTTAGATGATGCTAACTTGATAAGGAAAGCAGTCTGAACATGTGTAATATTGGGGTGGCGGATACTCGTCACGGGAAAAGAAAGAGGTAAATTATGGGATATATTCAGAAATCAAAAAGAAAAGCATATCTGTTAATCGGATTTTTTTCTATGCTGCTTTGCGGCGTCAGTGACTGCCTGCTGTCTTACATGGGAGACGGGGAACCCTATGTGCTGGCGGGTATTATCAGTGCCAACATTGTAAATGTACCGTTGTGGTATTATCAGGCATCGCTTGTCATCGGCATTATTGCTTGCGTGGGTTATCTATTGGCTTCCCGCGCAGCATGCTTTTATATACTCGACAGGCAGAACGGCGACAGAACAGGACTGTATAAGTCATTTTCTTTTGGCACGACCATGATGTCGGTGGGTATTTTCGGCATTCATTCCATTTGCTGCATGGCGCTGATGAACGTGAGAGCCGCCCTGTTAGCAGGCGCTTCGGCAGACAGTATTGCCGCATATTTTACACAGTCGGCACTGGTGCCGTTTGCGGTGGGAACCACATGGCAGACAACCGCCGATATTATTTCCGGTGTGGCATTCATTGTTATGGTGGCAAAGGGAAAAATCCCCGTTCCGAAGTTTTTTATTGTCATCGGTCCGCTGGTTCTGTATGTAATCTGTAAGGTGGCAGCGGCAGTATTAACGGGCGTGACCGGCAATTCCGTTTTCTCCCATGTACTGGGCGGCGGAGAGTCCTGGGGCATTGCCATGATGTTCCTTGCCTTTTATTTTGCGGTCAGAAAGGAAAAGTAAAACCGGGAAGCGGCTTGAAGCAGAGCAGGGAATGTGTTACAATTTTCTTTAAGCATGGACTTTCGTGCAATAGTCGGAAGAACTTTTAAGCACCGGCAGCAACACCCAGAAAAGATAATTACATAGTACGCATTTGAGAGGGAGAAAAACATGAGCGAAGAATTTGAAACCTACGACAACACAAGACCGCAGGAGCCACAGAACGGACAGCCGGCAGGCAATGCTTATAACATGTCCCAGGGATATGGTTACGGCTACGGAAATCAGAATGCCGGAGCAAACACCGGAGCCTACGGCAACGGCTATAATGCCGGAGCGAACGGTTATCAGGATGCAAATGCTGCCAATAACGGAGCATACGGCAGTGGCAATGCTTACAACGCACCTTATAACAATCAGGCACCTTACAATTACCCCAACAACAATTATCCTTACAACAATCAGCCGCCCAAGCAGAACAACGGTTTATCCATTGCTTCTCTGGTCCTCGGCATTGTGGGAATTGTTGCCTGCTGCATTCCCATTATTGGTATTCCGGTGAATGTAACAGGTCTGATTCTGGGTATTGTCGGAATGAAAAAGGGCGGTAAGGGAATGGCGATTGCCGGTATTATCCTTTGCTCCATCTTCCTGGTGCTGACGATTGCCAATTCCGCACTGGGAGTTTATATCAACATGAACTACAGGGATGTCTATGATTTCCTGGACAGCTTAGGAATTGATTACAATTACTAAGACATAAAAAAGACAGACGCTGGTCTGGTTCCTAAAAGACAGGATTTGATTTACAAAAGAAATGCCGGTATGCAAGACGTGTACCGGCATTCTCTGTATACGGATAGTAGGCACGAAAGTGTTATCAGAAGCGAAAAGTGCCTACAATCCGAAAACGAGTAGGCACGCAAAGGAGGAATAGAAGAAAGAGTGCCTATGGAAAAGGGAAGGAGTAGGCACAAAAGCGCTATCAGAAGCGAAAAGTGCCTGCAATCCGAAAACAAGTAGGCACACAAGGAAGAAATAGAAGAAAGAGTGCCTATGGAAAAGGGGAGGAGTAGGCACGAAAGTGTTATCAGAATAGAAAAGTGCCTGCCAAGGCGAAAAGTTCTTTTTTGAGGAAATGAGTTATCAATTCCAAGGCAAGAAGTTAATAAAGATTTAATTCTGCCGGAAAGGTATGGGATATGCCGGATATTTCGTGTATAGTAGGGGAAAGAAGTAACCGGGCATTTTTGTATAAGGGGAAAGAGTATGAAAAAGAGACATATTTTATGGGCAATGGGGCTTGCCGTTTTACTGGCAGCAGGCTGCGGAAAGGCGAAAAATACTGAATGGAAAGTGACGCAGTATGCGGATGAGTCGGGACTGCAGGCAAATTTTTATACCTTAAGCAGTAACAGGGGAGAACTGATTATCATTGACGGCGGTTCCGAACAGAACGCCGGACAGGTGAAAGAGGTCATCCGGGAGAACGGCGGCGAGGTGGACTACATCCACGGCGACGACGTGACCCGCGAGCTGGGCGGCAAGCCCGGCAACATGGGCTTCCTGCTGCCCGCCATGGGCAAGGAGCAGCTGTTCAAGACCGTCATGGCCGACGGTGTGCTGCCCCGCAAGACCTTCTCCATGGGCCACGCTCAGGACAAGCGCTATTACATCGAAGCCCGCAAGATCGTGAAGTAACACCGCAAAAAAGCGCCCATCGGGCGCTTTTTTGTCAGGAGGAGCTATGGAACCACTGACCCTGTACGCCCCCGCGAAAGTGAATCTTACCCTGACCGTCGGCGACCGTCGTCCCGACGGCTACCACGACGTATCCACCGTCATGCAGGCCGTGGGCCTGTACGACACCCTGATCCTGACGCACGGCGGTGCCGGCCTGACCCTGACCTGCACAGACCCCGCCGTCCCGTCGGATGCCACCAATCTGGTGCTCCGCGCCGCCGGCAGGTTTTTCGAAGAGACGAAGCTGCCCGTGCCGGACCTGCACCTGCACCTCCGGAAGCGTATCCCGTCCCAGGCGGGACTGGGCGGCGGCAGCAGCGACGCTGCATCCACACTGCTGGCCCTGCGCACCCTGTACGCGCCGTCCCTGCCGGACGTCCAGCTGGAGCACATGGCTGCGGCGCTGGGAAGCGACGTGCCATTCTTCATCCGCGGCGGCACCGCGCTGGCCCGGGGCAGGGGAGAGCGCCTGACGCCCATGCCCCGCTTACGGGATGGCTGGTTCGTCATCGTCAAACCGCCGGAGGGCTTCTCCACCCCTGCCATGTACCGCCGTCTGGACGACCTGCCGCCGGAGCCGCCCCGCCCCGACGCCATGCCCGCCGCGTTGGCGGCGGAGGATATCCGCGCTGTGGCCGCCGCGCTCTATAACAGCTTCGAACGCGCCGTCCCACCGGACAGCGCCGTATGGGACATCGAGAGCGCCCTCCGCGCCCACGGCGCACTGGCTGCCCTGCTCAGCGGCAGCGGCAGCGCCGTGTTCGGCCTGTTCGCCCGCGAGGACACCGCCCGCGCCGCCGCCGAGACCCTGCGGGAGCGCTGGCCCATGACATTTGCGGCCCAACCTGTATAAAATCCGAAAACACCGTCCAAAATGCAGGAAAATTCCTACATAGGACGGTGTTTTTATGCGTAAATTCCATACCTTTGAGCTGGCACTGCTGCTGGCGCTGGCCGCCACACTGCTCTGGGGAGCCTGGTCCCTCCACCGGCAGGACGATCTGCAGGCCAAAATGATCCGCCTTCACGTTATCGCCAACTCCGATAACGCCGCCGATCAGGCACTGAAGCTCCAGGTCCGCGATGCGGTGTTGACCCGTGCGGAGGCCATATTACGGGAGTCCGCCGACATGAACGACGCCCGCCGGCGCCTGACGGACGCCCTGCCCGCCATTGGGGATGCCGCCGCGGCGGAGCTGGCGGCGCAGCACCGCGACGATCCCGTCTCCGTCTCACTGGAGGAAGCGGAGTTTCCTCTCAAGGCATACGACGGCTTTGCCCTGCCCTCCGGCGGCTATCTGGCCCTGCGGGTAGTGATCGGCGCGGGGGAGGGCCGCAACTGGTGGTGCGTGGTGTACCCGCCCCTGTGTACCGCCGCCGCGTCCGACCTGTCCCGGACCGCGCTGGGCGCCGGCCTGACGGAGGATGACCTGTCTCTCATCACCGGCGACGGCGATGGCTATGTCCTGCGATTCCGGTCGCTGGAGCTGTGGGAGCGGCTGCGTCAGTGGCTGGGTAAATAGATTTACCGCACAACTATCCGACAATGTCGCACAATGCTCCTTGCATTTTGCCCCGTTATCCTGTAAAATAGAGCACGTATTTTACAGGAGAGGAGGGGCACCATGTCGACGCACCGGAAGCGGCCGCTGGGCCGCGTGTGCCTGATGGCGCTGGCGCTGGCGGCGCTGTTCCTTCTGTCCTTCGTCTGGGGGCGCTACGATGTGCCGCTGGGCGAGGTGGTGCGCATCCTGCTGTCCCGCCTGTTCCCCCTGACCCAGACGTGGACGGACAACATGGCCATCGCCGTCCACAACGTCCGCCTGCCCCGTATCCTGATGGCCTGCCTGGTGGGCTGCGCCCTGTCCGCCGCCGGTGCCAGTTACCAGACGGTGTTCCAGAACCCCATGGCCGCGCCGGACATTCTGGGCGCGTCCTCGGGAGCCTGCTTCGGCGCGGCGCTGGCCATCCTGCTGGGACAGGGTAGCGTCATGACCACGATTTTCGCCTTTTGCTTCAGCCTGCTGACGGTGGTGCTGGTCTACCTTATCGGCAGCCGTACCAGGGGCAGCAGGGTAGTGAGCATCCTGCTGGCCGGCATCATGGTGGGCTCGCTGTTCTCTGCCGGCACCTCCTACATTAAGCTGGTGGCCGACCCCACCAACCAACTGCCCCAGATCACCTATTGGCTCATGGGCAGCCTGTCCGGCACGCGGCTGAAAACAGTTGCCTTCGCCGCCGCCTGCATGGCGGTTGGCTTGGTGCCCCTTCTGCTGCTTCGCTGGCGCATGAATCTGCTAACCTTGTCACCGGACGAGGCTCGCTCCATGGGCGTCAATACCGACCGGATCCGTCTGGCAGTGATCCTCTGTGCCACGGTGCTCACCGCGGCCAGCGTCTCCGTCTCCGGCATGATCGGCTGGGTGGGTCTGGTGATCCCGCACCTGAGCCGCCGCATCGTGGGCAACGACTGCCGGTATCTTCTGCCCATGTCCATGGTGTTCGGCGCAGGGTTTCTGCTGCTGGTGGACGATCTGGCCCGCTGCCTGACGGCGGTGGAGATCCCCATCGGTATCCTGACGGCCTTTGTGGGCGCACCCTTCTTTGTCTATCTCATGGTAAAGGGGGAGGACCGCCTGTGAAGCTGACTGTGAAGGAGCTTACCTATACATATCGCGGTGGCCATACGGCGCTGCGGAACATCTCTTTCGCGGCCCGGCAGGGAGAGCTTTTGTCGGTGCTGGGCCCCAACGGCGCGGGGAAAAGTACCCTGTTCCGCTGCATTCTGGGCGGTCTGCCGGACTATGGCGGTGCCATCCTGCTGGACGGGCGGGATGCCCGTACTTTGGACCAGCGGACGCTGGCCGCCCACATCGCCTATATCCCCCAGATACACCGCCCTACCTTTGGCTACTCCGTGCTGGACACGGTGCTGATGGGCCTGACCCGCCAGCTCTCACCGTTCCGCTCCCCCTCCGCCCAGCAGGAGCAGCAGGCTTCGGCCGCTCTGGAGCAGTTGGGTGTAGTGCATCTGACCTACCGTAATTTTGCGGAGCTGTCCGGCGGCGAGCAGCAGCTGGTGCTGATCGCCCGTGCTCTGTGTCAGCAGGCGGACATTCTGGTGATGGACGAACCCACGTCCTCGCTGGACTACGGCAACCAGCTTCGTGTGCTGCGCTGCGTCCATGATCTGTCCCGTCAGGGCTACACGGTGGTGCTCTCTACCCACGATCCCCAGCACGCTCTGCGCTTTTCCGACCGTGTGCTGGCCCTGTCCGGCGGCGCGGTAGCCGCGTTTGGTGCAACAAAGGAGGTTTTGACAGCAGAATTGCTCCGCCGCCTCTACGGCGTGGACGCGGCTCTGTTGGACACGGCCTACGGCCCCGCCATCGTGCCGAAAGGAGGAGAGGACTGTGTTCCGCTGGACGGATGACATGATTCGCTACATGGCGGATGCCGGACGCCAGACGGATTTCCACCGCCACCTGACGGCGGAGCTGCTGCCGTATCTGTCGCCGCAGGATCGTGTCTGCGACGCAGGCTGCGGTCTGGGCTTTCTCTCGCTGGCGCTGGCGCCCCATGTCCGCCATGTGACGGCGGCGGACTGCGATGCTCAGGCCCTCTCGGTGCTGAAAGAGGAGCTGGCTGCGCGGCACATTGAAAACGTGACGCCGCTATGTACAGATATTTTCACTGACCGTCCCGCCGAACCCTACGACGCCATGGTGTTCTGCTTCTTCGGCAGCATGGACGAAATACTGTCCGTGGCCAGATCCCGGTGCCGCGGCACGGTCATCGCCGTCAAGCGCGACCATAGGGACCATCGTTTTACCGTGACAAAGCAGCCCTTGGGAGAGCGTCACGGCGTGGCAGCTGCGGAAGCGCGGCTGGCGGAGCTGAACATCCCCTATGAGCTGAAGCGGAGGGCCTATCGCTTTGACCAGCCCTTCCGCGACTGGGAGGAGGCCCGCCTTTTTTTCGAGACGTATCGTCGCCGCGATGATGCGTCCCTTATCACGGACGGCTTCCTGCGGGAGAAGCTGGAGCCCACCGGCGATGCAGCGTTTCCCTGGCGCATACCGGTAGTTCGCCGTGCGGGGATATTTGTCTTTCAAACGTCAAAAATTCCTGAGAAACTTCCTCATGAAGCAAATCAGGAAGGAAAACGGAAATAAACCGGAAATAAAAAAGGAAGAAAAACGAAGAAAATGAGGAGGAAATTTGTCAATGAATGGAAAAAGATGGATGGCGCTGCTGCTGGCACTGGTGATGTCGTTCTCGCTGTTTGCCTGTGGTGGAAAGCCTGCGGAGAACACCGGTGACGACAGCCAGAACACCGCCGCAGATGGCACCACGCGGGTATTCACGGACTCCTGCGGCCGCGAGGTCACAGTACCTGTGAATGTGGAAAAAATTGCCGTTTCCGGCCCTCTGGCCCAGATCGTGGTTTTCGCCATGGCGCCGGATAAACTGGTAGGTATCGCCAATGCGTGGGACGAAAGCGCTGCGGAGTTTTTGGATAAGAAATACTACAATCTGCCGATTTTGGGCCAGCTTTATGGCGGAAAAGGTGAGCTGAATCTTGAGACGCTGCTGGCCGCTGCGCCGGACGTGGTCATCGATGTTGGCGAGCCCAAGGGCAGTATTGTGGAGGATATGGATGACCTGCAGGAGCAGACCGGTATTCCCTTTGTCCACATTGATGCCTACCTTGCCTCTATGGATGATACATACGCCATGCTGGGAGACCTCCTGGCAATGCCCAACGAGGCGCAGGGTCGGGCGGACTACTGCCGCTTCGCCTATGACCGCATTGTGTCCATCGCCGACAGCGTGGATAAAGTAAATCTCCTTTACATCACTGGAGATGAGGGACTTAACGTCATCGCACAGGGCTCCTTCCATGCCGAAGTCATCGACCTGCTCAGCAACAATCTGGCTGTGGTGGACGAGCCATCCAGCAAGGGAACCGGCAACGAGGTGGACATGGAACAGATCCTCAACTGGAACCCCGATGTGATCCTGTTTGCCCCGGGCAGCATCTACGACACCGTGGCCGGCAACGAGAACTGGCAGACCATCTCCGCCATCCAGAGCGGCAAATACTATGAGGTCCCCATGGGCCCCTATAACTGGATGGGATTCCCGCCCAGCGTCCAGCGCCTGCTGGGTATGACGTGGATGGCCAAGGTCCTGTATCCCGAGGCGGCGGATTATGATCTCTATACCGAGGTCAGTACCTATTTCGAGCTGTTCTACCACTGCGACCTGACCCAGGCGCAGTACGATGCGCTGGTGGCCAACTCCATCCCCGCAGCATCTGCGGCGGATCAGGCGGCCTGATCGGAAACCATTGCAAACAGAGGACACCCTGCGGTTTTGCGCCGCAGGGTGTCTGTGAATAGCCGCTGGTGCGGCAGGAGGTAAACACGATGAATACCATTTTTCAGACGCTGGTGTACCAGCGGGAGAAGGGACAGGACGCGGTGCTGGCCACCATCATCTGGGACGACGGATCCGCGCCCCGAGGTGCGGGCAGCCAGATGCTGGTGGGCCGCAACGGTCTGCTGGCCGGTACCATCGGCGGCGGCGCCGTGGAGGGGCGGTCCATTGCCATCGCCCGGGAGATGCTGGCTGACGGTACCGACAGCATGACGCGGGAGTTCCGGCTGCGCCGCGATGGCAGCGAGCAGAGCACCGGTATGGTCTGCGGCGGCGATGTGACCGTCTACTTCCGCCGTATTCCCTGCGGCGATGGGGCGTGGGATACACTGGCGGCGGAGGTGCTGCGGCGGATCAGTACCCGCACGGTGGGCTGGTTGGTGCAGCCGCTGGACGGGACCATGCCCTATCTGATGGATGAAAATACTGTTAAGGCAAAATGCTTTACAATGCAGCTGCCCATCGGAGAACGGGCGTTGATCTTTGGCGCGGGGCACATCTCCAAGGCACTGGTACCACTGCTGAGCAGTGTGGGGTTTAGGCCGGTGGTTTTTGACGACCGCCCCCAGTTCGCCACGCGGGAGCGGTTTCCCCAGGCGGACCAGGTCGTCTGCGGCGACTTCACCCGCATCCGCGACTACCTCACTGTGGAGCCGGAGGACTATGTGGTTATCATGACCAACGGCCACGAGTACGATTTCCAGTCGCAGGTGCAGGTGCTGCAGCACAAGACGGCCTACGTGGGCGTCATCGGCTCCCGCAAAAAGACGGCCTTTGTCAACCAGCGGCTGCGGGACGCAGGCATCTCCGATGAGGCCATCGCCTTTGTGCATACGCCTATCGGCACCGCCATCAAAGCCGTGACGCCGGAGGAGATCGCCGTGTCCATCGCCGGTGAGATGATCCTGGTGCGGGCAGAGCGCCGCGAGGCCAACGGGGAGGTCCACCATGGCTGTCCCATGCACTGAGCATCTGTTCCTGACGGGCCGGAAGGGTGTGGGCAAGTCCACGCTGCTGCGAGCCGTACTGGAAGGGAAGCGGCTGGGTGGCTTTTTCACCCGTCGGATAACGGGCATCTTTGAGAGGCCCTCCATCCACCTGCTGCGGGCGGCGGAGGGCCAGCAGCCGTCGCCGGAGAACCTGGTGTGTCTCTGCGGGGAGCGGCGGACGGATCTGTTTGACCGGCTGGGGCCCGCAGCGCTGGCGGACGCGGCGGACTGCGACGTGATCGTCATGGACGAGCTGGGACCATCGGAGGCGGCGGCACTGGAATTCCAGAAGGCGGTGCTGGCGGCGCTGGACGGCGATAAGCCGGTGTACGGCGTTTTGCAGCAGGCGGAGAGCGCGTTTCTGCGTCAGGTGGCATCGCATCCCAACGTCCGGGTGGTCACGGTGACGGAGGAGAACCGGGACACGCTGCGGCAGCGGCTCTGCATCGAAAAGTGAAGCAAGGAGGGCGCACCAATGCCGCTCCGCATGGGAACGTGCGGGGAGGCGGGTGCGCTCTTTTTTGCGCCGTAGGGGAATTGTCCTTTTCTTTGGACAGCGGATACGGTATAATACAGCCAAAAGCGACGCACAGGAAACGGGGGATGCGGCATGGAACTGCATATCTGGATGGGCCGGGCCGGAGCCGGTAAGAGCCGGCTGGTGCTGGAGACCATGGAGAAGCGGCGGGGGCAGCGGCAGCAGGTGCTGCTGGTGCCGGAGCACGCCTCCCACGAGGCGGAGCTGGATCTCTGCCGCATCTGCGGCCCCACGGCCAGCCGTGACGCGGAGGTGCTGAGCTTCCGGAATCTGGCCACCCGGGTGCTGGGGCAGGTGGGCGGTCTGGCGGACGTGACGCTGGACAACGGCGGCAAGCTGCTGACCATGCGGCGGGCGCTGCAGGAGGTGAGCGGGC
>OIXQ01001196.1_pt1 | contig 10451 bp, 9 predicted proteins | sample 1587791 | NCBI WGS metagenome assembly OIXQ01 (sample SAMN03283273) | human gut metagenome | biome: human-associated habitat; material: feces | host: Homo sapiens | place: Peru | collected 2012 | reverse complement strand
GAAGAAGCGGTCGAAACTGAAGTTTTTCACTCTCAAACCTTCAAACAAACAATTCTAAACAGCTTCTTAATAAGTTACGAACATAGATGCGAAAGTTAGCGCATCACTAATATTTCGACATTACTAAAGTACATAAGTCCGGAAGAATTTCATCAGATGTATCAGGGGCTGTGTTTGAGACTGTATCTTGGCAGGAGTATCAGTTGTATCTTTCAGACGAGGTACCCCCGTTCCTCACTCTTTTCGTCTCTGCATGGGATGTAATGCCCTGACTATCATTGATAAAGTTACTTGTCTTCGGTATGTTAGAACCAAAGGCATGTCGTTGGTTATCTGACATTCAATGCTTTAATCCGCACTGGTTGATTGTCAAGGAGTGACGTGTAATACTTTGGAAACAAATACCTTAAGATGTTGCCTTTAGTGTTGACTCACTTAAGACGAAGTGTTAAATTGCATCTGACCAATGCTTTTCGTGGCACTGATTGATAATCAATCGGTGGCGATTAATATGCTGAAAATGAATCTAATAACGTTGAGTCTTTGGCTGGTATCAACCAAAGGGAATCGGCCTTTTTTCTGAATATGAGTGCGTTATCAATAACGGACTCTTATACCAGATGAGGCGGTTCACTCATCAGGCACCTGCGAAAAACGATTATCCTTCCGCCGGAAAGGACGGAAGGATAACGCATAGTTTGATATTCATAATTAGTTGACCTTCATGTGAGCCGAGGCCTGTTCCATGCTGTTTGGCTTTGGTGGCCGATCGCTGGTCGTGTCTATGATTCCGACGTCTGTCACTTCGACAGGCTCATTGACCGGAAAGTAAATTTGGTCAGTGGCCGTGACTTCCCTTGGCCTTGCGGCGGTCACTTTGACGGGTTCAGTGACCGGTTGCAAAGCAAGCTCAGTGACCGTTCGGCTCTCCGAAGGTCGTGATGCTTCTATCCGAGAGTGTGGATGGCGAGGCCGGAACGGAGTTTCGGCTCGAACCATGTGGTCTTCGGAGGCATTATGTTGCCGGTGTCGGCGATGTCGATGAGCTGCTGCATCGAGACTGGGTAGAGGGCGAAAGCCACCTTCATCTCACCGTTGTCAACCCTGCGGCTCAGCTCGCCGAGGCCTCTGATTCCACCTACGAAATCAATTCTCTTGTCCGTGCGCAGATCCTTGATCCCAAGCACTTTGTCAAGCACGAGGTTCGAGAGGATGGTCACGTCAAGAACTCCGATCGGATCCTTGTCGTTGTACCTGCCAGGAAGGGCCTCCAGAGAGTACCACTTGCCGTCCAGATACATCGAGAAGTTGTGCAGATGGTCAGGGTGGTAGATTTCCTTACCCATCTCGCGGACCGTGAAGTTCTCCTCAAGAGCGGCGATGAACTGTTCCTTGGAAAGACCGTTCAGATCCTTTACGACACGGTTGTAGTCCAGGATCTTCAGCTGGCTCTCAGGGAAGCACACGGCCATGAAGAAGTTGTACTCCTCGTCTCCGGTGTGGTTCGGGTTCTGAGCCCTCTTCTCGGCGCCGACACGCGCGGCGGCCGCTGTACGATGATGACCGTCAGCAACATAGAAGGCGTCAACATCGTTCTGGAACAGCCTTGTGATCTGGTCGATGGTCTTGTCGTCATCGATCACCCAGAACTTGTGGCCGAACTTGTTCTCGTCGATGAAATCGTACTCCGGAGCCTTCTTGACGGTCTGGGCGACAATCTCGTTCAGAACGTGGTTGTCCTTGTAGGCGAAGAACACCGGCTCGATGTTGGCGTTCTGGATGCGTACGTGAACCATTCTGTCATCCTCCTTGTCCTTGCGGGTCAATTCGTGCTTCTTGATCTTGCCTGAAGCGTAGTCGTCCGTGTGGGCGCAGAGAACGAGTCCGTACTGTGTGCGGCCCTCCATAGTCTGTGCATAGACGTAGTAGCACTCCTTAGGATCACGCTTGAGCCAACCCTTCTTCTGCCACTCCTTGAAATTCATCACGGCCTCGTCATAGACCTTCGGGTCGTGATCCTCAAGGATAGGATTGAAGTCGATCTCCGGCTTGGTGATGTGGAGGAGGGATTTCTCTCCGGCCATCTCTTTTGCCTCTTCCGAGTTCAGCACGTCATAAGGTGGTGCTGCCACCTCTGTCACAATATCTTTCGGCGGCCTGATCGCCGCGAACGGTTTTACTCTTACCATAATATTCTTGGAAAAATGTTGAATGAATATGCCAATGTGCCTAGAAGAATCTCTTTCAGGCAGCCTGAACGGCTTTTGGAATAGATGGCACCAGAGCAAAGGCATTGGCGCCATCTGAATATTCATAAATTACTTGTTGACCTGGAAACGTGTGTTGCCCGTGGCGAAGAAGTCCACGATCTGGCGTGCTGCAGCAAGGCCGGCGTTCATATTCGCCTCGGCGGTCTGCGCGCCCATCTTCTTAGGAGTGGCGAAGATGCGTACGCCGAACTTCTCCTTCAGTGCGGCGTAGTTGTCAGGGGCTACGTCGGTAATGTACTTAAGGTCAGTCCTTTCCTCAAGAGCCTTCTCCAGTCCGGCCTCGTCGATGACCTCCTTGCGGGCGGTGTTCACCAGACAGGCACCCTTAGGCATCTTGGTGATCAGGTCATAACCGATCGAACCGATGGTCTGAGGAGTGGCAGGAATATGCACGGAGATGAAGTCGCAGGATGCGTACATATGCTCAAGCGAATCGGCTGGCTCCGCTCCGGCCTCACGGATCTTCTCCGCAGGAATGAACGGGTCGATAGCCATAACACTCATTCCCAGAGCCTCGGCCTTCTTGCCGACCAGACGGCCCACGTTGCCGAAGGCCTGGATTCCGACCTTCTTGCCCTGGATCTCGGATCCGGTGGCAGGGGTGAACTGGTTGCGGCACATATAGATCATCATGGCGATGGCAAGCTCTGCGACAGCGTTGGAGTTCTGTCCCGGAGTGTTCATCACGACCACGTTGTGCGCGGTCGCGGCGGCGAGGTCAACGTTGTCGTAACCGGCACCGGCACGGACAACGATCTTCAACTGTTTCGCTGCGTCAAGCACTTCGGCTGTGACTTTGTCGGAGCGGATGATGAGAGCGTCCACATCAGCGACGGCTGCGATGAGCTCCGAAGCGTCAGCGTACTTCTCAAGAGCGGCGAACTCGTGCCCTGCTCCGGTGACGATTTCCTTGATCCCGGCGACGGCTGCCGCTGAGAAAGGCTTCTGTGTTGCGACCAATACTTTCATGATGTCTATTTCTTAAGTTCCTCAAATTCTTTCATGCAGTCAACAAGAGCCTGAACGTCCTCGACGGTGCAGGCGTTGTAGAGGGAAGCCCTGAAGCCTCCGACCGAGCGGTGTCCCTTGATGCCGATCATGCCGCGCTCCTTGGCGAACGCCAGGAACTCGTCCTGAAGAGCCTCGTAGCCAGGGGCCATAACGAAGCAGACATTCATCAGCGAGCGGTCCTCCTTCGCGGCGGTGCCGACAAACAGAGGGTTGCGGTCTATCTCTGAATATAAAAGGTCAGCCTTCCGCTGGTTGATCTTCTGGATGGCAGGAACTCCACCGATGCTCTTGAGCCACTTGAGGGTCTCGTTCATCATAAAGATGGAGAATACAGGAGGGGTGTTGTACATAGACAGCTTCTCGATGTGGTTGCGGTAGTCAAGCATCGCAGGGAGGTACCTTGAAACCCTTCCGAGAGAGTCCTTCCTGATGATCGCGAAGATCACGCCGGCAGGACCTACGTTCTTCTGCGCGCCACCGTAGATGAGATCGTACTTGCTCACGTCCACAGGACGGCTCATAATGTCGGATGACATGTCGGCGATGAGCGGAACAGGGCAGTCGATGTCTTCCTTGATCTCGGTACCGTAGATGGTGTTGTTCGTGGTGATGTGGAAGTAGTCGATGTCCGTAGGAATCTCGTATCCCTTAGGAATGTAAGAGTAGTTCTTGTCGGCAGAGCTTGCGAGAGCGTAAGCCTCGCCGATTCCCTTGGCCTCCTTGAGGGCTTTCTTCGCCCAGACACCTGTCTCAAGATAGGCGGCCTTCTTCTCAAGGTAGTTCATAGCCACATAGAGGAACTGCAAAGACGCACCGCCTCCGAGGAACACGATCTCGTGTGTCTCGGGAATATTCAGAAGCTCTCTCCAGAGTGCGCGGCACTCGTCCATAGTCGCGTCCCACTCCTTTGTGCGGTGGGAGATGCTGAGAACAGAGACACCTGTGCCTTTGAAATCCTTGAGGGCCTCAATGGCATTGTCGATGGCCACCTGCGGAAGCAGGCAAGGGCCGGCGTTGAATACGTGTACTTTCTTCATTTCTATTTTAGTTTCAAAGTATTATTAAAATATACGGTTTAAAATCAAAACTGATTTCGCGGTAAAGATAGGCAATTAAAAGGATTTGCCCAACATTTACCGCGAAATTATAAATTATCTGTAGCCGAGGAGGTACGAGATGATCGCCATCCTGACGTACATTCCGCCGCCGGCCTGCTGGAAGTAGTAGGCGTATGGGGTGTCGTCGATGTCCGTGGCGATCTCGTTGACCCTTGGGAGCGGGTGCATTATCTTCATGTTCGGCTTGACGGAGCCAAGCATCGAGGCGGAGAGTCGATAGACATCCTTTACCTTATTATATTCATCCATGTCAGGGAACCTTTCCTGCTGGACTCTTGTCATGTAGAGCACGTCGCAGATGTTGAGACCATCCTCTATCCTGTCGGTCTGCCGGTAGTCAACTCCCTCACGGTCAAGGAGCTCAAGATATTTCTTTGGCATATTCAATTCTTCAGGAGAGGTGAATATGAAGTGTGGGTCGAACCAGCGCAGCGCTTCCACAAGGGAGTGGACGGCACGGCCGTACTTGAGGTCTCCGACCATATTCACTGTCAATCCATTGAGTTTGCCTTGGGTCTTCTGGATGGCGTAGAGGTCGAGCAGGGTCTGCGTAGGGTGTTGGTTCGCTCCGTCGCCGGCGTTGATGACAGGCACCGACGCCACTGACGCGGCGATGTCCGCCGCTCCCGCTTGAGGGTGCCTCATCACAATCATATCCACATAGTTGGACACAATCTTTATGGTGTCCTCCAGGGTCTCTCCCTTGGTCTGGCTGGTGTTGCGGTTGTCAGGGAAGCCGATGACTCTGGCTCCCAGCCTGTTGACCGCGGCCTCGAACGAGAGCCTCGTTCTGGTCGAGGGTTCGAAGAACAGGCAGGCCACCACCTTTCCGGCGAGAAAACTCTGTTCACGGTTCGCTTCGAATTCCTTTGCTGTCTCAAGGATGTGGAGTATCTCATCCTTTGAAAAATCCTGGATTGAAATTAGACTTTTAGGCATGATGTTTATGATTTAAAGTTCGTTTATCGTACAGTTTTCGATTTTCCCGATTCTGGTACGGAAGTCATCCTCGGCGGAGAGCCGGATCCAGACCTGAAGTGTGCACTCCGCTCCGAAAGCCTGTCCTTTCTGCTTGAGGTCCATGTCTTTGAGAATCTTCATGACGCTGTTCATCGCCTCGTAGCCGAAACGGACGCTGAACCATTTTCCGGCGATCTTCTCAACGCATCCGGCCTTGTCAAGGGCTTCTGCCGTGGAGGTTTTGTAGGCTCTGATAAGTCCCGGGATCCCGAGCTTGATTCCTCCGAAATAGCGCACTACCACCACCAGCACATCGCTCAACCCTCTGGAATCGATCTGGCCCAGGATCGGTCTGCCGGCCGAGGATGAAGGCTCTCCGTCATCGTTGGCCCTGAACTTGTCCCCGAGATAGCCGAGGCGGTAGGCGTAGCAATGGTGGCGGGCGTCGTGGTACTTCTTTTTCAAGTCACCGACAATGCTCTTGACCTCTTCTTCTGTCTCGACAGGAAAAGCGAATGAGATGAAGCGGCTGCCGTTGTCTTTGAACAGCCCTTCAGCCGGTCCGGGAATGCTCTTGTAGGAGTCTCGGATGATGTTTTCTGGTCTTTCCATTCCTGAGACACGAAATTAGCGTTTTTCACATAATTTTGCAACCGAACGATAAATTTTGTATTTTTGAAATGGTTTTGAATCAAAAATATTTATGGTTTATAAATACAGGGTGACTTTGGCCGGGATCAAAGGATTCTACCGGGTTTATGAGATGAGGGGCGAAACGACCCTTTACGAATTCCACAAACAGATGCGTGCGGACATGGAATTTCCGCAGGATCAGCTGATTATGTTCAAGGCTATGGATGCCGGCGGCGGAGTTCTCGCCCGCTACGGACTGTTCGACCTTGGCAGCGGCACAGTGGACAATGTAACCGTGGCGCAGACTGTCAAGAACGGGGTCGCCTCGTTCCTGTACTTCTACGATGTGCCTAACCGCAAGAGCGTGATCGTCACGTTCGAGGGCGTGGAGGAGAAGCCGGAATGCTCTCCTACGATCGTCGAGGTGAAGGGCCCGAATCCTATCGAGTTCGAGAACGGTTATGTGGCTTTTGAGGATCTTCCTGATTCTCAAAGACATCTGCCTGGCCAGAAGCCAGACTGGGGTTCGGATGATGATGATGACGATGAAGGTGGCTCGTCCCTTTCCTTGGATGAAGACAGGGACGATGAGGAGGACGATGACGACGAGGACGGAAAGATAGTCTTCGACGGAACCGAAGATCTGGACATCTAAGAATCAGTTCCTCTGCTTCGAATATGTCCCGGCGGCTTCTCATAATCCTTGGACCTACCGCTGTCGGCAAAACTGACTTCAGCGTCTCGAAGGCTTTGGAATATGGCTCACCGGTGATTTCCTGCGATTCCCGTCAGATTTTCAGGAATATGTCGATCGGGACGGCTGTCCCGAGTGCTTCGCAGCTTGCCGCTGTGAGGCATTATTTCATACAGTCCGTTCCGGTCACTCAGACCTACACGGCGGGGGATTACGAGCTGGAGGCTGTGGCTCTGGTCGAGAGACTTTTCGATGAGGGACACGAGACCTTGGTGATGACCGGCGGCTCGATGTTCTACATAGACGCGGTCTGCAACGGGCTTGACAACCTTCCGGACGGGGATTCGGCTTTGCGGGCCGAGCTGTGGGAAAGGCTTGGAAAAGAAGGCGTTGGGACTCTCGCCGAGGAACTTAGGCTGAAGGATCCGCTGACATATTCACAGATTGACACGCGCAACAGCCAGAGGGTCATCCGGGCGCTGGAGGTCTGTCTGGTCTCAGGGAGACCATTCTCGTCGTTCAAGACAGGGGAGAGACGCAAGCGATCTTTTGAGATTGAGAAAATAGGACTTACGCGACCGCGTGAGGAACTATATTCACGGATCAATCAAAGGGTTCTGAATATGATTGACGAGGGTCTTGTGGAGGAGGTCCGCTCGCTGCTGCCGTACCGGGATTGCCAGGCGTTGCAGACCGTCGGCTACAAGGAGATCTTTGAATATCTTGATAAAAAGATTCCTCTGGAGGAAGCTGTCCGCCTCATCCAGAGGAACACTCGTCATTACGCCAAAAAGCAGCTTACCTGGTGGCGCCGTGACCCTTCCATCCGTTGGGTTGACATCCACTAACAGTAGAAGGATGAATAAGATGGGAAATAGGAATCGGAGCGTAGCGACGCAAGGGGTATGGGGAGAACGCTCCCCATTGCCCCACCGGGGCTGTCACGAAGTGACTGGGGGTAAAAAAGGAAGGGATCTTCCGTTCTGACTTAGAACGGAAGATCGTTGCTTGGGTCGTCGGCAGGGAGATCGTCGATGGTCGGGGCTGGAGCAGCTTGAGGCTGCGCTCCGTAATTCGGCTGAGGAGCCGGAGAGTAATTCTGTGGAGCCTGGTATGCCTGCTGCTGCGCCGGGGCTGATGCCGACTGTCCCGCCGGAGCGATTCTCCAGACACGCACATCGTTGTACCAACGTCCGTTGTATTCCCGTGCCCTTAGATTGAAAGCCACCTTAACCGAGTCTCCGACCTGGTACTTGTCCAGATCCGCGACCTTGTCGTTGCCGAAAGCCGTCAGACACACGTCCGCCGGATAGTTGCCGTCTTGATATTCAAGGACAAAATCTTGTTTTGTCCAGGAGCCCTTGGCTCCCTGTCCGCTCTGCTTGGCAAGCTTCTGCTTGATCCTGCCTTCTATTTCCAATGCCATGATATTCTTTGTCTTGTAAAAATTAAACCTGCTCGGCGCACGGGCGCGAAGCAGGCTTGTCATACGCTGCCTGAAGGCAGAGATTATTTTTTGTCCTCTACAACCGGCTCAACGAAGTGCTTTACAGAGTCGAGCTGGATGTCGAACACGAGAGTCGTGTTAGGGTCGATGCCGTTAGATCCGCGCTCGCCGTAGCCAAGCTCTGAAGGGACATAAAGAGTAGCCTTTCCACCCTCACCAAGAAGCTGGAGACCTTCTGTCCATGCAGGGATGACCCTGTTGAGGGTAAGCATGACCGCGTCCTGGTCCTCTTTGACCTCCTCGATGACGGTGCCATCGGTGAGGGAAAGCTTGTAGTGAACATAGACGGTGTCCTTTTCGGAAGTAGGCTTGACCTCGCTTCCAGCCTCGGCGATGATGTACTGGAGTCCGGATCCGGTCGCCTGAACGCCTTCCTTCTTGAGGTTGGCCTCAAGGAACTTCTTCTCCTTCTCCTTGTTGATCGCTCCGACATATTCAGCCCTCTTCTGGACGAACTCGTTCATGATGCGGTTCATCTCCTCAGGGTTGACCTTGAACTGCTTGGTGAACTCCTCGTCACGAGGGTTGCCCTTGGCGGCCACGAAGTCAGCGGCTCCCTTCTTGATCATGTTGAAGTTGAGGTCGCCCATGTTGTAGTTCTTGATCATGGAACCAAGCTGGATACCAAGAAGATAACTTACTGAATCAACGGTCGCTTTTGAAGGAAGGAGATCCTTTGCGCTGGTCGGTTTCTGAGGAACCTCGGCAACGGCTGTGCTGTCCGCACCATCCGCCTTGCCGTCAACCTTGTTTGAGTTGCAGGCCGCGATTGAAAGAACCATCGCTGTCGCCGCAAGCATTTTGAATGTCTTCATAATACTATTAAAAATTTTAAAAGTTGCCGATTTGTCGCTTCCAGGGTAAAGAACCCCGAAAGTTCCGCAAATATCGCAAAAAATATTGACTTTATTGTCCATTAAATTTCAAAATGCTTGTTTATCCCGAAAACAATCACTATTTTTAGAAATAATTAGGTAATTCTATGGAAATCGACTCGTCATCGCTGAATTCCAAGTTGAAAGAATTCTTTGGTTTTGATTCCTTCAAGGGGGATCAGGAGAGAATCATCCGGAACCTTCTGGATGGCAAGGACACTTTTGTCCTCATGCCGACGGGCGGCGGAAAGTCTTTATGTTTCCAGCTGCCGGCCTTGGTTATGCCTGGCACCGCCATCGTGATCTCTCCGCTGATTGCCTTGATGAAAAATCAGGTGGATGTGATCCGCGGGTTTGTGGAGGAACAGAACGGAGTCGCTCATTTCCTGAACTCGTCCTTGAACAGAGCCCAGATCCAGGAGGTCAGGGCGGATGTTCTTTCCGGTGTGACCAAATTGCTTTACGTGGCTCCGGAGTCGCTTACAAAAGAGGAGAATGTGGATCTGCTTCGGGAGGTGAAGATCTCTTTCTACGCCGTGGATGAGGCCCATTGCATTTCCGAATGGGGACATGACTTCAGGCCGGAGTACCGCCGGATCAGGGACATGGTCCAGATGATAGGTCGGGCTCCTATCATGGCCTTGACGGCGACAGCCACTCCGAAGGTCCAGAACGACATTCAGAAGAATCTCGGAATCATGGACGCTACCGTCTTCAAGTCGTCGTTCAACAGACCGAACCTGTACTACGAGGTTCGTGACAAAGTAGATCCTGACAAAGACATAATAAGGTACATCAAGCAGCATCCAGGGAAATCAGGAATCATATACTGCTTGAGCCGCAAGAAAGTTGAGGAAATCGCCAAGCTGCTGGAGATCAACGGAATCCGCGCGCTTCCTTATCATGCGGGACTGGATGCGAAGACCAGGGCGGAGAACCAGGACAGGTTCTTGATGGAGGACGTGGAGGTCATTGTGGCGACCATAGCCTTTGGCATGGGAATCGACAAGCCGGATGTGCGCTTTGTCATACACTATGATATTCCTAAAAGCATCGAGGGCTATTATCAGGAGACCGGACGTGCCGGCAGGGACGGGGAGAACGCTGAATGCATCACGTTCTACAGCTATAAGGACATCCGCAAATTGGAAAAGTTCATGCAGGGCAAGCCGGTTTCGGAGCAAGAGATAGGCCGTCAGTTGCTTATGGACACCGTGGCGTACGCCGAATCCAGCATGTGCCGCCGCAGGATGCTGCTGAACTATTTCGGAGAGGATTATCCTAAGGACAACTGCGGATTGTGCGACAACTGTCTCAATCCGAAGGCCACATTCGACGGGCGCAAGGAGATGTGTCTGGTGATAAGACTTGTAAGGTCCCTTC
>OIXQ01001191.1_pt1 | contig 10471 bp, 9 predicted proteins | sample 1587791 | NCBI WGS metagenome assembly OIXQ01 (sample SAMN03283273) | human gut metagenome | biome: human-associated habitat; material: feces | host: Homo sapiens | place: Peru | collected 2012 | reverse complement strand
GCCCATGGCGGGGCGTTCTTCGGGCGCAACGCTGCGCAGGTTCTTCATCAGGGCAGGGATCTTGCCGTTTTTGCTCAGATATTCCTGCCAGAACGAGGCCAGCGTCTCCTTGGAAGAGACCTGACCGAGGCTTTCTTCTGCCTGTTTGGCCAGCTCGTCGATCATTGCTTGCATGGAAATTCTCTCCTTCTCGGTTTTCGTGTTGTTCAGCGGACAGCAAAAAAGCTCCGTCCCACCCTGCCTTTCGGCAAAGGGGACGAAGCTGTAAACTTTACTCCGCGGTACCACCCGGTTTCCGCTCTCAAAAAAGCGGCGCTCAAACGCCGTAACGGGGCGCACCGTCCCGCACTAGCAGACCCAAAAGGCCGTTCACACGGGCCGCTCGGGAGCGAACTTCGGCGCAAATATCTCTCGGAAGCCCTTTCAGCCGGTGAAGCTTCTCTCTTTGCCGGACCTCTTGCGCGTACTTTCTCCGTCGCTGCGTTTTTGCGTATTCAGGTTTTATCACCAAGTGACATCTTACCACATTTCGGTCAGGTTTGCAAGCGCGGGAAGGGATTTTGTAACTTTTTCCCGTTTTTGCTTGTGTTTTCCGCCCGGATGTGTTATGCTGGGCTTAACGTTTTACTGGAAGGAGGGTGCACCCAGATGGGTTGGAACGGCTGCGTTTTCTTTAAGAAAGGAAACCCCTAAGCTTTTCCGGCTCGAAGTGCGCCCATTTTTCGAAACTCTCTGTCTGCTTCGCCGTCCGCTCTCCCGCAGGGCAGGACTTTGACAGGCTAGGCAGGTCATTCTTCCAGCAAAGCGTGGAGCATGATTTTTTGCGCCGCGTAGCTTTGCTATGGGGCGTTTTTGTTTTACCTAAAAATGTGCGCACTTTCTATTCCGAAGTTCCTTCCAACCGAAATAGAAAGGGTGTTTCCCATGCATCATAAGATCAACTTGAAACAGCAGCTTGGCTGTGTTTATATGTCCAATTTCTTCTCTGGTCTGCGCATCACCGACGCCGTGTGGGTGGCGCTGCTGGCCGCACGCGGATTCTCGCTCTGGGAGATCGGTCTCGCCGAGAGCGTTTTCCACGTCGTCAGTCTCCTGTGCGAAGTGCCCAGCGGCATGGCGGCAGACCTTCTGGGCCGCAAAAAGGCCCTCGTTTTTGGCGGTGCGCTTGCCGTCACCTACAATCTGCTGATGGCGTTTGCACCAAACCTGTTCGCCATCTGCTTCGCCATGGCGCTGAATGCGCTGTACAACACCATGTTCTCCGGAACCTTCACAGCGCTCATCTACGACAGTCTCAAGCTGGAAGGCCGCGAGGATGAATACATTCAAGTGTCCGCCAACGGCTCTCAAATTTCCATGCTGGCCAATGCGGTGGGTTCGCTGGCCAGTCTGCTCAAGCGCTTCCTTGGCTTTGCGGGCTTCTATCTGCTCAGCGCCGCCTTTGAGGGAATTTCCACGCTCGCCTGTCTTTTCATGAAAGAGCCGATCGTCACCGAAGCACAGGCCAACCGGCAAAAGCAGACTCTGCGCGACCTGCCCGGTCAGTTCGCCCAGCTGGTGAAGGACAGTCTGCAAATTCTGCGCACCAGCCCGCTGGCGGTGAAGCTGATCGCGTCCAGCGCCGTTATCTCAGTTCCCAGCTATCTGACCAAGATGTTCCTGCAGCAGCGGCTCGTGGAGCTGGGCTGGCCCACTGAGATGCTATTTCTTCCCCTGCTTCTGGGCGGCGTTTCCTGCGTGCTGGGCACGGAGATCGGCCGCCGGGTCCGGTTCCGTTCCATGCGCCGGTTCTATGCCGTTTGTTCCCTGCTCTGCGGCGCGGGCACGCTGCTGGTGGGCGTTGCCCCCGCATGGGGCGGCATCTTTGGCATGATGCTGGTGCAGAGCGTGCTGGAAGTCTATCTCCTGCATGAGAGCCAGAAGCTGAACGATGCCATCCCCAGCGACCAGCGCGCCACCATCATCAGCGTGGACAGCATGGCCTACAGCCTTTTGATGATCCCCGCAAGCCCGCTCGTCGGTGCTGTCGGCGACTTGTTCGGTCAGGCCGGCGCAGGGCTGGCGCTGCTGGGCATTGTGGTAGCGGTGAGCAGCGGGGTGATCTATCGCTTCAGCCGCAGCTAATGATTTCATTTTCATTGAATGTGTAAAAGATAAAAAACGAGCATCCGTAAGAAGTCCCCCTGATTTTAGGAAATCAGAGGGGCGAGCGCGGATGCTCATTCTTTTTATTACAAGCCGATCTCAGCCATAGCACTTTTTACAGGCTGTAAATCCTCGGTCTTTTGCTGTGGAAAGCGACGCCTTTTCCGGGTCTTTCATTCCGTTGCAAGACGACTTTTTGTGATACTTTTTGCCCGTCTTTGGAATCCACACCTGTTCTTCTGTTTTTTTCTTCGTCGAAATGGTTTGCACCGTGGCGGTCCCAGCCGCCGTATTGCCCACAGACGGCGTTGCCGCCCACGCAGCAGGACTGCAAAAAATACTCAGGCAAATCGCCAGAGCAGCCGCTAATACGCGAAATTTTTTCATAACATCATTTCTCCTTTCAGCTTTTTCCTATGTTCTCTAAAGTCATTATATCATTTTATGTTTAATTGTAAACTTATTTATAACATATCTTCCAACCTTTCTGTATCTCATAATAGACATAGGGTGATGACAATGGATGAACTTCGAATCAAAAAGCTAACAGAACCTGTGATGTTTACAATTCGTGTAGATAAGAGCATCGTCGATTTCTATGATGATTTGGCGCGGAAAACCAACCGTTCCCGCAACGAACTCATCGGTCTTGCTCTGGAATATGCGAAAGACAAAATCAAAATCGAACCATGATAACAGCAAAGGCTCCTGTCCAATGAATGGACAGGAGCCTTTGCTTATTATACCTTGAGTCACTCGCAAAAACAAGAAGTCCCGTCGGAACTCCGATGGGACTTCTTTTACTCTATGGACCTGGAGGGATTCGAACCCTTGACCTCTCGGATGCGAACCGAACGCTCTCCCAACTGAGCTACAGGCCCTTATGGACTCGTGGACTCACGCCCACACGTCGAAAGGAGTAACCTTACGACTCCGTTAGTGTACCGCGTTTGGAGAGATTTGTCAAGTTCTTTGCCGCAGGAATTCAGAGATTTTTATAGCCGACCGGCTCATCGTCGCGGCAGCGGCGCTCCATCAGGAAGGTGTCGAGCCAGCGGCCGTGGCAGTCACGGGCGATGCGATCCCGGCGGCCCACCAAGCGGAACCCGCACTTGAGGTGCAGCCCGCGCGAAGCGGCGTTGTCCTGCAGGACCGTGGATTGCAGCGTCCAGTAGCCGGCCTGTTCGGCCTGTCGGCAGAGCGCACTCAGCAGATGGTAGCCCAGCCCGCGCCCCCGGAAGCGCTCGCCGATGTAAATGCTGACCTCGGCCACGCCGCGGTAACACCAGCGCGGGTCTACACGATGCAGGGCCGTCCAGCCCGCAAGAACGCCGTCGTCCAGCACGACAAGGCGGCACTCCTTGGTGTGGGAGGCGTCCCATGCCGTGTAGGGCGGACAGTCGGTCTGGAAGGTGGCGTGCTCAGTGGCGATGCCTTCCAGATAAATTTTTGAAACAGCAGTCCAATCTTCCGGCGTCATGGGCCGGACTGTGATCTCACTCATAGCAATTCATCCTGACCGGGGCCGCAATGCTCCGGTTTCCCCTCGATGGAATCTTACAAATCCAGTATAGCAGACTTTTCGGCAAAGTACAACGGGTTCTGTCAGGCAAGCTGGGGCAGATGGTCCAGCACCGGGATGCCCAGCCCACGCAGATACTCCTGCTTGCTGCGCAGGAGCGGAACGACGTCCAGTTCTTCGGGCGCGTGGGCGTCACAGCCGAGGATGGCCTTGACCGGATATTCCGCCGCGATCTGCCAGAACAGGTCGTTGGTGTAGCCGAGGGACCCGTCGGCACGGCCATGGGTCTGCAGTCCGGCCAGATTGTATTCCAGCGGAACGTCCAGCCGCGCGGCGGTTTCGCAGATCTCACGGCAGGTCTTTTCGGCGGCGGCATCAAATTCGGGCCACCGGTTCAGAAAGAGGTCCGGGTGGGCAAGGTAAAGATAGCGCCCCGTCTCCAAACCCGCCGCGACCTGTTCCGCATAATGTCGCAGGTCGAGGTCCGAGCGGGAACGTCCAAAGTGGATGCCTGTCTCGTCGGTGGTGTCGTAGTGGCAGCCGAACACCCAGTATTCCACGCCCAAGTGCGCACAATCCTCGGCGAGCCGGTCGAGATAGGCCGGGAAATACTCCACTTCCAGCCCGATATGAAGGTGAATGCGGTCTGCGTACCGGTCCCGCAGAGCCTGAAGCGTCTGCACATAGCCTTCCAGCTCGTCCGGGAGCATCCGGATATGAGAAACAAAATGGGGGTCCCGATACCGCCAAGGGGTGTGGTCCGAAAATCCGAGCACCTGATAGCCGCAGCGGATGGCCGTCTCGATGTATGCTTCTTCCGTGCCGGTGGCGTGGTGGCAGCGGGTGGTGTGGGTGTGGTAGTTGGCGAGGATGGGTTCCGACATGGTATGCTCCTTTTTTATTTCAGAAACCTTTTCGAAAACGATCAGTTGTGGTACAATAAGACAAAATCTGTGTGGACTTGACTTTGCAGAGACCTATTATAGAACGCTTTGTGAAAAAATGCAATCCGGAGAGAGAACGCAGCAAAGGAGAACGATGGATGAAACATCTCAGCAGAACGACCCTGTGCACTCTGTTTTTATTGGCGGCGCTGGCGCTTCCGGTCTTTGCGGAACGTGAAACGGGTCCGGCGAACATCACCCCGGAAACGACGATGAAAGAGATCCGGACCAATCCCAGCATTCGAGATTCGGGGCTGTACACTTACGTTTATGTATGGGAACGAGACATCGGGCTGTTACAGCATTACAAAGACGGCAACACTCTAAAAGAGGTCGTCGGGCCGGAATCGGTCGAAAGCTGTGCGGCGGGCATGAATTACCTCATCGACACTTATAATAACGGGACTCAGATCACCTACAAGCTCTACAGTCCGGAAGAGATCGCCGCCGACAAGACCCGCGACCATGCGGAGCTGTATTATTTCCCGGCAAAAGAGCCGAATGCGAAGTATGCGGTGGTGCTTTCGGGCAACGCGCTGATCTACAGCGGCGAGATGCGCGGCGGCGTATCCACAGCGTGGGAACTGCATGAAAAGGGCTATGCGGTGTTCGCCCTGCGGTATCGCATCGGCGAAGAAGCAAAGGACAATGCTCCCATCGAGGACCTTGGCCGTGCTATCCAGCTCATTACGGCAAATGCCGAACAGTTTGGCGTACAGACCGAAGGATATGCGCTTTTGGGATACTCCTCCGGCGGCCAGATCGCGGGCATTTTGGGCGATCAGGACATCGGTTACGGGCGCTACGGCGTGCCCAAACCGGGCGTGATGCTTCTGGCTTATCCCATCAACGATTTTTATGAGGCAAAGCCGATCTATCATTGGCTTCTGGATACTTACGGGGAGGGAATGCGCTATTACGACTACGAGATCTCTTCCTGCGTGACGCCGGATTATCCGCCGACCTACTTCTGGTATGGCGAGGACGACATCGTTTTGATGCTGTTCAATTACTGGAAGCAGGGGCCGGCACTTCAAACGGCGTTGGCGGTCAATGGTGTGCCCTACTATGAGAGCGTATACCGCAAAGCACCGCACGGCATCGGCATTGCCAAGGGAACAGACGCAGAGGGCTGGATCGAGGACGCTGTTTGGTTCTGGCAGAGCCAGACCGGCGATGCCGTCCAGCCAGCAGCATAACAATCAACGGAAAGGAAGCGGACCTTATGAAGGACTTGAATGAAGCATTTCGCAGTTTGAATGTGGGACTGCCCGATGATGTGGAGCGGCTGAAAGCAGCCGGATCCTACAAGGAAGCCATTGAGCGGATCGACGAATATCTGGCGGAGGACTGGACCGTGACCCAGAACGGCCCCCGCAGTCAGGGCTTCGAGGAAGCCGGGGCCTTCGTGCCTGAAAATCCGACGCCGCACGGTGTGGACGCCCTGCGGGACGCGATGATCGTCCAGCGCGAGATCATGCGCCGCATCCCGGAAGATTACTGCTGGACCGAGGAACAGGCCGTGGCCCGGATGCAGGGACTGATCCGGGATTTCACAGCGGAGGAGTTCCGCCAGCTGGTCCGCCATGGCCGAGTGGACTGGCGGTTCGTGGAGGGCGAAAAGCACTATCTGGACCGCTTTGCCGAAACGCTGCTTGCCACCCACGCAGACCTTGCCGCGCGCCAGATCGACCCGCCCGCCGCCAACACCGCTGCCCGGGAGTTCCGCCGCCGTCAGCACGAACAGATGGTGCAGACCGGAAAGGCCGAAGCACGGATCACCCTGAAAACCAGCGTCGGCATGTCAGACGAAGCCTTTGCCAAGGCGTTGGAACAGGCCAAGGCTGAGGGGCGGAACAGCGTGCATGTCCGCGCGTGGCTCCCGCTCCCGGCGGCATGTCTTGCCCAGAGCGAGATCGAGCTGCTGGACTTCACCGAGCCGCCCGCCCACATCGCCGACGAGAACGCGCCGCAGAGAACGGTTTTCTGGGAAGCGGACCTCACCGAGAACCGCCGCTTTGGGGTGGAGTACCGCTACCGGACCACGGCCGTCTACACAGACCCGATGGACATCCGGCCGGATGCACAGCAGCCGACCTTTGACACCAGCGAGGAAGCGCCGCACATCGTCTTCACGCCCTATCTGCGGGCGCTGGCTCATCAGCTGACCGACGGCGTCACCGACCCGGCGGAAAAGGCCAAGCGCATCTATGACTATGTGACCCTGAACGTCCGCTACCACTACCAGCCCGCCTATTTCGTACAGGAGAGTCTGCCCGACCACTGTGCCCGCGACCGCCGGGGCGACTGCGGTATCATGGCGCTGACCTTCATCACGCTCTGTCGTCTGGTGGGCATTCCGGCCCAGTGGCAGAGCGGCCTGTCCGTCTCGCTCACCGGCGTTGGCTGCCACGACTGGGCCATGTTCTACATCGCGCCCAAGGGCTGGATGTACGCCGACTGTTCGTTCGGTGCATCGATGGCGCGGCAGGGCGATGAAACGATGCGGCGTCATTATTTTGGCAATCTGGACACCGGTCGGATGGTGGCCAACCGCGCCTTTGAAGCACCGTTCGACCCGCCGATGACCGGCTTCCGGTCCGACCCCTACGACAACCAGTCCGGCGAGTGCGAAGTCGATGGCGTCGGCCTGTACGGAGATGCCCGCGACACCCGCAAGGAACTGGTAGACTACGAAATTTTGTAAAAAGAGGAAACCATGGAATATCTGGCAGGACTTTATACCCTTCTGCTCGTTGCCATCTGTCTGGAACTGGCGGTGGTGCTCTGGCGCACCGGCAAAAAGACGGGCGGCGGACAGGACACCGAAGAACTCAAGCGCTGGATGCAGCAGCAGCTGGACGCACAGGCCAAGGACTTTGCCGCCAAGCAGTCCGCGATGGCAGAGCAGAACTATACTGCCATGCGCGGCGTCAGCGAGACGCTGCAGACCGCCGTGCAGAACATGAGCGCGACCCTCGCGCAGGGGCAGGACAGCCAGCAGCAGATCTTAGAGCGCCGTCTGCGCTCGCTGGAAGCGTCCAACACCCAGAAGCTGGAAGAACTGCGCACCGCACTGGCGAAGGATATGTCGTCGCTTCGGGCCGAAAATGCCCAGAAGCTCGACGAGATCCGCCACACGGTGGATGAACAGCTTCAGGATGCCCTGCAAAAGCGGGTGAGCGAGAGCTTCAAGGCCGTCAACGAGCAGCTGGAACAGGTCTATAAAGGCTTGGGTGAGATGCAGAACCTCGCGGCGGACGTCGGCGGCCTGAAGCAGGTGCTCTCGGGCGTCAAGACCCGCGGCATTCTGGGCGAACTGCAGCTGGGGGCCATTCTGGAAGAAATTCTGGCCCCCGAACAGTACGAAATCAACGTGGCCACCATCCCGGGCAGCACCCAGCGGGTGGAATACGCCATCAAGATGCCGGGAGTAGACGGCAGCACCGTCTGGCTGCCCATCGACTCGAAATTCCCCGGCGACACCTATGCGCATCTGCAGGATGCACAGGCGTCCGGCGACGCACAGGCCGTCGAGAACGCCCGCCATGCGCTGGAACTGGTCCTGCGCAGCGAGGCAAAGGACATCCACGAAAAATATGTCGAGCCGCCCTACACCACGACGTTTGGCATCCTGTTTCTCCCGTTTGAAGGGCTTTATGCCGAGGTGGTCAATGCGGGGCTTCTGGAAGTGCTTCAGCGGGATTATCAGGTCAACGTGGCCGGCCCCAGCACCATGGCGGCGCTGCTCAACAGCCTGCAAATGGGCTTCAAGACCCTTGCCATCCAAAAGCGCTCCGGCGAGGTGTGGCAGCTGCTGGGCGCAGTCAAGACCGAGTTCGATAAGTTCGGGCAGGGGCTTTCCAAGATGCAGCAGCGTCTGCGCCAGACCGATGAAGAGCTGGATAACCTCATCGGGGTGCGCAGCCGCGCCATCAGCCGCAAGCTGCGTGCGGTGCAGACGCTGGACGAAAACACCGCCGCCACCCTGCTGGAACTGGACACCGAGCCGGGCAGACCGGTAACAGCACGTCTGCCGGAGAGCGGGGAAGAGCTTTGATGTGAAAAGTATCCTCGCGCTATCCCTTGCGAAATTTCTGACGATGTGCTATAATAGGAATTGTTCTCAGAAATATTTGCCAATTCACGGCACAAGATAAAACCAAAAGGAGTCTGAACGGTATGAGCATGAAAAAAATCAGCGAAGCCATCCTTGGTGTCGGCGTGGACGATACCACCATCGACCTGTTCGAGAGCCAGTATCCGGTGCCCACCGGGGTCAGCTATAATTCCTATGTCATTCTGGACGAAAAGACCACCATTCTGGACACGGTGGACGCCCGCGCTACCGAGCCTTGGCTGGAAAACCTTGCCGAGGCACTGGGCGGCTGCAAGCCCGCCTATCTGGTTGTCTCCCACATGGAGCCGGACCACGGCGCCAACGTGGCAAAGCTGGCAGCCCTCTACCCGGAGATGCAGGTGGTAGGCAACGCCAAGACCTTCCAGTATATGGAGCAGTTCTTTGGCGCAGATGCCATTGCCCCGGAGCGCCGCGTGGTGGTGAAGGACGGCGAGAGCCTGAGCCTTGGCACCCACACCCTTACCTTTGTGTTTGCCCCCATGGTGCACTGGCCGGAGGTCATGGTCAGCTACGAGAGCAGTGAGAAGGTGCTGTTCTCCGCCGATGGCTTTGGCCGCTTTGGTGCGGTGGCAAAGTTTGACGAAAACGCCGACTGGGCCAGCGAAGCCCGCCGCTACTACCTGAACATTGTGGGCAAGTACGGCCCGCAGGTGCAGGCACTGCTCAAAAAAGCTGCTGCACTGGATATCAAGACCATCTGCCCGCTGCACGGCCCGGTGCTTACCGGAGATCTGGGCAAGTACCTGAACTACTACGACATCTGGTCCAGCTACAAGCCCGAAGAACCGGAGAAAATTCTTGTGGCCAGTGCTTCCATCCACGGCCACACCCGCGAAGCTGCCCATTTGATGGCTGAAAAGCTCCGCGCAAAGGGAGCCAAGGTCGTGGAGATGGACCTGACCCGCACCGACGTTTCCTATGCGGTGACCGAGGCGTTCCGCTGCGGCAAGATCGTTCTGGCCTGTGCGACGTACGACGGCTTCCTCTTCCCGCCGATGGAGAACCTGCTGGCCCACCTCAAGACTAAGAACTTCCAGAGCCGCACCATTGGCCTGATGGAGAATGGCACTTGGGCCCCCATGGCGGCAAAACTCATGCGGGCCGAGCTGGACGGCATGAAGAATATGACCGTCTGTGAGAACGTCGTTACCATCCGCTCTGCCGTCAATGCGGCATCTGAAGCGCAGATGGATGCACTGGCGGATGAGATCGTCGGCTGAGTGTTTCATAAAGTTTCGATAAAATAGCAAAGGCTCCTGTCCATTCATCGGACAGGAGCCTTTCTTGTTCTTCATCCGGCAGCTCTTCCCTTTTCAAAACAGATGCTGCCTTGTTTCTCAAAATTCCAGCACCGGGCTGACTTCATTCCTTCGCTGCGTCTGAACGATGCAGTCCTTTTCCGGCACGACACCCGCCGCGCCGAGGGTGTTGAACACGGTCTGCAGGGCCAGCATGGGGGTATTGTTCTCCTGCGAAAGGTGGCACAGCGCAAACTTTTTGCAGCCCTCTTGGATCAGCTCCAGAATTTTCGCTGAACACTCATCGTTGGAGAGATGCCCCCGGGTGGACTCGATGCGGGAGCGTAAGTAATAAGGGTACGGCCCGCTGCGCAGCATGTGCAGGTCGTAGTTGCTTTCCAGCGCAACAAGGTCACAGCCGGAAAGCGCTTCGTGCACCGGCGGCGTCAGGACGCCGAGGTCGGTGGCGATGGTCATAGTC
>OIXQ01001187.1_pt1 | contig 10486 bp, 10 predicted proteins | sample 1587791 | NCBI WGS metagenome assembly OIXQ01 (sample SAMN03283273) | human gut metagenome | biome: human-associated habitat; material: feces | host: Homo sapiens | place: Peru | collected 2012 | reverse complement strand
CGCGGAGGTTTGAAACTAGCGGTTTTCTCGTATCGCAAACCTAATCCCTAGCTACTAGTCACTAGACACCAGTCCCCAGTCACAAGTCACCAGTCACTCCTAATCCCCAATCCCTAATCCCTAGCTACTAGTCACTAGTCCCCAGTCACCCGCTATTACACCAGCTCCGGCATGGGGACGGATTTCAAAATATCATCAAGCACGCTTTCTGCGGTCTTTCCAGCAAAGCGGGCATCGCCGGAAAGGGTGATACGGTGGGAGAGGGTGTAGGGGGCGACGGCGAGGACATCATCCGGGGTCGCGTAAGTTCTGCCCTCCATGAGGGCATGGGCGCGGGTCATGGCGGAAAGCGCCATTGTGCCGCGCGGAGGGATACCGAGCGAGATGTCATGGCTTTCTCTGGTAGCAGCGGCGATATCCACCATGTAGGCGAAGAGGCTGTCTTCGACATGGACCTCCGCGGCTTGTTTTCTAAGGGTAAGAAGGTCGTCGGGCGTGATGACGGCGCTAAGGGACAAGGCGGCGCTCCGGCGGCTGCCCTTCAGGATCTCGATCTCGTTCTCACGGGACGGATAGCCGACGGTGATGCGGATCATGAAGCGGTCGGTCTGCGACTCGGGGAGCTCCTGTGTGCCGGAGGAGCCGAAAGGATTCTGCGTCGCCATGACGATGAAGGGCTGCGGGACGGTGTAGGTCTTGCCGTCGACCGAGAGGCGTCCTTCCTGCATGACTTCGAGGAGCGCGGACTGTGTCTTCGGGGAAGCGCGGTTGATCTCATCGGCGAGGAAGAAATTCGTCATCGCGCTGCCTGCCACGTAGCGAAAGCTGCCGGAAACTTTGTCATACATGGAAAATCCCGTGATATCCGAGGGCAGGACATCAGGGGTGAACTGCATACGCTTGTAGTCAAGCCCGAGTGTGCGGGTGAAGGCGACGGCCATGGTCGTCTTGCCCACGCCGGGGATGTCATCGATCAGGATATGGCCGCCTGCCAAGATGGCGGTCAGTATACGGCGGAGCACATCGTCCTTGCCCAGGACGGCTTTGCCTGTCTCCGCGAGAATGGCGTCTATGGTTTCTTTGGTATTCATGAGGACTCCTTCTTATGGGGTAGAGGATTCAAAAGGCGGCGCACAAACAGAGCGCTGCCTTCGGGAGGCGTGATCGCTCACGATCGCCTTCCTGCTTATTAAAATTACCTTACTATTATACAACGATTGGGAAGAGCCGATGCAGGTGGTGAGGAATGGCTTCGTGGCAGGACTCGTATAAAAAGCAGGGCTGCCTCCCGCGATGTCTTGCGGGGGGGATGGCATTTATGCTATAATTCATAAAAAAAAGTTATGCCACAAATTTGTAACGTTTTATTAAAAATAAAGCTTTGAGAGCTGTTGAGCCTGAGTGTTGGTGGAATGAGATGATGAGCGAAAATGCGATGCTGGTTGGCAATCGCATTCAAATGACGTGGCTAACTTAAAGGCTTCCAGCAAAAATATCTTGCGGAGCAGCTGGAAATCAGTCAAGCGAATATGTCGAATATCGAGTTTGGTCGTTGCGGAGTTACCATTGACCATTTCATGATTCTGCGAGCAATATTTGTCTGTTGTATGAATGATTTCTTCGTAGATGTAGAAAAATCAGCTTATCAACCCTCAAAGAGGGGTTATACAATCGAAGATTTGTTAAGTGTTGTGGCCAAAATTAAAGGCTAGGAGGAGTGTACGTATGGAAAAAAATGCTTTTATGAGTGCAGCGAAAAAGGCGCGTATTGCCTTAGCGGTGATGGCGGTGTGCGGTATGAGTTTTGTGGGGGGGAACGTGCGTTTGCAGAAAACGTGACCATTGATCAGGATAAAAATATTATCTGCGGTGATGGGGCAACGGCAAAAAAGAATCCCAATTCAACTGAAGAAGGAACCGGTATGATTGTCATAGGTAATAGTGCAGCAGCTACAGGACTTGATTCTATTGCCCTTGGTACTAATGCCGTGGCTACAGGCGACCGTACTACCGCAATTGGTGGCGATGCTAAAGCAGACCACGGCGGTGTGGCAATAGGATCCCTGGCTAACGCATCAGGTACTTATGATGCTGTTGCAATTGGGTATCGTACTAAAGCGTCAGGTAGATATAGCACTGCAATAGGTAAAGAGGCTGCGGCGGAAGGTCAGGATAGTTTAGCTATCGCATATAGTGCTAAAGCTCTGGCTAAGAATTCAGTTGCATTAGGGTATATGGCTAAGGCAGCTGTTGAAGAATCAATTGCGATTGGATATTATTCTTCTGCAGAGTCTAAGGGGTCATTTGCATTTGGCTCAAATTCTAAGGTAACCGGGGTAAATTCTGTTGCTATCGGTACAGGATCTGAGGCAAAACGAGACAATAGTGTTTCTGTAGGAGCGGGAAGCGGATCTCTTGGTCCGGAATACAGACAAATTATAAATGTTGCATATGGAACAGCTGACAATGATGCTGCGACATATGGTCAAATCTTAAGAGACACCTGGTCTACGATTAAAATTGATGATAATGGTAATGGAAGCACAAAACTAACAAAAAATGATGGAACTCAAGGCCCGACAATTAATGTTGATGCTTCTAGTTTGAATAAGAAGATAACGAAAAATACGAGTTCAATTACTGCTGTAGATAACAAAATTGGCAGCCTTAGCACCGATGGCACGTACATCAAGAAAGCGAATAATGTATCTGCTAACCTTGTGGAACTGGATAAGCAGGTAAACACCAACGCAACTGCTATCACAAACAAAGCAAACTTAGACCTGTCCAACATTAACCCAGCAGGCGAGAATGTAATTAAGAATCTTGCAGGAAATAAAGCAGGCGAAATTGTTGATACTAAGCTGGGAAATATTACATCTGAAAACTATGTAAAGAAAGCTGATACTGTAAACGCTAACATCTCTGCACTGGATACCCAGTTGAACAAGGTTGACAACAAAATTGGCACGATGACTGATGGCAACTACATTAGTGCAGGCAATACCGTAGCAGGCAACCTTTCTGCTTTGGATAACCAGCTGAAGGCAAATGCTGAAGCCATCAATACTAAGGCTGACAAAGACCTGTCCAACATTACCGACGCAGGCAAGAACGTGATTAAGGATCTTGCAGGAAATAAAGCAGGCGAGGTTGTTGATGCTAAGTTAGGAGATATTACATCTGAAAACTATGTAAAGAAAACTGATACTGTAAACGCTAATATTTCTGCTTTGGATAAGCAGATGAAGGCAAATACCGACAACATCGGCGACACCAACAAGCTGACCACCGCAGGCTTAGGCTCTAATCTGTCTGACGCTGTAGTGAATGTGAACAACAAGGTTGGCACTGCTGACGAGCTGAAGGCGTTGAAGGACGCAGGCTTGGGCGATAACCTTGCACAGGCAACTGCTGCTGTGAACAAAAAGGCAGATAAAAACGCAGCGGATATTAAGAACGTCAACGGTCGCGTAGACGAGCTGGGCGGCAGAGTGGATACGCTTGGCGGCGCAGTGAGCAAGCTGGACACGAAGGTGAACAAGGTGGGCGCTGGTGCGGCAGCTCTGGCAGCTTTGCATCCGATGGACTTTGACCCTGACAACAAGCTGTCCTTCGCCGCAGGCGTGGGCAGCTATCACGGCGCAAGCGCTGTGGCTATCGGCGCATTCTATCGTCCGAGTGAGCAGGTTATGTTCAGCATTTCCGGTAACATGGGCAACGGCGAGAACATGGTGAACGCAGGCGTAAGCTTTGCGCTCGACCGTCCGAGTAAAACGCCGACCACGAAGGCTGCTTTGGTGAAGACTGTGGCAGCGCAGAATGAGCAGATTGCAGCTCTGAAGGAGACTGTGGCTGAGCAAAAGGAAATTGTGGCTGAGCAAAATGAAAAGATTGCAAGACTTGAGGCTATGGTCGAGAAGCTGGCGGCAAAGCAGAGCACTTGATATTGAGTAAAACTAAAGATCTGCGGCTTTACGAAAGTAAGTTGGCCGTCGGGTTGTACGCGCCCTATGACTTATGGATCGGCGTTCCCCATCGCCGGTCCATAAGTCATAGGATCGTCCTCGGCGACTTGGAAATATGGCTCTCCTGCTTCGTGTAAAATTTTACTCGGTACAGGGAATTCTTCTAAAAACAATAAAAACTGGTAGACCGTATTATCAGGGAACTCCACAGCACCGAAGATATTATGAAACAGATTCTTATATGGATGGATACATGCTTCGCACTGCCATTTGACATTTCCCTCTGTTTCCCCTATAATACTATCATTATGGAAGGGTGTCCGAGTGGTTGAAGGAGGCGGTCTTGAAAACCGTTAACCTTGCAAGAGGTTCATGGGTTCGAATCCCATCCCTTCTGCCAGAATTATATTCGCGGGAAGCCGCGATTTCAGAAAGCACTGATCGATGAGCGGCATGCTCGTCGGCAGTGCTTTTTAATTAGGAATGAGGGATGGCTGTGCGGCAAGATTTTTCGGCTCAGTCCTCGCTTTTCTGTAAGCGGCTTTCTTACATACGACGTTTCCTGCTGCTAAGGATGACGAGATGTGCTGAGGAGCACAAATAAGGTGATGTCTGCAACTGGCATTTAGTTACCAGTCACCAGTCACTAGTCACCAGTCACTCCTAATCCCTAGTCCCTAGTCCCTAGCTACTAATCCCTAGTCACCAGTCACTCATTTCCACAAAAGGAGTCTTTCATGTACCTATTCCATCGGCATATCGACCTCGCAAGCGAATTGAAGAAAGCCGTCGGGCTGGCCGTGGGCGCAGCCATCTACTCGGCGGGGCTCAATCTCTTCCTGATCCCGAATGACATCATCGACGGAGGCATCACAGGCATTTCGCTCCTCGTGCAGGCGCTGACGGGGATCCCCTTCAGCGTGCTCATCGTCCTTCTGAACCTGCCCTTTTTCTACATCGGCTATCAGCGGCTCGGGGCGCGGCTCGCGCTGTCTTCGACCTTTGCGATCGTCATCCTCTCGCTTTGCTCGTCCTATTTTGAGACGATGAAGCCCGCGACGTCGGATCCTTTCCTCTCGACGATCTTTGGCGGCATCATCATCGGCATGGGTGTCGGCATCGTCATCAAGAGCGGTGGCTCGACAGATGGCACGGAGATCATGGCGATCTGGATGGATAATAAATTTCCTTTCTCCGTGGGCGAGATCATCATGTTTTTTAATTTCTTCATCCTTGGTGCGGCCGGCTTTGTCTTCAGCTGGAACAGTACGATGTATTCCCTCATCGCCTACTTCATCTGCTCGCGCATGATCGATGCGGTCTCGACGGGTCTCGACTCGTCGAAGGGGGTCTTCATCGTGACGACCTCTTACGATGCGGTGTCCGATGCGATCGTTCACGATATGCATCGCGCTGTCACCCGCCTGCACGGACAGGGAGGCTTCCTGAAGGATGATAAGGATGTCCTCTACTGCGTGGTGAGCCGTCTGGAGATCACAAAGCTGAAGCAGGTCGTTCACGCCATCGATGCTTCCGCCTTCCTCTCTGTCTTCGATGTGCAGGAAGTCCATGGGGGACTGGTGAAGGGGAAGAAGTAGTGACTAGTGACTAGTGACTAGTGACTAGTGACTAGTGACTAGGGATTAGGAGCCTCAAGTGACTAGAAAACATCAGGCTCTCTCGTATCGTCATTTCGAGCGAAGAGAGAAATCTTTGTCATTCACGGCTCATCGGTCGATGTTTGGAAATCTCAAGCGAGAAACCTGCGCTCCAAGACACTTTCGGGCATCGCCTTATTTATACTCCGCGGCGCTTCTGATTTTTATGCGCCGCACCACCATTCCTCATTCCTCATTCCTCATTCGAGCAAAGCTTTCATTCACAATCAATGGACGGAGCCGCCCATGGGCTAACCCTTAGAACCCATTGAACCCGTTGAACCTTCTCCCTATTGTCGCTTTCTTGTCATCCTGTTATACTACAAATACTACAAAGTTTTGAAAAGGAGAGTAACTATGAAATTTCTGTTTAACCATCAAAATTTCAACGTGCTTGATCTCGAAAAAAGCATTGCCTTTTATGAAGAAGCGCTGGGACTTACGGTGAACCGTACTTATAAAGCTTCTGACGGCTCCTTTATCCTGACGTACATGGGAGACATGGCGACGGGCTTCCAGCTCGAGCTCACCTGGCTGCGTGATCGCAAGGAAGCCTACGATCTGGGGGACAATGAATTCCATCTGGCTTTCGAGGTGGATAATATGCAGGAAGCCTATCAGAAACACAAGGCGATGGGCTGCGTGTGCTATGAGAACAAGGATATGGGCATCTACTTCATCAATGATCCGGACGGATACTGGATCGAGATCATCCCGGGAGGACATTGATGGATCCGATATTTAGCAGAACTGCCCGCATCATAGATGAGAAGGGCATCGAGTGCCTCCAGGCCAAGACAGTCGCGGTCTTTGGCATCGGAGGCGTCGGTTCTTATGCGGCAGAAGCACTCGTGAGAGCGGGCGTGGGACACCTCATTTTCATCGATAAGGATGAAGTCGATATCACAAATCTGAACCGCCAGCTGGTCGCTGACTTAACGACCATCGGAAAAAATAAGGCAGAAGTCATGGTATCACGTGCGCACCTCGTGAATCCGGCCTGTGATGCGAAGGCCATGCCCATTTTCTATCGCCCCGGCGACGAGGACTTCATCAGAGATCTCCACGCCGACTACATCATCGATGCCATCGATGATGTACCGGCGAAGATCTCCATCGCGGAAGTCTGCTGGAAGCTGAAGATACCGGTGATCTCTTCCATGGGAACGGGCAATCGCCTGCGGCCGGAGATGCTGCAGATCGCTGACATCAATAAGACCTCTGTCTGCCATCTTGCCCGCAAGATGAGAAAGGAGCTGAAGGAACGCCGTGTGAGAAAGCTCACGGTCGTCTACTCGAAAGAGCTCCCGCACAAGCCCGTCGGCGAAGGCCATGCCCCCGGCTCCATTTCCTTCGTCCCGCCCGTTTCCGGCATGATGATGGCAGGCTACGTCGTGCGCGCCCTGCTGAAGGAAAACGGGATCGGGTAAAGGGGGCAGGCTTCCTCTCGCCATAGACCATGTATTCTTTGAGATCGGGACATATCTGGCGCTTGCCAAGGCTTTCGCGCGCGCCCTTTGCACTATTGGAGCCTCATCCTTCGTCCCTGATCTCTATTTTCCCCACAAGGAGGCCACGTATGATCACCGAAATCCATCATCCGGAATGGCTCACGCTGGATGTGGGCGGTCAGACTGTTCTTGGCTATAACCAGGAATGGTATCCGCAGGAGAGGCAGCGCTTGGCAGGCTGCGGGCCTACGGTCGCTGCCATGATGGTAGCCTATCTGGAAAAGAAAGAGTGGAAGACGCCGGTGAAAGACCGGGAACTTGCGCTTTCCGTGATGCTTTCCCTGTGGCAGTACGCGACACCAAGGATGCACGGCCTCTACAAGACGCGCTGGCTGAGGGAAGGCCTCGCAGCTTATCTTTCAGAGAAAGGCCTGTCCGGCGTCGTAGAATCGCTCTCTATACCGTCTATCCGCATCCTTGCGCCAAAGCCGGAACGGGTCATCTCCTTCATCAAGGCGGGGCTTTCGGCTGACTGCCCGGTGGGATTTTTGAATCTTCACAGCGGGGATGAGCCCATTCCCTATCATTGGCACTGGATGCCCATCGTAGCGATGGAAGAAACCGAAGAGGGGACCTTCTGCACCCTTTGGGATGAGGGGAAAGCCCATCGATTCTGCCTGGAAGGCTGGCTCAAAAATACCAGGTTCGGAGGCGGGTTTGTCAGAGTGACCGGCGCCTGATGGACACTCTCATCGCCATTCTTCCGGACTTATCACGTGATTGGCATTTCAACGGGGACAACTATTTCCGTCCCCAAATGTATTTCAAAGGAGGATCTCGAAAATGAAAAAAATGATCGCTATGGCACTGATCTCTGCACTGGCTCTGCCGGGCGTTGCCATGGGAGCAGCCCAGCTGCCTTCCTCGGAAAAAATGCTGAATGATTACAGCCGCTATGCCGTGGTCTATACCAGCGATGAAGAGCGCGTCTATGTGGATACCGAGACGATCGAGCGCGATCCGGCCAATGCGGGAGAGCTCCCCGTCATCCGCGGGACGCTGTACGCGGAGGTCTATAAAGACCCGCTCACCTATCCCGATTATGGCAATGACCGCATGGTCGAGTACATTTTCCAGTATGAGACGGCCGTGGGTGCCGATCAGTATGGCCGAGAGATCCGGTACCGCATCTTGAATAAGCTGCAGGGTGTCTACACGCCTGATGGCAAACCGGCTGCCTATACAGGCGTCCACGATGAACCGGCGGACGAAGCAGATGACATTTACGCTGCCATGTATCGTCTGTCGAAAAATTATTAAGAAGCGGGGACAGGGAGTCACGAGGCAGATCCCTTTTCCATTTACAAATTCTGTCCACTGCTATATAATAAATAAAACTTCACTTATCAGCAGAGAAGCCATGAGACATGTCTTTTGGCTTCTTTTTTGTTTACGGATCCCTTGCAAGGGAAGATTTGATCCCATCTGACTCGGCGATGGGATCAGTGCTTCTCGCGGATCTCTTCTTAGGGGAGAACAACATGCAGCTCTACATTGCGGGCGGCTGCGGCGACCAGGGCCGCAACTGCTTCTATATCGAAGGGGATCGGCATGCCTTCATCATAGACGCGGGGACGTCGACGGACGGGCTGGACCGTCTGCCCGACCTGTCACCGGAGATGATTCGCCGCGCGGAATATCTTTTCGTGACCCATTCTCACAAAGACCATACGGGTGCGATCGAATATCTGGAAAACAATGGCTTCACCGGCCCCGTCCTGATGTCAAACCAGACCTACCAGCAGATCCATTACAAGCCGAAGAACACCATGATCCTTGACTCCACCGCGCCTGAGCTTTCCCTGGACGGCGAGCTCTCGCTCCGCTGGGGACGGACGGGACACTGTGCCGGTGCGGTCTGGTACTACATCACCGTGGATGGGAAGCGTCTCTTTTTCTCCGGTGACTACCGGGAGAATGATACCTTCTACCGCTGTGATGCCGTTCGCGGTCTCACGGCGGATCTTGCTGTCATCGACTCCGCCTACAGCCGCATGGATCGGGCAGAGGATATGAGAAAAGCTGTCGCAGACGCGGCGAAAGAGGCACTGTCTGCGTCGGCTCCGCTCCTCTTGCCGGTCCCCTCCTACGGCCGCGGCCTATCCATGGCGATGCTCTTTTATCAGACCTTTGGCGAGGCATATCCCATCCACATGTCCGCAAAGCTTCGTGACCAGTGGCTGCGCATCGGGCATCGGAGCTATTTTGCCCACGAAGAGATCCTGGGCTATCCCTTCGATATTTTCCGGTCGTGGGATGAGACATCTCTGGAAGGCGGGCACATCTATTTCCTGACGGATGCCCAGCTCTCCAAGGCGAAGAGCCGACAGCTCATCGACTGCCATCCCGAGCTCTCCGTCCTCATGACCGGCAGTCTTCACGGCTATGGCAAGGCAAAGTCCTACTACGAGTCCGGCCGCGCAGCCTTCGTCCTCTGGCCGAACCATCTCACCAAGCAGGAAACGGCAGATCTCGCAGCGGCGAATGCGTTCTCTCTCGTCGTTCCTTTCCACAATCCGAAGGAAAAGCCGGAGACGGATGTGTATACCTTTTGAGCGAGGGATGGAGCGGTGGGCGCTGAAGGCGCAGGCGGCTTCTCATTGACGGGGCATGTCGCAGGTTCACTTCCGTCAAAAGCGCCGGGGACGTTCCTTTGAGAAGGCACCCCGCATACGCTCTTTTCCCCTCTTCCCCACGCATGTTATAATAGAAACAGAAGAAAACAGGGAGTGATCCCTTCGTCATAGAAAGGCGGGATGCATATGCTTTCTTATAAAAAAATCCTGGTACCGTATGATGGTTCCGAACATGCAAAGAAAGCGCTCCAGCAGGCCATTGCTATTGCTGAAGACGGTGAAGGCGCAAAGCTCTTCGTCGCTTCGGTGTGCAACATGGTATCCGCGATGAGCAATTTTGATCAGGTCTCCATCGCAGAAGGCTGCCTCACGACCAAGCTGACAGAAGATCTGGAAGCGCAGTGCAAGGCGGATCTGGAGGAAGCCAAGGCCATGATTCCGAAAGGGGTAGAGACGGAGATGATCTATGAAGTCGGTTCTCCGGGACCTGTCCTTTTGAATATGGCCGACGATAAGAAATGCGATCTCATCGTCATGGGCAGCCGGGGTCTTGGTCCCCTGAAGGGCATCTTCATGGGCTCTGTTTCCAGCTACCTCGTCAGCCGCTCCCAGTGCCCGATTCTCATCGTGAAATAATTGTGACAGAAGCTGTAAATGTCGGCATTGGCATTTACAGCTTTTTTAGTGCAAGGTTAGCCACTGGGGCGGCTCGCCCCCTTGAAAGCCTCTCTTGAATGAGAAATTAGAAATGAGAAATGCGAAATGGTGGTGCG
>OIXQ01001185.1_pt1 | contig 10499 bp, 14 predicted proteins | sample 1587791 | NCBI WGS metagenome assembly OIXQ01 (sample SAMN03283273) | human gut metagenome | biome: human-associated habitat; material: feces | host: Homo sapiens | place: Peru | collected 2012 | reverse complement strand
GTGAGCCTGCCGGCGTCACCGGCGCGGCGGCGCTGAAGAAGGCCTGCGAGGAGGGACTCATCCCCCGCGACGCCACTGTGGTGTCCGTGGTCACCGGCAACGGCCTGAAGGATGTGGCCAACGCCATCAAGTCCGCCGGCGAGCCCATCCACATCGCGCCGGATCTGGACCTGATGGTTGAGGAGTTCAAAAAGCGCGGCGTTACCGTGGAGTAAAATGCCGTTTTTCATCGAGAACACCGACGAACCCGAAAAAGAGACGGCTGCGCCGTCTCTTTTTTCTGAAAAATTTTCAGCCGCCGCCACATTTCACCTTGACTTTTATGCCGCCATCGTGTAAGATATTCACTGTTGTAAAGGCTTATAACTTTACAGAAGGGGGAGATTCCCGTGAAAAACCAGACCTACCGCATGACCATGCTGTTCGATTTTTACGGCGACATCCTCACGGAGCGACAGCGCGAGCTGTTCGATCTCTACTACAATGAGGATCTGTCGCTGGCGGAGATCGCCGAGAACTGCGGCATATCCCGTCAGGGCGTGCGAGATGTGATCGTCCGCGCCGAGGCCGCCATGAACGAGCTGGAGGACAAGACGGGCCTGCTCAAGCGCTTTATGCGCATGCAGGACAGCGTGGACGCCATCGTGGCCGCCGCCAATGAGATCAAGACCATCAACTACCGGCAGTATGAGAACCACCGGCTGGAGGAGCTGGCCGACAGCATCATCGCCGGGGCCGGCGTATTGAAGGAGTAATACATGGCATTTGAGGGACTGAGTGAAAAACTGAATGCGACCTTCAAACGGCTGCGGGGTAAGGGCCGCCTGACGGAGGCGGATGTCCGCGAGGGCATGCGCGAGGTGCGCATGGCGCTGCTGGAGGCCGATGTCAGCTACAAGGTCGTCAAAGACTTTGTGGCATCCGTCACCGAGAAGTGTGTGGGTGCGGACGTGCTGGACAGCCTGACCCCCGCTCAGCAGATCATCAAGATCGTCAACGAGGAGCTGACGGCGCTGATGGGCGGCACCAACGCCCGTCTCACCATGGCCTCCAAGGGCCCCACCGTGGTGATGATGGTGGGTCTTCAGGGCGCCGGTAAGACCACCAACGGCGCCAAGCTGGCGGGCCTGATGCGCCGCCAGTTCGGACGGCGTCCGCTGCTGGCAGCCTGCGATGTGTACCGTCCCGCCGCCATCACCCAGCTGCAGGTGGTGGGCAAGCAGCTGGACATCCCCGTGTTCGAGATGGGGCAGATCGACCCCGTGACCATCGCCAGGGAGGCCATCAAGTACGCGGCCGACCACGGCAACGATATGGTGTTTCTGGATACCGCCGGCCGTCTCCACATCGATGAGGCGCTGATGGACGAGCTGAAGGCTGTCAAGGCCGAGGTGAAGCCCAGCGAGATATTGCTGGTGGTGGACGCCATGACCGGCCAGGACGCGGTCAACGCCGCCAAGGCGTTTGACGAGGCCCTGGGCATCGACGGCGTGCTGCTGACCAAGCTGGACGGCGACGCCCGCGGCGGCGCGGCGCTGTCCATCCGGGCGGTGACGGGCAAGCCCATCAAGTTCGTGGGCACCGGCGAAAAGCTGGACATGATCGAGCCGTTCCACCCCGACCGCATGGCCTCCCGCATTCTGGGTATGGGCGACATGCTCACCTTCATCGAGAAGGCGGAGCAGCAGTACGATGAGAAGCAGGCCAGAAAGCTGGAGGAGAAGCTGCGGAAGAACCGCCTGACCCTCAGCGACTATCTGGATCAGCTGGAGCAGCTGCAGAACATGGGCGACCTGAGCCAGATCGCCGACATGCTGCCCGCCGGTATGGCCAAGGGCTTCGATGCCAGCCAGATCGACGAAAAGCAGATGGCCCACAACAAAGCCATTATCCGCAGCATGACTCCCAAGGAGCGGGAAAATCCCCAGATCCTCAACGCCAGCCGTAAGCGCCGCATCGCCGCAGGCTGCGGCTTGGAGGTGGTGGACGTCAACCGTCTGCTGAAGTCCTTCGAGATGCTGCAGCAGATGACCAAGGCCATGACCAAGGGCAAGCTCCGCGGTCTTGGCGGTATGATGGGCGGCATGCCCAACATGAACCGGATGCACGGCTTCGGCCGGAAGAAGCGGCTCAAATAAGTGTGTAAGTGCAGAAGCATTTAACAAATAAATCATACAAAAATACATGGAGGAAAAATAACTATGGTCAAGATTCGTCTGAGAAGAATGGGTGCTAAGAAGGCTCCTTACTACCGCGTGGTCGTCGCTGATTCCCGTTATCCCCGCGATGGCCGCTTTATCGAGGAGATCGGCACCTACAATCCCTGTGTCTCTCCCGCCCAGATCACCATCGATGCTGACCGCGCCCGCGAGTGGATCAAGACTGGCGCTCAGCCCACTGAGACCGTTCGTGCTCTGCTGAAGAAAGTCGACGTTCTGTAAGCCGGGGGCAAAACCATGAAGGATTTGCTGCTGTATATCGCCAGAAGCCTTGTGGAGCATCCCGAGCAGGTGTCCGTCACCGAGGTCGAGGAGGGCGATGAGCTGACGCTGCAGCTGCGTGTGGCCCCTGAGGACATGGGTAAGGTCATCGGCCGTCAGGGCCGCATCGCCAAGGAGATCCGCACGGTGGTGCGCTCCTACGCCCAGCGTACAGGCGCCAAGGTTTCTGTGGATATCGTTGATTAAAAAAATAACGGCACTCACGAAAGTGAGTGCCGTTATTTTTTTACAGAACCCCCAGATGCTCCAGCAGGATCTTGACGCCGATCAGGATCAAAATCGCGCCGCCCACAAACTCCGCCTTGGACTTGTAGCGGGCGCCAAACACGCTGCCGGCCTTCACGCCGACGCAGGAGATGGTGAAGGTGGTCAGGCCGATCAGGCACACCGCCACCACGGTGTTCACCAACTGGCTGGCGGCCATGATCTCCACCGGCACGCAGGCGAAGGTGATGCCCACCGCCAGCGCGTCGATGCTGGTGGCCACCGCCATCAGGAACATGGTTTTTACGTCCAGCGCGGCAGAGGCATTTTCCTCCTCCTTGCTGAGCGCCTCGCGGATCATGTTGCCGCCGATCAGCGCCAGCAGCACAAAGGCGATCCACGACGCCACGGCGTTGATGTACTTCTCAAACCCCGCGCCCAGCAGATAGCCGATGAAGGGCATCAGCGCCTGAAAGCCGCCGAACCACACGCCGCAGATGGCGGCGCTGCGGAAATTGACCTTCTGCATGGCAAGGCCCTTGCACACCGACACGGCGAAGGCGTCCATGCTCAACCCGATCGCCAGCAAAAACAGTTCCAACAAACCCATAGTTACTTCCTCACTCCACATAAAAATGAGCGGATACAACTCGTATCCGCTCATGTAAGCAATTGCTAACCTGAGACACATACGGCCTTCCGACTGTATGAGTCTCATCAATTAAGGTATACCAGGCGTTTGCCAGTATGTTGGCATACCGCGCACAATCTGCGCCGACTACTCCCCCAACAGATGTAGTATAGCAGATAGGGGAGGGAAAGTCAATCAGGAAAACGCGGAGAATGGCCAGCAGTTACAGCTTCATTTTGGCTGCATACTCTTTGAGGATGCAGTTGATTTCCGCTTCGTTTTGATAGAATATATCGTCACATTGCTCAAGTATTGCTTCCGTGTCCTCGTCAGATTCGCTGTCGGTCAATTGCTGGTAGGCGCGATATGCGTCTCGCAGATTCTTTTGCAGCTTTTCCGATAGAACAGTTTCTAAAGCCGCCATTTCTTTCTGCAAATCGCCGGTATTTTCAACGTTGAGGAAATACTGGTCGTGTCCGCCGTTGTTGATCTCGCTTTGATAGGTCATCAATTCCGCATAGGGCGTATCTGCACGATTTTCTTCCCATAGATCCCACATCTTATTCCACTTTTTCTGCTCGTCGGATAATTCCGTTTTGCTTTTCCTGAAAAGATCAAATAGTCCCATTTTAATCAATGCTCCTGCAATTCCCAATTCGAGGTGTTATCCGGTGTTGCCGATAAGCTGAAATTTAATGCTTAACGCAGATCATCCTGGTCAATGATAAATTTCCGGCATGCTTCACAATAGAATACTTTTACCGTCATACCCGCATCGATTGACGTCAGTTTGATTCCTTTCACAAGTGGAGTGAAGTTCAATAATCCTCTATCCTGGTCGTCCGGAACCCATTTCAGCGCATATCGGTCTTGAGAAATGCTTCCAACGCGCATTTCTTCTTTGCAAAATGGACATTTCATATGGTTGACACCTCCCAATAAAACAACTTCCGATTTGTCGGCGGATATCCTTCACAGGAAAAACGAAGATGGTCTTTTCTACTTTTATTGTACCATGTCTGTTCCTGATGCCGCAAGAGGAATTCGCCGTTTTGCCGCGCAAAAAATCCCCCTCATGAGGTTTTCCTCATGAGGGGGATCGGTCATGTTAACCCTTCCACTCCACGTAGAGCTCGCGGACGGCGTTGGGGTCGGCGGACTTTGCCGGGGCGGCGGGAGCTGCCGCAGGTGCAGCCTCAGCCACGGGATGATCCCGCTTTTCGATGAACTTGGGGGCTACCTGAGGGAACAGGGCCAGACTCAGGACGTCCTCCTCGCTCTTGGCGATGTCCTTGTACTCGGCCTTGTACTTCTCCAGCTCCGGCTCCAGCAGGTCGGCGGGACGGCAGGTGATCACGTCCTCGGGGGCAATGCCCGCCTTGGCGCGGACTTCCTCGTTGACCTCGCCGGGCAGCTTACCGTATTCGCCCTTCAGCATGGCGCGGCTCTCCTTGGGGAAGGTTTTGTACCGCTCACCCATGATGATGTTCATGACGGCCTGGGTGCCTACGATCTGGCTGGAGGGCGTTACCAGCGGGGGATAGCCGAAGTCCTTACGGACGCGGGGAATCTCCGCCAGCACGTCGTAGTATTTGTCCTCCTTCCCGGCCTGCTTCAGCTGGGAGATCAGGTTGGACAGCATGCCGCCGGGCACCTGATACAGCAGCGTATTGGTGTCCACACGCAGCACCTTGGGGTCCAGGATACCGGCGTCCTGCAAGCGCTGGGCCACCTTGCGGAAGTGGACGGCGGCGTCGGACATTTTGCCCAGATCAAGGCCCGTATCGCGGGGTGTGCCCTTCAGCGTGGCCACCAGAGACTCGGTGGCGGGCTGGCTGGTGCCGTTGGCCATGGGGGAGAGGGCGGTGTCCACGATATCCACACCGGCATAGGCCGCCATCAGCAGCGTCATGTCGCCGGTGCCGGAGGTGTTGTGGGTGTGCAGGTGGATGGGAACGCTGACCGTCTCCTTCAGCGCCTTGACCAGAGAGTAGGCCTCCATGGGCAGCAGCAGGTTGGCCATGTCCTTGATGCAGATGGCATCCGCGCCCATCTCCTCCAGCTCCTTGGCCAGCTTGACGAAGTAGGCCTCGTTGTGGATGGGGGACATGGTATAGCTGAGGGTGGCCTCCACCTGTCCGCCGTACTTCTTGGTGGACTTGATGGCCTGCTCCAGATTGCGCACGTCGTTGAGGGCGTCGAAGATGCGGATGATATCGATGCCGTTCTCCACGCTCTTGCGGCAGAAGGCGTCCACCACGTCGTCGGCGTAGTGCTTGTAGCCCAGAATGTTCTGGCCGCGGAACAGCATTTGCAGCTTCGTGTTCTTCACGTGCTTGCGGATGGTGCGCAGGCGCTCCCACGGATCCTCGTTCAGGAAGCGCATGCAGGCGTCGAAGGTGGCGCCGCCCCAGCACTCCAGAGAGTAGTAGCCGATGGTGTCCAGCTGCTCCAGTGCGGGCAGCATATCCTCGATGGTCATGCGGGTGGCCGCCTGAGACTGGTGGGCGTCACGCAGGATGGTATCGGTGATCAGCAGGGGTTTATTCGATAAAAATTCCATAGTTTACCTCCTATTAGCCGAAGAGCGAAATTAAGACGCCTGCGGCGATGGCGGAGCCGATAACGCCCGCCACATTGGGGCCCATGGCATGCATCAGCAGGAAGTTGCCGGGGTTGGCCTCCTGACCCACCTTCTGGCTGACACGGGCCGCCATGGGAACGGCGGACACGCCGGCAGAGCCGATGAGGGGATTGATCTTCTCTTTCAGGAACAGGTTCATGAACTTGGCCAGCAGCACGCCGCCTGCGGTACCGAAGCCGAAGGCCACGATGCCCATACCCAGGATCATCAGGGTCTTGGGGCTGAGGAACGTCGCGCCGGTGGCGGTAGCGCCCACGCTGACGCCCAGGAAGATGGTGACGATGTTCATCAGCTCGTTCTGCATGGTCTTGCTGAGACGGTCGGTGACGCCGCACTCCTTGGCCAGATTGCCGAACATCAGGCAGGCGATCAGCGGCGCGGCGGAGGGAACCAGCAGCGCCACAAAGATGGTGACCACGATGGGGAAGATGATCTTCTCCTTCTTGCTGACCTCACGCAGGGGCTTCATGACGATCTGGCGTTCCTTTTCGGTGGTCAGCGCCTTCATGATAGGCGGCTGGATCACGGGAACCAGCGCCATGTAGGAGTAGGCCGACACGGCAATGGGGCCGAGGAGGGCCGGAGCCAGCATGGCGGTGACGAAGATGGCGGTGGGGCCGTCCGCGCCGCCGATGATGCCGATGGAAGCGGCTTCCTTACCGGTAAAGCCCATGCACACGGCACCAAAGAAGGCAACGAACACGCCCAGCTGAGCGGCAGCGCCCAGCAGCAGGCTCTTGGGATTGCTAAGCAGAGGGCCAAAGTCAGTCATAGCACCCACGCCCATGAAAATCAGGCAGGGATACAGGCTGGTCTTGACGCCGATATAGAAGATATCCAGCAATCCGCCGTTGCGCATGATCTCGCCGAAGCTGTGATACACAGGGCTTTCGGGATTCATGAAGGCATCCCACAGTTCCTGATGGTACAGGCCGGCGTTGGGCAGGTTGGTCAGCAGGCAGCCGAAGGCGATGCCCACCAGCAGCAGGGGCTCGAACTTCTTGACGATGGCCAGGTACAGCAGCACACAGGCGATGACCAGCATCACCAGGTTCTGCCAGCCGTTATTGGAAACGAAACCGGAAATAATGGCGGCAAAGCCGGAATTATTCCACAGCTTCAGAAGGATCGCACCAACATTCATTGGGAGCCCTCCTTAACCGATCACAACCAGAGGTGCCCCGGTGTCCACAGTATTGCCCTTGGAAACCAAAACCTGGGTAACGGTTCCGTCCTTGGGAGCCATGATCTCGTTCTCCATCTTCATAGCCTCCAGGATGCACAGCACGTCGCCGGACTTGACAGCCTGGCCGGCGGTGACGTTCACCTTCAGGATGTTGCCGGGCATGGGAGCATTCACAGCCTCACCAGCGCCGGTGACCACGGGAGCGGCAGGGGCAGCAGCGGGAGCTGCGGCGGGAGCAGCGGCAGGAGCGGCGGCAGGAGCGGCGGCGGGAGCGGAAGGCGCAATGGCCTCGTACTCGTCCAGCAGGATGGCCTCGCCGGCCTCCACCTCGACCTCGTAAGTACGGCCCTTCAGAGTAACTTTATACTTCATAATTATTTGACCTCCTTGATGGATTTGAAGCGCAGCTCGTTCAGGGGCTTGCCCATTTTGTCGGCCACGATGGCCATCAGCATAGCTGCGGTCTTAGGCTCCACATCATGAAGCTTCAGCTCACCGGCGGAGCCGGGGGCCACAGCCTTGGGAGCGGCGGCAACGGGAACGGCGGCAACGACAGCCTTGGCAGCCTGATTGGCGGCGGCAGCCTTGTTCTCCTTGGCGGTGAAAGCCTTGCCCATGGCGATGACCACGGCCATCAGCAGGATCAGGCCAAAGAACACGACCGCGTAGCCCAGCAGAGCGTACACACCGGCCTCGCCGATAGAAATATCAGAAGTAAGCATCATAGTAAGGTTCCTCCTTACGCCTCGGTAATGGTGTAGGTAACCTTGTTCTCTTCCGCAGCCTTACGGCCTTCCAGGAACTTCTCGGCCTGGGCGGGGAAGCAGATGTAGCTCATCACGTCCTCATCGGTCTTGGCCAGATCGCCCAGAGCAGCCTTGGCGTCGGCAAACTCCTTGCCGGTGCGCTTGCTGTCTTCCACCCGGCAGTCCAGAGGCTTGTCCATGCCGGCCTCGGTCAGGATCCGCTTCTCCAGATCGGCATCCACGGGAGCGGGGGCAATGCCGTACTCGCCCTTGAAGTAAGCCTTGACTTCCTTGGAGATGTTCTTGTAGCGCTCGCCCACCAGCACGTTGGTCACAGCCTGGTTGCCCACCATCTGGGACAGAGGAGTGACCAGAGGAGGATAGCCCATGTCCTTCCGGACGGAGGGGATCTCGGCCAGAGCGGCGTCGAACTTATCCATGGCGTGCATATCGGTCAGGTTCGCGATCATGTTGGACAGCATACCGCCGGGAACCTTGTAAACCAGAGCCTGAGCGTCGGTGCCCATGGACTTGGGGTTCAGGGTCTTGTTGTCGATGTACTTCTGCTTGACGGGCTTGAAGTAGTTGTTGACCTCGTTGATGACCTTCTCGTTCAGGCCGGTCTCGATGCCCAGCTCGCTCAGAGCGTAGTACAGGGTCTCAGTAGCGGGCTGAGAAGTACCGTTGGAGAAGCAGGAGGTAGCGGTGTCGATGATGTCCACACCGGCTTCCACAGCCTTCATGACGGTCATGTAAGCCATGCCGGTGGTGCAGTGGGTGTGCAGAATCAGGGGCAGGGTCACGCCCGCGTCCTTGATGCCCTTGAACAGCTGCTCAGCCTCGCTGGGGCTCATGGTGCCGGCCATATCCTTCAGGCAGATGGTGTCGAAGCCCATGGTCTGCAGCTCCTTGCACATCTCGGCGTACTTGGCGGGGGTGTGGACAGGGGACTGGGTGTAGGAAATGCAGCCGGAAGCCACGGTGTTCTTGGTGGCGTACTTCTTGGTCGCCTCCAGAGCGGTGCGGATGTTCCGGAAGTCGTTCAGAGCGTCGAAGATACGCAGCACATCAATGCCGTTCTTGATGGACAGCTCCACGAACTTCTCCACAACGTCGTCGTGGTAGTGCTTGTAACCCAGCAGGTTCTGGCCCCGCAGCAGCATCTGCAGCCGGGTGTTGGGCATGGCCTTGCGGATGTTGCGCAGCCGCTCCCAGGGATCCTCGTTCAGGTAGCGCAGGCAGCTGTCAAAGGTAGCGCCGCCCCAGCACTCCACAGAGTAGTAACCGGCCTTATCCATGGTGGACAGGATGCCCTCCATGTCGCTGTAAGCCATACGGGTCGCCATCAGGGACTGGTTGGCATCACGAAGGACGGTTTCAGTGAATTGGACTTTCTGAGCCATTTGGTTTTAACCTCCGTAGAAATGGATTTTGACGGACGGTAAACCGTCCAAAAACTATTTTTAGACCAGGCGCGTCCGCAGTCGGGACGACTGGTTAAAAACAATCAGCCGGTGAAAATCGGGCCCGCCTTTAGAGCTCAAGCCCCAACCTCCACCGGATACATATTAACACAAGGTTACCAGATTGTAAATAGGTTTTTTCTGTTTTTCGGTATATTTATATCGTATTTATCTATCCGCTGTCGAACCTGACGGCAGGCAAAATCCGGCAGCGGCAACGCTTTCCCGGAGGCAGTCCCTCTTTTTTTCGGATTTTTCCGTTCCACGGCAGGCAGAGGCGGTTCTTTGGCCTCTGTGCCGGTCAAATTTGTCCTCCGGCGCAGAAGCGCATAGAATTTTCCCTATCTTGTCCATAGTTTTTTTACACTTTTGGATATTGATTTTCTTATATCGATAGTGTAAGATAGATTTGCAAATTTAGGGGAACCGGGTCGCAAGCGGGCATCCCCGGAACCGGCAACGGCTCCCCCTTAATTTATTATTTCATAATGAAAGAGGTTTTTGCAATGATCGATCTGAGCAAGTATGGCATCACCGGCGCAACCGAGATTGTCCACAATCCCTCCTATGAGGCTCTGTTCGAAGCTGAAATGGATCCCACTCTGGAAGGCTATGAGAAGGGCCAGCTCACCGAGCTGGGCGCCGTCAACGTGATGACCGGCATCTACACCGGCCGTTCCCCCAAAGACAAGTACATTGTCATGGACGCCAACTCCAAGAACACCGTGTGGTGGACCTCCGACGCCTACAAGAACGACAACCATCCCATGACCGAGTCCACCTGGGCTACCGTGAAGGATCTGGCCGTCAAGGAGCTGTGCAACAAGAAGCTGTACGTTGTGGACGCTTTCTGCGGCGCCAACCCCGACACCCGGATGGCTGTCCGCTTCATCGTGGAAGTGGCATGGCAGGCTCACTTCGTGACCAACATGTTCATCCGTCCCTCCGAGGAGGAGCTGAAGAACTTCAAGCCCGACTTCATCGTCTACAATGCCTCCAAGGCAAAGGTTGAGAACTTCAAGGAGCTGGGTCTGAACTCCGAGACCTGCGTGGCCTTCAACATCACCTCCCGTGAGCAGGTCATCATCAACACCTGGTACGGCGGCGAGATGAAGAAGGGCATG
>OIXQ01001184.1_pt1 | contig 10502 bp, 6 predicted proteins | sample 1587791 | NCBI WGS metagenome assembly OIXQ01 (sample SAMN03283273) | human gut metagenome | biome: human-associated habitat; material: feces | host: Homo sapiens | place: Peru | collected 2012 | reverse complement strand
TGGCGAGAGAAGATGGCGTCGCGAAGGCGATAGTTTACCTTTACTCGGCCGATGCCCTTCTCGGTAACAAACTTCTTAGTGGCTGCGATAGCCTCCTTCACGGTGAGTCCGTTCAGAGAGAATCCGTCCATGCTGCTCTTGCCTGCCACTGGCGAGTTGGTTACGATGCCTTCCTTGGCATCGAAGCTCTCCTCTGAAACATCAGCACCCTCGATAAGTGGAATGATAGGCAGGTTGAAGTGCTTGGCAAAGGCGTAGTCGCGGCTGTCGTGAGCTGGCACTGCCATGATGGCTCCTGTGCCATATCCTGCCAATACATATTCGGAAATCCATACTGGGATAGCCTCGCCTGTGAAGGGGTTGATAGCGTAACTTCCTGAGAATACACCTGTTACGCTATGGTTGGCCATACGGTCCAACTCGGTGCGCTTCTTTACGTAGTCGAGATACTTTTCTACCTCTTCCTTCTGCTCGGCAGTAGTTACCTGCTGAACATACTCGCTCTCTGGAGCCAGAACCATGAAGGTTACGCCAAACATGGTGTCGGCGCGGGTGGTGAAGATGGTGAATTTCACGTCGCTGTCTTTCACTGAGAATTCCACCTCAGTACCCTCGGAACGGCCTATCCAGTTCTTCTGTGTCTCCTTGATGCTGTCGCTCCAGTCGATGGTGTTCAGACCGTCGAGCAGGCGCTGAGAGTAGGCTGATGTTCTCAAGCACCACTGCTGCATTTTTTTCTGGATGACGGGATAGCCGCCTCGCTCGCTCACGCCGTTTACTACCTCGTCATTGGCAAGTACTGTGCCCAGTCCTGGACACCAGTTTACCATCGTCTCGCCGAGGTAGGCGATGCGGTAGTTCATCAGTATCTGCTGCTTCTTCACGTCGTCGTAGCTGTTCCACTCCTCGGCTGTGAAGTCAATCTGCTCGTTCTGAGCCACGTTCAAGTCAGCAGAACCCTTCTCCTCGAAGCGCTTGATGAGCTTCTCGATAGGCTGAGCCTTCTGGCAGCTGTTGCAGAAGAATGAGTTGAACATCTTCTGGAAAGCCCACTGAGTCCAATGGTAATACTTAGGGTCGCAGGTGCGAACCTCACGGTCCCAATCGAAGCAGAAGCCAATCTTGTCGAGCTGCTCGCGGTAGCGGTTGATGTTGGCTACGGTAGTAACCTCTGGGTGCTGACCTGTCTGGATAGCATACTGCTCAGCAGGCAAACCGTAAGCATCGTAACCCATAGGGTTCAGTACGTTAAATCCGTTCAAACGCTTGTAGCGTGCATAGATATCGCTAGCGATATAACCAAGTGGGTGACCTACGTGCAAACCTGCTCCTGATGGATAAGGGAACATGTTGAGCACATAGAATTTCTTCTTGTTTTCATCCTCTGTCACCTTGTAGGTCTTGTTCTCGACCCATTTCTGGTGCCATTTCTTCTCGATTTCTCTGAAGTTGTATTCCATTGTTGTTATCTTATTTATTTTGTTTCTTTTCTTAAATATAATAAGGTATAACCCCATTCAAGGTGCAAAAGTACATTTATTTTAGCATATTACAAAATAAATCGTCATTTATTTTTAGAAAAGGAATGCGAGTAGAGTTTTTTTTTGTATCTTTTGCTCAAGAAAAAATCAATAGGGATGTTGCCCTCGATGACGTGATGGTGACAGGCACTAAGGTGAAGTTAGCTTACCGTGGCGACACGCGCCTCGCTAGCCCGTTCGTTCTGCAAAGGCAAGCTGACGCTGAAGACCGAGAAATGGAACAATACGCTGCCAAGCTTTTAATACAGGTAATCATGCTATTCAATAGCCAAATCGATGAGTTTTTGTCTGATTTGGCTATTGAATAGCCTATATCATAGCCAAATCGCGTTAAAATTCATCGATTTGGCTATGATATAGGTGGTGGTTTCAAAAAAAAGACTTATCTTTGTGGTCAAGAACCAACATCATTATAGCGTATGAATCAGATTATAGGAAGAAAAAAGGAAATCAAACAGCTTACCGAGTATTATCACTCCGGCAAGGCTGAGTTTGTGGCTGTATATGGCAGGCGCCGTATCGGCAAGACCTATCTTGTTCACAACTTGTTTCTCGATAGCTTTGCTTTCGAGATGTCTGGCTCTATTGATGCGCCTTTAGAAGCACAGTTGTCCAATTTTGGCTTCGCTCTTCGTGAATTTGGTGATTCTCATCAACCTATTCCCTCTAATTGGATTGAAGCTTTTGAAGCTCTCAAGCAGTTGTTGAAGGCTAAATTATCAGGCAACCGACTCGTAGTCTTTATAGATGAATTGCCCTGCCTGGACACTCGAAAATCTGGTTTTCAACAGGCTTTTGAACATTTCTGGAATGGTTGGGCTTCCAAGCAGAATGAGATTATGCTCATCGTGTGTGGTAGTGCAACATCCTGGATGATCACTAATCTGATAGACAGTCATGGCGGGTTGCATAATCGTATCACCCACGAGATGTATCTTGCCCCTTTTACGTTGGGCGAAACAGAAGAGATGCTTTCAGCCAATGGCTTTACCTGGTCTAGGCTTTCCATTTTACAGATGTATAGCATAATAGGCGGCGTACCTTATTATCTGAGTCTTCTCGATAAAGTTCAAGGTGTAGAGGGGAATGTGGATCGGCTTTTCTTCTCTGAGCATGCAGAACTGAAGAGGGAGTATGGCAGATTGTATGCCTCCCTCTTTAAGAATTCGGAAATCTATATGAAGATAATAGAGGCTCTTGCGTCCTGCAAGCAGGGATTGACCCGCAAGGAAATAGTAGAGCGTCTCAAGTTGCCGTCGGGAGGTACTCTGACCAAGGTGCTTCGAGAGCTGATAGATTGTGATTTTGTGCGTGGTTATAATACCAGGGAGAGGAAAATCAAGCAAAAGGATCAGATATACCAGCTCATCGATCTCTATACCTTATTTTATATGCAGTTTTGTCATCCAGCCTCTACTGATACCGCCTTCTGGACGCATCAGATGGGAAAGCCCCGGCAAAACACTTGGTATGGATTGGCTTTCGAGCGTATATGCATGCTTCATATTCCGCAAATCAAGCAACAGTTGGGCATTGCTCAGATTTATACTGAATATTATTCCTGGCGCAGCAAGCTTTCTACACCTGCATCCCAGATAGACCTGTTGATTGAGCGTGCTGATAATCTTGTAAATCTATGCGAAATCAAGTATTCGCAAGCCCCTTATAGCATTACAAAAGAAGAAGATATACGTATTCGTACTCGTATTGCCGACTTCGTTGGTGAAACGAAGATTCGCCATGGTGTTCTCACTACGCTTATCACCACGTTTGGGCTTCGCCCGAATCCGTATTCTTCTATTGCGCAGGTACAGTTGACGATGGATGATTTGTTTGTTTAGTTGGCTACTATCTATTTCTAGAATGCCTTGGCATGAACGCATTTCATGTTCTTTTCCAGCTGGGCTGTTGAGCTGGCACCTACCAGCACGCTGGTTACGCCTTTCTGGTGCAATATCCAGGCAAGAGCCATTTCAGCGAGGGTTTCTCCACGTTCGCCAGCTTCGGCATTCCATTGCTTCAGCTGTTCCAGAAGTTCCGGTGTCAAGGCATTGTGCTTCAGGAAATGTTCCTTTGCCATACGGCTATCCGATGGGATTCCGTTGAGATAGCGGTCGGTGAGGAGACCTTGTGCCAAAGGCGAGAAGGAGATGAAACCGATGCCATTCTCGTGGCAATAATCGAGGGTTCCATTCTCCTGTGGTGTATGGTCGAGCATATTGAGTCTGTCCTGGAAGATGAGCAGTGGACAGTCGCGCTCCTTGAGATATTTGTCAGCGAACTTCAGGGCTTCCAGTGGCCATCGGCTGATGCCGAGATAGAGTGCCTTGCCTTGCTTCACGATATCTACCATCGCCTGAAGTGTTTCTTCGAGCGGTGTGTTAGGGTCGTAGCGATGACTGTAGAAGAGATCTACATAGTCGAGGTTCATGCGCTTGAGACTCTGGTCGAGGCTCGCCATCAGATACTTGCGGGAACCCCAGTTGCCATAAGGACCTTCCCACATGTCATATCCTGCCTTGGTGGCAATGAAAAGTTCATCACGATATGGACGGAAATCATCTTGCATGAGTCTGCCCATCGTTTCTTCGGCACTACCATAAGGAGGACCATAGTTGTTGGCCAGGTCGAAGTGGGTAATACCATGATCGAAAGCATAATGAGTAATGGCCCTGCTGCGCTCGTAAGGATCTACTCCTCCGAAGTTATGCCAGAAACCAAGACTTATTTTAGGTAAGAGAACTCCGCTCTTGCCACATCTTTTATAGAGTGCCTCCGAGTCTGTGTATCGGTTGGCATCTGCAGTATAGATTCCTTTTAAGTCCATATTCTTCTTTTTTTTTAAATATCTTTTGCAAAAGTACGAATTATCTTTTGATAAACAAATGTTTCTGGCTATTTTTCTTCCTTATATTAAGTTTATTTCAAAACATTCATGATGTTGGCTGGAGGACGCTGTGCCTGCAATTCCCGCTTCATAAAGTCCATATAAGGAGCCACATGGGTATAGTATTCGTAATATCCCTTGCAGAGATAATTCAAGCCAGGCTCTCCATATTTGTCTCTATCAAATCGGTTTTTAGGGCATTCGCCATGACAGGCAAATTCCATATCGCACTCCTTGCATTGGCGGGGAAGAGAGGTGTGTTTCAAGCGACTGAATGCCTGTTGCTTTTTTCCATAAAGCATGTCTATCAGGGATTTATCCTGGATATTTCCCAGTTTATATTCCGGGAAAACGAAGTGGTCGCAAGAGAATACATCGCCATTATGTTCCATCACTCCGGCATGACCGCACTCCTTGGAATAGGCGCAGATGCCTGGTTGTACACCTACCCAGTTGGCCAGTGTGCAGTCGAAGATTTCCACAAAGATTTTACCTACATCATGGCGAACCCAATCATCGAAGATGGTACAGAGGAATTTGCCCCATTGTTCAGGAGTTACTGAGAAATCGGCAATTGTGATTTCCTGATTATCTTTCTGCTTTTTTGCATTCCCTATATCCTCCTGATTATCTTTATGACTCACATCGGCTAAACTTGCTAAAGTGCGTCCGTCTTCATGCTCTGTCAGCCGTTCCACGATAGGGGTGAACTGCAGGTACTGGCAACTATTGTCTCTGAAGAAATGATAAAACTCCAAAGGATGTTCTACGTTGTATGCATTTACCACTGCCATCGCATTCCATTCCACCTGGTGTTTTTTCAAGAGGCTGATGCCATGCATCACTTTTTCCCAAGATGGTTTTCCGGCAGCTGTCTGTCGGTAATGATCATGATATTCCTGTGGACCATCGATGGAGATACCTACCAGAAAATGGTTTTGAGCGAAAAACTCACACCATTCATCGGTAAGGAGTGTACCATTGGTCTGGATGACGTTATCGATTTGCTTGCCGTGGGCATACTTCTTCTGCAGTTCCAGCGCCTTCTTGTAGAAGTCGATGGAGCGCATCAGCGGTTCTCCTCCATGCCAGGTGAAGAGTACCTGATTTATGGTTTGTGCTTCGATGTATTCCTGGGTAAATTGCTCCAGCATCTCGTCGGTCATGAGATGCCGCCGAGATGTGTTGTAGAGGTTGTTTTTCTCCAGATAATAACAGTATTTGCAATCTAAGTTGCAATGAGCACCAGCCGGTTTCAGCATCACGTACAGGGGCTTGGCAAATGGGGTTGCTATATTATCGTTCATCATATTCATTCTTTTCTAAATGAGGGAAATGTAATCTGCATCAGGACTGTGTGCCTAAAATTTCGGTAAAGTGATTTGGAAATCAGGACTATCTCTATGCTCCTTCTTGATGGCAGCTAAAAGTTCGGCTAATATTTCCGGATGCTCAGCTGATACATCATGATCTTCATGAATGTCAGTCGCTAAGTTGTAGAGATGTGGTTCTCCCTTTTCTACTACCAGTTTCCAGTCTCCCTTTCTTACACCTATCTGGTCGGTCTCATGAAATTCCCAATAGAGGTAATCGTGATGTTTCTGCTGTGCATCCTTTCCCAAGAGGGTAGGAGCGATAGAAATACCATCGAATCCGTCGCCTGCCAATTTCTTGTTGGTATAGCGTTTGGCAAAATTCCTGATTCCGGCTAAATCGCAGAAGGTAGGCATCAGGTCATAGAAGGCAAACTGGGTATCGTTGACTGTTCCTGCCTTGATATGTTCTGGCCACCAGGCAATGAATGGAATACGGATACCTCCTTCGTAGCATTGGCGTTTCAATCCTTTCAACTTTCCATCGCGTCCGAAGAATTCAGGATCGGCTCCTCCTTCTTCGTGAGGTCCGTTATCGGATGTAAAGATGACGATGGTGTTCTTGTCAAGCCCTTTCTCCTTGAGTTTTGTGAAAACTTCGCCCACATACTGGTCCAATCGGGTAATCATTCCAGCAAACTGGGCATGGGTATGTACCACGGAGTTGTATCTCGAATCTTCCCATCCTCCCCAGGTTTTGTCGTTGAAGAATTTCTTCTGGTAGTTCTCTACGATAGAATCTTCTGGTTGTGCCAATTCGGCATGAGGCAGGGTATAGGTGAGGAAACCTGCAAAAGGATGCTGGGCATCCTGCTTGTCGATCCATTCCAGTGCTTTGTCGTGAATGATGCGGGCAGAATACTGCTTACGCTTGAAGTAGTCTTTGCCAAACATCGGATATTGGATGTTCTGTTCCATCACTTCTCTCACTACAGCCGTATCTCCCAAAGCCTTGCTATATCTGTTCAGGAAATTAGGGTAGTAGAGATGTGCCTGAAATTGACAGATGTATCCATAGAATTCATCCACGCCTCGTTTGTCGGGAGTAGAGGCTGAACCTTCATATCCGCCTGCCCACTTGCCGAAAACGCCCGTTCTGTAACCTTTGTCCTTGAGCATCTCTGGCAGAATCTTGTGCTGTGGGTCGTAAGGTTCTTGTCCTACGACAGAATACTCTTCGTTTTCTCCGTATTTTACCATTGGAACACCTCTCCAGTATTCCTTGTTTCCTCTTACATGGGTATGCCCGGTATGCTGACCGGTCATGATCGTGGCTCTGGATGGTGCTGATACGGGTGAACCTGCATATGCCTGGGTAAAACGCATACCCTCTTTGGCCATCTGGTCGATGTGGGGTGTGTGGATGAACGGCTGACCGTAGCATGCCAGATCACCATATCCCATATCATCGCAGAGGATAAAGAGGATATTAGGCTGTTGGGCGTTTTGCTTAGCCCATAGGAGGGTAGGCAGGCATGCCAAACCTACCCCTGTGAGCCATATCGTTTTGTTGGTTTTATTCATATTCTTCCTCCTGTTACTCATCCACCTTCAGATTCTTGCGATAGGTGGCGAGCAGTTTCTTCATTTCTTTTTCTACTTTCTTCATTCCTGGCTGACCGTAGAGATTGTGCATCTCGGTAGGATCTGCCTTGATGTCATACAACTCATAGTAATCTACTTCTGCATCTTGGGTGATGTAGTTGATAGACTTCAGATATTGGAAACAGTTATATTCTGTAGTTCCTGGTTGTCTCTGATACTTGTTTTCCTGTACCGCATTTTCACCACCCTTTCCATAGAAGTGGATCAGCTTGTAGCGCTCGGTACGTACACCGTCGTGCTTACGAACAAGATGATAGTTAGGATAGTCATAATAATGGTAGTACAAGCTGTTGCGCCACTTCTTCACAGGCTGTCCGGCAAAGAGAGGTTGCAATGAGGTGCCAGGCATGTATTTAGGTTTCTCCAGTCCTGCCAGGTCGAGGAAGGTAGGGGCAAAGTCTATATTCTGTACCATTTGGTTGCAGTTGCTTCCTTCCTTGATGTGCTTAGGATAACTTACAATGAGCGGTGTGCGGAACGACTCTTCATACATAAATCGCTTGTCAAACCATCCGTGCTCGCCCATATAGAAACCTTGGTCTGAAGTATATACAATGATTGTATTGTCAGTGAGATGATGCTGGTCGAGATAGTCTAAAAGTCTGCCCACGCTTTCATCTACAGAAGCTATTACCGCCATGTAGTCGCGGATGTAGTTTTGGTATTTCCATTCTACCAACGCCTTGCCAGTCAGGTTCTTGCTCAGAAACTCTCTGTTACGTGGCATATAGTAGGCATCAATAGCCTCTCTCTGCGCTGGTGTCATGCGACCCATCTCGCTCTGCAAGCCTGCGTAGGAATCTCTTCCCTCTGCAGTAGATGGGTCGTACATCTCAGGAACTTTGAGGTCGCGTACCATTTCCATGTATTTGTCGATAGACATCTTTTGGGTATGTGCAGCAGAACCGCGAGACTCATAATCGTCCCAGAATGTTGCCGGGAGAGGGAAGTTTATGTTGGCATATTTGCTCACATACTTAGTGCTTGGCATCCAGATACGGTGTGGTGCCTTATGGTGAACCATGAGACAGAAAGGTTTGTTCTTGTCTCTTTGGTCAAGATATTCGATGGCATGGTTGGTGATGAGGTCGGTTACATACCCCATCTCCTGTTTATAGTCTCCATAATGTCCTGTAGTAGAGAAGGTTGGATTATAATATTGTCCTTGGTCGTTGAGGATATGGAAGAAGTCAAATCCCTTCGGACTGCACGACATATGCCATTTGCCCACTACTGCTGTTTCATACCCAGCCTTTTGCAAGAGTTCTGAGAAGAAGGTCTTGGTAGAATCAACTCCTTCTGCCAGCATACGTTGTCCATTCTGATGACTGTAGAGACCTGTCATGAGACAAGCACGGCTTGGTGTAGAAAGAGAATTTTCCACGAAGGCCTCGTTAAACTTCATTCCTCTTTCTGCAAGACGGTCGATATTAGGAGTAGGAGCCAGTTTGGAGATAGGGCTACCATATGCACTGATACATTGTATGGCATGGTCGTCGCACATGATATACAGAATATTTGGTCTTTCTCCTGCATTCTGTGCGAAGATCGACAACGGCATTGCCTGCAAGGTTGCCATAGCCAGTAGGGAACGGTTGATTTGGTTAGTTTTACTGTTCATCATAATTTTCTGGTTGAATGAATAGTTATTTATATGAATTAATTAAAGGACAATATTTTGTATGAAAATGATATACTTTATAATATGCCAAAAAGAGGGGTGCCGTAAGTGGCACACCCTCTTCGAGTTGTCATTGAACATGACTATCTCAGATTTGAAACAGTCTTGTTGGTTAAATTAATAAATGTCTAGGTAGTTATCTCTTCAAGTTCGGGTTCTTCTCAACATCTGATGTTGGATAAGGACAGTAAATTCTATCCTCAGACCAAGAACCTGAAACTGTGACACTTTCCTTAGCTGTAATGTTCTTACCGTTCTCTACTGCTACTACGAGAGGAGCATTAGCAACGCGGTAGTCGAAGTTCTTCTTCAACTCGTTCATACGAAGCTCGTCAGAACGACGGGTAACCATAGAAACCCAGTTACCGGCAACTTCCCATCCGTGCTCAATGTAGCAAGCCTCAGCCAGCTGAGCTGCGCTCATGTTGTCGATGTTCACGATAGAACCATCACTAAGAGTAACGTTATCTACGTCTGCAGAATTTACGGCACGGCTGCGAACCTGCTTCAAGCATTTCTTAGCTTCTGTCAAGTCAGAGAGACCAGCACGGGCTGCACTCTCAGCATACCAGAGGAGTACCTCTGAATAGCGGATAAGGTTGTGACGGCGGTCGTTAACCATACCACCCCAGTTAGGAGCTGTATAATCGTAAGGCGCGCGAAGCATGTTACCTTCAGCATCACTGTTTACAGTGAAGATAGTGAACATAGGGTGATACTCCTTAACACATTTCTTGCCCTTTTCGAACAAGAGCTTTTCGTATTTGCCATCGACCTTTCTAATAGTCTTCTTAGGACTATCCTTCTCTTCTTTGATTTTTTCATCCAATTCCTTAATCTGTTTTGCGAGATCTTCAGGGTTAGTCTTCATTGTAACAGGAACCCATTTATCTTCTGAAGGAATTTCCCACCAATCACAATCTGCAGTAATTACAGAACCATCCTGGAATGTAATCTTAGGAGCATAGATGGCGTCCTTACGTGGACCTGCTGGATATCTCTTCCAAAAAGCGATCTCACCCCAGGCGTCACCCCAACCACCATCACCGAGACTTTCGAAACGGCAGCAAGAAGAAAGCTGAGAATCATGATCCCACCAACCTTTGGCGTCGTTGTTGATACCGAGCACGGTTTCCATGTTGTAGTTGTTGCCCATAGAGTAAACATCCTTCCAGTCTGGATTCAGGATGAAACCATATGTATGGTTGTTGTCAATGACATCCTTAGCCAGTTCTGCAGCGAGCTTGTAGTACTCTGTACCCTTATTAAGAGGATAACCTGCCATAGACATATAAACAGCTGCCAATGTAGATTGTGCTGCCTGCTTGGTAGTCCAAATATCAACTCCGAACAAGCGGCTAGGCTCCTTCTCATACTTGGTAGGAAGCTCGTTAACAGCAGCCTTCAAGTCAGAA
>OIXQ01001183.1_pt1 | contig 10506 bp, 3 predicted proteins | sample 1587791 | NCBI WGS metagenome assembly OIXQ01 (sample SAMN03283273) | human gut metagenome | biome: human-associated habitat; material: feces | host: Homo sapiens | place: Peru | collected 2012 | reverse complement strand
TGCTCCCATTAGACCCCAAACCGACCCTTCGGACCCAAGCGGACCCAAAACAGACCCATCCGCCCCCCAAAAAACTCGTTGACTCGTTGACCTGTTGACTCGTTGACTTAAAAAAAACTCGTTGACCTGTTGACTCGTTGACTTGTAGACTTTTTCACCTCTAAATTCTTGTTTTTTAAAAATATTGTGTATATTTGCGAAGTGAAAGAGGTAGATTGCTTTACTCTTGAATATAGTATAGTATTTTATGAATAGAAGAGTGACAAATAGCCCCTAATCAACCAAAAAACTATTAATCACCCAAAAACTTTTAGTAATATGAAAAAATTTTTACTATCCACAGTCATTGCGCTGATGGCATTGTGCGCATCGGCGGCGATAGGCGACTCCTTCTCGGTAGGGAAGTTGAACTATCAAGTGACATCAAATGGCACGACTGAGGATTATCCTCAAGTCACGGTCACAGGTCTTAGTGCTGAAGGAAAAGCGATAAGTAGTCTTAACCTTCAAATTCAAAGCACGGTGCTCTACAACGGCACTCGCTACCGCGTCACCGAAATTGGTGCTTACGCATTCTACGCTCAGAAAAATCTTGTTACGTTGTGGGTGCGCTGGGGCATTACGAGAATCAAGAATAATGCCTTTCAGTCCTGTACCAATCTCAGAGAGTTGAGGTTGGCGAGTTCGGTAGAGTATATTGAAAATTTAGCTTTCAATAAGTGCTCATCGTTGAAATTTGTGTACTACGCCAACGTAAAATTCTCTAAAAGTAAAATCGCATCAAATTGTATGCCCGAGAATTCAAACATGGTGCTTATAACGAGCAAAGCCGATTTGTATTCTGCGTGGTATGCTAAGGAAATTTATGCGTTTAAGCGTTTTTCCACCATTTATTCTAATCACGAGGCTTACGATTTTGCCTTCACCGACGGCGGGATGTATGTGGTAAGTGCACATACGACCGAAAGGCCAAACAAAAAACGAAATGGCAAATTCTTGTTAGTGGGTGTGAGTTCTACAAAAACGGAGTATGCCCCCACCGCAAGTTCTTATACGGTAGATGGCTATACCTACGATTTGGCAGAGATTACCTACAAAGCTTGTGAGTCAAATTCTACTCTGAAAACGGTGGATCTATCAAGGCTTTCGCATTTGAAGGATATTAACAAAAGCGCTTTTAAATATTGCACTGCACTGAGTACGGTTAAATTAAATTCGTCGTCAACACCTTTGGCAATTAGAGACGAGGCGTTTGCGTACTGTACGTCGCTGACCACATTCAACGTGACGAACAATGTGTCTGATTTTGCCCCCGAAGCGGTGGACGGGTGCAGCAATCTTGCTACAATAACTGTGAGCTCGCTCAACACGCACTACTGCGATGTGAATGGCATATTGTATAGCAAGGACAAAACAGTATTGAAGAGATGTCCGCCGGGCTACAGAACCACGATATTTAACCATTCTGCGTTTCCATCAACACTGAAAAGGGTTGACGTTTACGCATTTCAGACATGTGAAAAGGTAGAGAAGATATATTTTCCTTATGGAGTGAAAGATATTTTTAATCCATTTCAGGGCTGCAAATCTCTCACCACATTGCAGTTTCCAAGTACCGTTACTAATTTTAATTATATCCCGTGGGGCGACCTATCCAAGCTGACAACTGTTTATTTAAATAACCAGACACCGCCTTGGGGAATGCATGTTGGCTCTAATAGCAGCGCTCCACGACACACGCTTTATGTGCCCGACGAAGCGATTGAAGCCTACAAGAAGGCTACATATTGGAGCACGTGGAAATACATCAAAGGTGGCGCCTACGATGTCACTACCAATGATGCTATGCAAACCTTGCGCTACACTATCCACAGCAATAAGGCGGAAACCATCAATGGCAACTCGTATGACGGCAGGGCGATGCTGGTGTATGCCCCCGACCCAACGGTTTACTCACAAACATACGCTGTGCCCGACCACGTGACACTTGCCAATGGCAAAAAGTATGCCGTCACTGCCATCAACTCCAATGTGTGCAGCGGTGGTATGCGCGCTTCTGCCACCCTCAGGCTCGGAGCCAATGTGGACTCCATTTTCTCCAATGCCTTCCAGGGAAAGACCATGCTCACAGGGCTTAAACTCAACTCCAAGTTGACGTATATTGGTGTGAATGCGTTCTACGACTGCCGCATCGCCAACGATTTGGCTCTGCCTTATGGCTTCAAAAAACTTTCCTCAGGCGCGTTTTACAACAATTCGTTTAAGCGCTTCCTGATTCCAGGATCGCTAATATCGATGGGGCACACTTGCCTTGCGAGAAACAACTATCTGGAAGAATTAGTCATCAACGACCCATATTGGGCAAAATCCACAAGCTGGGACTTGACCAAAATACCCACATCGTGCAAGCTCTATGTGCCTGTGGGCAGCGTAGAGGCATACAAGAATAATGAAAAGTGGGGCAAGCTCAATGTGATGGAAGGCTCATACGACTTCACCTACAATAATGCAGACCCTTACGGAACCATATATCACATGACGGTGACCAGCGGCACGCCACTTACCGTAGATGGCGTGACCTATGCCGGCAAGGCGAAATATGTGTATCACCCAGCGAATATGACGCTTGAGCGTTACTCGACTTTTGAATGTGACAACTATGAAACCGACAGGACTAATGGCGGATCTAAAAAGTATCTGATGACAGAGTTTGGCGACAAAGTGCTGAAATGGTGTGACCAAGTGACAACTATGAGAGTTGACAGAATGAAGCACTTGGAGCGCATTGGCAATAGAGCCTTCTGTGGAACAAAGATTACGCAATTCACCGTGCCAGCATCATGCTCCCACATTGGCAATATGGCGTTCTCGGCTTGTAGTAAACTCTCAGAGTTGATGCTGATGCGAAATCAAAACCGCACTTATGGTTATCGCTTCTATGGGCGTAATGCCTCTGACTTTATGTGTTATGCATATTGGAAAGACCATTACAAAGTGTATTATGAAGCGTGTAATTGGACGGCGCTATCGGGGTGGCCTTCCCCCAGAGATTTAGTGAATGGCTGGGTACAGATAAATGACGGTTCCACAGTCAGTACATTTGTAGTTTATCACCCAGTGGATTGGGAAGCATCGGGCTTGAATGCCTACATTGTTGACGGTTACGATAAGAACAAGAAGATAGCAAGCACCATGAAAATGGGTAGAACCTCCACTGCCAATGGCGTGTTGATTGAAGGCTACAAGCAAAACGTCATTTACAAACTCAAGCGCCCCATCACAGAGCCCACCAATCCAGGCAATTACCTTCAGGGAACTGTTACGAGTGAGAATTTGGATCAGTATAAAGTGGCCTACGTGTTCGACAAAAAGGATAAGTATTTCTGGAAACCATCTTCTGGCTACAGATCTGAAGCAGGTTCGGCGTTCTTGTGGCTGACCAGCACACAAGCAGGTAACACCACCAAAGTTTACATCGACCGCTGGTACAAAGCCTCAGGCGACATCAATGGCGACGGCGAAGTGAACGTGAGCGACGTTACCGCCCTGATTAACAAAATCCTCGGCAGTAGCACCTACTCCGACGCTGTGTGCGACATCAACGGCGATGGCGAAATCAACGTGAGCGATGTTACCGCCCTGATTAATATGATTTTGAAGTAAGACCCTCCAAACTGGGGAGGATGGTAGGGACGCGATATTTCGCGTCCGCCGCAAATGGTTAATTTTCAATATATTACCGTTTTGATGGGCGGACGTGAAATATCACGTCCCTACCGCATTAATCACACCTGTTTAATCCATTGAAATCCAATTTTCACCTATTTATTTTTTAGGGTGGAAATAGGGTTTAATGGATTAAATAGGTGTTTTGCTCCCATCAGACCCATAACAGACCCAAGCGGCCCCATAACAGACCCAAAGCAGACCTATCTCTCCAATAAAACTCGTTGATTTTTTGTTGAATCTGAATCTGTGTGAGTTTTTTTTCTTGTTTCTCAAAAATATTGTGTATTTTTGTGGAAAATAGGTGAATTGTGCTCTTGTGAAAAACTTTTTTATGAATAGAGAGTGACCAAATTCCCTTTAAGCAATTAATTAAAAACTAACTAAAACATTTTGTGAATATGAAAAAGCAATTACTATTTTTATTTTTCGCCCTGCTGGCACTGTGTGCCTCGGCGGCACCAAACGATGTGTTTTCGGTAGGCGACATCACCTATTCGGTGACTTTGGATTCCTATAGCGGAAAACCCGGTATCGTGGCGGTGAAAAGTCTTAGCGCACAAGGTAAAGCAAAGACTTCGCTCAAACTCGACATTCCTGGCGTGGTGTCGTATAACGGCTACAAGTATAAGGTGGCGCTGATTAACTATAATGCGTTCAAAGACCAGACAAACATTTCGGTGGCGCAAATCCGCTACAACATCACCGGAATCCGGGAACGTGCGTTTGAAAACTGCACCAGCCTCACCACTGTGTATATGCCAAGTTCTTTGATTAATGTGGGGTATCGTGCGTTTGGGGGCTGTAGAGCATTGAAATCGGTGTATTTCGCCAATGCCACGCCAAGTTCCACTTCTGTGGTGCCTGGTTCCTTCCCAGAAAACTCGGGCATGACCCTATACGTGAGCAAGGCTCACCCCAACTCAAAGGAGAACGCCCGAAAAGTGACTGCGTTCGACTATTTTTCAACAATTAAGAAGCATGAATATGCCAGCGACTTCATTCTTGGCAATCACGGATATTTCTGCGTGACGAAAGCACCATTAAGCGACGGCTCAACCAGAGGCGAAATGTCGCTTGTGGGGGTTTATGCAGATAATAATTTCAATTACGCCTGGTCGGGTGCTTATAATAATGGCATTGCCGATTTCGATGTGGTGGAGATTGCCGACAGTGCGTGTTTGGGCAACACCAACATTAAGAACGTGTATTTGTCGAGTTATTCAAAGTTGAGAAGAATCGGTGATTCTGCTTTCAATGGGTGCTCGTCGATAGAGTGGGTGCAGATGGCAACTTCTTCACTCCAACAAATTGGAAAGTATGCTTTCAAGGGATGCAATCTTCTGACTACAATCAAATTGCCAGAAAATGTGTACTCCTGTAGCGCATACTTTGTGGACGGTTGCACGAAACTTGGATACATCTCTGTTGATTCCAAAAACACAAACTATACCTCTTATAATGGACTTTTGTACGACAAAGGGCTCACATATTTGTACCGATGCCCAGAGGGCTACACCTATAGAAAAGTGCTCGACTCCAACTCGCTTCCTCCCACTCTCAAGAAGGTTGGCAATTACGCCTTTGAGTACTGCAAGTATGTTGAGGAAATCTATTTCCCCTATGGCCTCACCAGCTTTGGTATAGGCACATTCCGATACTGCTCTGGATTGACCACGCTTCTGCTTCCAAGTTCCCATACAGGCTGGGGCGAGGGCTCTTTTGTAGGAGCCACTGCACTTGATGTGCTGTATGTCAACAAAGAATCTCTTTATGGGTTAGATGTTTCAAGCAGAGTAAATGAGTTTGATGATTGCAAGAGAGGCACACTCCATACCTCTGGCTGGGGGGGCTCTCCTTTAAATTGGGGACCTTGGGCTAAATGGAAGAACCACAAGAAAGGTGCGTATGATTATCTCGCCACCGACGGCTTGAAATACACAATCATTAACGGCTATGCTCAAACTGTGCATGGCGAGAAATTTGACGGCAGAGCTAAGCTGATTTATGCTCCACACAACACTGGCAAGTCGGAAATTGTAATTCAAGATTATATCACTTTGCCGGGTGGCAAGAAGTATGCCGTTACAAATGTTGGCGGTTATGTGTTTGGTAATGGAACTACACTCAGCGTCAAAACCAATCTTACACTCGGAAAGCATATTGAAACGATTGGACAATTTGCTTTCCAGAATCAAACTAATTTGGTGGGGCTTAAACTCAACCCCAACTTGAAAGTGATTGAAGACGTCGGTTTTGACAACTGCCGCATTGCCACCGACGTGATTCTTCCATGTGGCTTTACGACATTGGGGATGCATGCATTTTACAACAACTCGTTTAAGCGAATCCTTATCCCCTCGTCAGTAACTAAAATGGATTCGAAATGCATAGCAAAGAATAATTATCTTCAAGAAATCATTCTCAACAATGCCCAATTTGCAAATAGACCCACCCACTTGACCGATGTTCCCACGTCGTGCAAGCTCTATGTGCCAGCGGGCAGCGGAGAAGCCTTCAAGAAAAATCAATATTGGGGCACACTTCAGGTGATGGAAGGAGCCTACGACTTCACATACCAAGATGCCGACCCATACAATACGATATATCACATGAGTGTGATCTCCCATTCGCCGTTCACATTAAATGGTGTGACCTATGCCGGCAAGGCGAGGTATGTGTATCACCCTGCGAATAAGGATCGCACTAACATCACCCAATTTACAGCAACCTTTTCAGAGATCGATTACACTCACGGCGCAAACAAAAAGTATATGATGACCGGTTTTGGTGACCGAGCACTCGATATGTGTACCCAGATACAAAATGTGGAAACAGGTAAGATGAAAGCATTTGTGCACATTGGGCGCAGAGCTTTTGCCAACACAAGCATCAAAAATTTCGAAGTGCCTGACACTTGCGTATATCTTGGAGATGAAGCATTTGTTGGTTGCAGGCAGCTCTCTGAACTGGTAATCTGGAGAAACAAGAATTGGACGCGTAAATGGGGTAAACAGCTCTACGGGCAAAACGCCAAAGATTTCTATTGCTATGTTCCGCTGAGAGAATACAATACGTATAAGGAGGGTGTTCTTGATTGGGAAAAGTTGGAGGGCGAAACCATCTTCCCCGTTGACCGACTGAATGCCTACATCGAGAAGAGTTCAATAAGCGACGACCGAACAATCTCGGTTGATTATCCTGTGGATTGGAAAGCATCGGGCTTGAAAGCCTATGTCGTACACCAGTTCGACAATTCGGAGCAGATGGCATACACCAAGCAAGTGGCATCGACGCCTGCTGGCACTGGTTTGTTGCTTAAAGACTTCGATAATAAGTTGGATATCAAACTCAAGCGCCCCAGCACCACACCCAGCACCCCCACTAATTTGCTCGTGGGCACCCCTCGTGAAAGAGTGGACGTGTACAGGCAAAGCGTGGGCTATGTATTTGATAGCCGTAAAAAAATCTTCTATCGACCACGTATTAGCGAGTATTCTGAGGTATACTCTGCCTATCTGAAACTATCGAGCTTCCAAGCCGGCAGTGTTACTCATATTAATATTGACCTCTACTCGCAAATCACAGGCGACATCAATGGCGATGGCGAAGTGAACGTGAGCGATGTTACCGCCCTCATTAACAAAATCCTCGGCAGCAGCACCTACTCCGACGCCGTGTGCGACATCAACGGCGACGGCGAAATCAACGTGAGCGACGTTACCGCCCTGATTAATCTGATTTTGAAGTAAAGACCCTCCCAAACCCTCCCTTTAAGGGAGGGCTTACTGGGGTTATGTCCGATGGGTCTGCTTGGGTCTGTTTGGGTCTGTGAAATAAAATTTACACCTATTTCATCCATTGAAATCCGATTTCACCCTATTTTATTTTTTAGGTGTTAATAGGATTAAATGGATTAAATAGGTGTTTTGCTTTTCGGACCCAAGCAGACCCATTACAGGCCCTTCTCCCAAAACTTGTTGACCTGTTGGCTTGTTGACTCTAATATCTTATTCTGTGTTTTTGGGGAATTTCAGAATTTTTTGGTAACTTTGTGCCGTTTTTTAACACAAACAGTCTAATTAATGAACAAAATGTTACTTTTTTGCGCTGCCTTTGCCGCGATGGCATTGACAGCGAACGCTGAAACTTACCTTGCCGAGTCGTTCGACTATGCTGAAGGTAATCTTTACAGCAATGGTAAATGGGTGAAGTTTGGCAAGAAAACTACCGCTCCCATTCAAGTGATTAACTCTCCTCTCACTTTCGCTGGTTATCAAGACGCTGCGGCTGGCAAGGCTGTGAAATTGACCAAGGAATCGGGCGAATATTGCCAAGCACTTTTCCGCGACAAGGGTACCGACGCTGCCACAGGTGTGGTTTACTATGCCGCTTTGGTAAATTTCAGCCAACAGCCATCAGGCTCTCGCTCTGCCGCATTTATGGCGCTCACCGGTGCCAATTCGCTTGATGCCACCCAGTTTGGCGACTCGGAGGCTGGCTCAGAAGGCGCAGGCTTGTTTGCTCAGGCTTCTGGCGACGGCTTCAAACTCGGTGTGAGCCGCAATGTGGGCAACATGGGCAATGTGAAATCAACAGTCACTTGGGCTGACAAGGAATTGGCGCTCAACACCACCTACCTTGCCGTGGTGAAATATCAAATTGTGGAAGGTGCCGACAACGACATCATTTCGCTCTGGATCAATCCTGCCAAGAGCGATGCCGAACCAGCAGCCGCTGCCGTGGCAAACGAAACCGCTACCGAATCGCTCGCCGATGTGCGTGGCATCGAAATCCGTCAAGGTTCTGCCGCTGTGGCGAAAACTCCAGAAGGCACCATCGACGAGGTGCGCGTGGCATCGACTTGGGCTGAAATCTTCGCCCCAGCGAAAGCCGACGACACCAAAAAGCCTGTGATTACGCTCTCATCGCTCACCGCCGACTTCGGCAAGGTGTACCAAGGTTTGACCTACACCCAAACCGTGAATGTGAAGGCGAAGAACCTGACTGGCGACATCACTATCTCTGCTCCCACCTCTGGTGAACTGACCGTGGTTCCTGCTACCATTGCCAAGGCTGATGCCGAAAGCGAAAACGGCGCAGATGTTACGCTCACCCTCACCGTGACCAACGCTGCGAAGGTTGACGACCGCATCGCGTTCAGCGCCGAAGGTGCGCAAACTTGCACCCAAACCATCACTTGGCGCCCAATCGAAACCGTGAGTGTTACCTCGTTTAAGCAACTCTACGACGAGGACAACATTTCGATGAACACCCTTTATCTCTACAAGGGCAACGCCACCGTGACCGCTATCGACAGCAATTTCTTCACTTTCTATGCTCAAGACGAGCAAGGCGCTGCCGAAATCCGTTCGGCTTCGGGCTGTGGCTACGAAGAAGTGGACTTGACCAAAGTGAAGGAAGGCTCCAACATCACCGACTTGGTGGGTAATGTGATTTTCTCTGATGATGGTGGTGTCGACTTCGTGCCTGTGGCTGCCGATGCTTGGCGTGTGACCTCGGAAGGCAACACCGTAGAGCCAAAGGTGGTGACAATGGACGAAATTCACGCTGCCGACGCTTCAAGCTTGATGTTCCAACTCGTGACAGTGAAGGGCTTGAAGTTCGACGAGAAATATGCCAACTACCCCGACCCTGAATATTATGGCAAATTCAACGTGCCTTTCCACTATGTGACCGACGGCACCCGCACCGGTGAACTCTGGTATTTCCGTGGCACCGACATCTACGGCACTTCCACTAACGGCTACTTCAACAGCGTGTGGAATGTGACCGGCATTTGCTACTACCTCACTCCTACGCCAGCAGTGGCACCACGCTCGCTCGCCGACTTTGAAAAGCAGGTGGAAAGCTCTATCGAAAGCGTTGTCACCGACAAGGCAGAAGTGGTGGCTTACTACGACCTGTGCGGCCGCGAGGTGACCAACCCCACCAAGGGTATCTACGTGGTGCGCCGCGCTGACGGCACCACAGGCAAGGTGGTGAAGTAAAAAAGACCAAGACCCTCCCAACCCTCCCTAAGGGAGGACAAATGGGGGTGGAAATGGGTATGTGAAAAATTTTACACCTATTAAATCCATTGAAATCCGATTATCACCTAAAAAATAAAATAGGTGGAAATAGGATTTAATGGATTAAATAGGTGTTTTGTTTGTCGGACCCCAAGCAGACCCTTCGGACCCATGACAGACCCAAACTCCAAAACTTGTTGACTCGTTGACTCGTTGACTTGTTGACTCGTTGACTCCTTTTAGAAGTTTCTGAGGTGAAAATTTGGTTATTTGCGGAAAAAGTAGTTACTTTGTAGAGCGTATAGTTCGACTATTCTAAAACTAATTAATAATTTTAATAACCTATTTTAAAAAATGAAGAAATTTTTACTTACTGCAGCGCTTGCTCTCGTGGCATTTGCGTCTGCATTTGCAGTCACTGATGGTCAGACTTATGAACCAGTGAACGGCATCAAAATTGTGAACAGTTGGATCCTTGACCGTTTCCACACTCCAACTGTGTTCCCTAAGGCTGAATATTGCAACACTCGCGCACGTACAGCTGTGATGAACAATGGCGTTATCTACATTGCTCGCTCAGAAGTTAAGGCTGCTGTTGTGGCTCCTGGCGACACTGTGCCTCAATCAGTAATCTATCGTCTCGATGCTAAGACTGGTGCCGAACTTCCAGCACTCGATGTAACCCTCGATGGCAAGCCTTACGGCGCATTCTTGGGTGTGAATAGCATTGGCCGCGACAACTTCGGTC
>OIXQ01001177.1_pt1 | contig 10518 bp, 9 predicted proteins | sample 1587791 | NCBI WGS metagenome assembly OIXQ01 (sample SAMN03283273) | human gut metagenome | biome: human-associated habitat; material: feces | host: Homo sapiens | place: Peru | collected 2012 | reverse complement strand
CGCGTGTGCTCGAAACTTGAGATCACGAGATGCGACGGGAAGATCGGGTACGGGTTCAGCGTGACGCGGTATTTCCGTCCCTTGCGCCCCTCGAACTCAATGTGGGTCTGCTGCGCCGGGCGGTTCTCAGGGCAGAGGAAGCAAGGCCTCTCGCTGAGAGACTTAGGGTCCAGGGCCGCCTCGGAAGAAATCTTGCGGCAAGGGTTATGCTGGACGATGACCTCCAGTCCTCCAACATCCAACCGTTTGGTTTCCACCTTCTTGAGGTTACGATAGTTCTCGGCGGCAAGAGGCCAGACCGACAACTGGTCCTTTATGAATTTGTCAATGTTATTGTCCATCAGAGCAAAGCCAGTAAAGTGTCCTTGATTGATTTGAATTCCTGCTCAAAATTCGGAGTGAACAGTCCCCGCGCCAGATTCGACTCGATCTCGGACATATTCCAGTAGCGTCCTTCGGTGACCTCGTCATTGTCAGGCTTCAAAGTGAAGTTGCCGACGGTGGCGAAGACGCTGACCAGTTCCTTCTCGCGAGCCGACTCCCAAATGTAGGATTTCAGGAATATCGGATTGAAGTCCCTGAATCCCAGTTCCTCAGAGGCCTCGCGGTAGAGCGCCTCTTCAAGCGTCTCGCCGTAATCGACGTGACCGCCGACGGCCGTGTCCCAACGCCCCGGAAGAAGATCCTTCTTCATCGAGCGTTTCTGAATATACAGACACCCCTCCCGGTTGATGATGTGAAGATGGATCACCGGATGCATCAGCTTCGAGCCATCGTGCACGGACTGCCTGGTGGCCTGTCCGATGACAAGGCCGTTCTCCTCCACGACCGGGACCATCTCGCCCGTAGGACGTGGACGGTCACCGGGATTGTCGGCCGATGGCAAAGGCATAACCGGAGCCGGGGAAACCGGGTAGATCAAGTCAAACATAACGTCAAGCTATCGCCAAAAGGATCAGCAACTGGGCCACAAGCACCCTCATAAACATCGACAGAGGATAGACGGTGGCGTAGTTCACTGAAGGATAATCCGTTCCGTAAGCCCCCTGGGTGAACGCCAGGACGGCGGGATCGGTGGTACCACCGGAGATCAGACCGCAGATCTGGTAGAAGTTCAGCTTGCAGACATATCTTGCGATGAGGCCGATCGTGCAGACAGGGATGAAGGTGATGAGCGCTCCGTAAAGGATCCACCAGTAACCTCCGTCCAGGATCGAACTTACGAAGTTCTGTCCGGCTCCCAAACCGACGGCCGCCATAAAGAAGGATATTCCTATCTCCCTGACCATCAGGTTGGCGCTTTGGGTCGTGTAGGTCGTGATCTTCCACTTCGGGCCGAAATAGCCAAGCAGAATCGCGATGATCAGCGGACCTCCGGCAAGTCCCAGCTTTATAGGCTGAGGAATGCCTGGGATAGCGATAGGAATTGAACCGAATATCACACCAAGGGCGATTCCAAAGAAGATCGGGATAAGGTTCGGACGGTTCAGCGTCGAGGTCTGGTTACCAACAAGATTGGCTACCTCCTCTATTCCGAGCTCCGGACCGACAACCCTCAACACATCTCCCATCTGGAGGATGAGGTTAGGTCTTGCGACAAGGCCGACACCGGATCTTATGACTCTGGTGACACTGACCCCATAATTAGCTCTGACATTGAGACTTCTGAGGGTCACTCCCGTAAGGTTCGTCTTGGTGACGGTTATCTTCCTGTTCACCATCCTGGCATCCAGCTGCTCCCAGTCCTGAAGGTGCATCGGAACCTCTTCTCCGAAGGTGATCCTAAGCGAGTCCACATTCTTCTGAGAAGTGACGATCAGAAGTTTGTCTCCTTTCTGGAGAACGGTATCAGGCCCGGGAACGGACATGAGCCCGTCGCGAAGTATTCTGGAGATCACGATGGAATTGCCCAGATCCTTGGTGGCGTCCTTGATTGTCATTCCGAAGACCGCGGGATTCTCGACCTCGCAGTGCATACGCCTTGCCACATCCTCATTATTATCCTCATTGTCAAGGACTTCCTTCTCCTTATTGAGATCAACTTTGAATATCGCCTTGAAGAACATCATCAGAGCGATCACAAGCAGAACTCCCAACGGGTAGGCCACAGCGTAGGCGGAAGCCAGCCCGGAGGTCGCCGATGTGATGTCAGACGCCAGATAGTTCTCCGCGCGCATTGAATCCGCCATCGTCTGCTGGGCGGCACCGAGTCCCGGGGTGTTGGTCACGGCTCCGGACATCACGCCGACCATAGTCTTGAGATCCTCGCCGGTGATGAAATGGATCGCCACGGTGACGGCCACAGCCAACAGGACAAGGGCGACCGCAAGGATATTCATCTGAAGTCCGCCTTTCTTGAAGGAGTGGAAGAATCCCGGGCCGACCTGAAGGCCTATCGAGAACACGAACAGGATCAGGCCGAAGTCCTTCATAAAGTTCATCACGGTCGCGTCCACCCTGAGGCCGAAATGACTCAACAGGATAGCCACGAACAGAATCCACGTGGAACCGATGGAGATGCCTTTGATCTTGAATTTGCCAAGGTACAGTCCGATCGCGATCACGACTGCGAAAACTAGAATCGAATGGGCTATTCCAGCCCCTAAAAACAAATCTCGCATATCAAATCAGAAATCTATCCGCGCGCAAAAGCACGGTTTGTCTTCAATTTTACCTTCTATGAAATACGTTCTTCCATTGTCAGTCAGCACATCGCTTCTGAATATCCTCACAACCTCTTCCGGCCTTGTCTCCTTGATGAAGTTGATGCTGATGCTCTTCACCCTGTTCGCGGCCACTTCCGGATAGTCGATGCTGTCCATGGCCCAGACCACATAGCGGGCGTTGTTGGTGTGGCCCAGGACATCGATGTCCGAATATTCAGCCTTGTGGCAGCCCACTTCCTCCGCGGGAATATTCTTTGGCATGACGACCTTGCCGCAAGGGGTCTGGATCGCATTGTCATGGCATTGGGTCGTCGCCGGGACCAAATTCAGAACCTCATCGCTGCGCACGAGCCTTCGGGTCTCGACATTCATCACGAGCCACGAAGAAGTGCAGGCCACCAGCACACCGGACTTGTCCTGAAAGTCAGTGTCACCCTTTCCGCGCATCTCGAAGTCCCTTAGAAAGAACAGGCCGTCCTGTCCTTTGTGCCAAGTATAGAGAGTTGTCTCGTCCGTCCATTCCGGAGGATTCAGGAAATCCATACGCATCCTTGAGAGCACCCATGCGGTGTGATGCTTTTGGAGGTCATCATAGCCGAAATGCAGTGCCTGCGCCGCAAGATACGCCATTTCCTGGGCGTGATCCATAAACGCGGCCGGCTTCAGGCGGAACGATGCGTCCGTGTCGTAGCACGGGATCGTTATGTCAGTACTGAACCTATTGTCTGAAACGTTGATCATTTCCATAGTCCTAATGATTTATAATCCTCAGTTCCTCAGGGGTGTAGAGGATCGAGTCAATGAAATCCGGAGCGAAGTGGGCGAGGAGTATGAATATTCCGAGAGCCACCAGCGCCAAACCGATGAGGCTTGCCGCCACGATTAGAACCACTTTCCAAGCACGGTTTCTCGTCTTGTGACTTGTCTCCTCCTCTCTTTCTTTCTCATCTTCTTTCTCATTTTCGGCTCCGGTGTCAGATTCATCGGTCGGAGTGTCTGTTTCCTCGGTCACTGAGCCTGTCAAAGCGACCGGTGCAATCGGCTCTCTGATGGGAACCGGATCAGCCACCAGCTCCCTAAGCGCCGCCACACTCTGCGCCACCTCGTCCGGAGTCTCCTCGTGAGTCTTCAAAGACACCGGCTCCAGCCCTACCCCATAAGGATAGATGTCCAAATCCTCGTCAGCGATAAAAAAGAACGTGTTCTCCTTAGTCGCCCTCAACCGGCCGAGCCCGGGGAATATCACGACCTTCTTTGCCTGCAGCGTTGTCCTCAGCCCGGCGATAAACTCCCCAAGGATTCTCTTTGAAGTCTCAAGATCCGTCCCGTTGATCTTGGCATAGAACTCCGCCATCATCTCCTCGTTTCCTGATCCGCGCTGCCTGAACGACAGTTTTCGGTAAGGAGGATTGATGGTGTACCCTTTGTCAGAAAAAGTAGAGGGCATCACCTCGGAGACGAAAGTCCCCAAGCCAGGCAACGTAACCTCATCATTGTCAAGGATCAGCCCCTTGACCATATCTGAAAACAAGTCTATGTCCATTTTCCTCCTCCGAGAAATTCACACAAAGGTACACAAAAAAAACTACAAAAAAATTTGCACTAATCAATTTTTGTTGTACCTTTGCACTCCCGAAAGGAACAAACAACCGAAAAGGTTGACAAAATTCCTCAATAGCTCAGTTGGTTAGAGCACCTGACTGTTAATCAGGGGGTCGTAGGTTCAAGTCCTACTTGAGGAGCCAAAGCGGACAAATCATCAGAAATGACGGTTTGTCCGTTTTTCTTTTCCCCATAACTCATTTCCTCATAACTCATTCCCTCATAACTCATTGATTTCAAAGAATATTGGAATCAAGTCCAAAGCCAGAGCAAGTCAAAAGCCGGGGCAAGTCCAAAGCCAGAGCAAGTCCAAAGCCCTGTGCTAAAAGAACCGGCTTGCCCCTCCCACGACGAAAGACCTTTTCAACTTCGTTGCAATTGGCGGGAACATCCACAGCCACATAAGCAACATCAGGAGTGGTTCACTGTTCCTGACACCTCGCTGAAATCGGTTTTGAGGAACAAAGTCCATGACTGTACGGCCATCAGACAGGCATGACCGTTCCCGCCAACTATAAACATAAGTGGCCGGCATCAACATGATGCGGAATCGCGCACGAGAGGGAGAGTTTCTTCTTTCTATCACTGCGCATCATGTTCGCACAATAAGGAAGAAATCATATTCATAAACACCTTGAGGCGGCTTGCAATCACCAAGGCATAAAGGCTTGCCAACAGGCACATGGCTTCTTTGATTTTTCTTTATTGTAGATAATGGCTATCTTTGAGAAAAGAAGGATTCAGACGAAATGGGACGACTTGTTCCGAATTGTGAATATGAACGTGCGGGTGTGGTCATGAATCAAAAATGAATTCAATAAAAAAGCAACTATTAATTAATATGACTGGAAGAAAGATTTTACTTGTAGTGGATGTGCAGAGGGACTTCATTGACGGATCTCTGGCCGTGCCGGGAGCAGAGGCGATCATTCCGGAGATAAACGGGATCAAGGACGGAGCCGATCTTGTATATTTCACTTTGGACTGGCATCCGAAGGATCATTGTTCGTTCAAGGCAAACGGTGGTCAATGGCCAGAGCACTGCGTTCACTACACTTTAGGGGCAAGTCTCGCCGACGGGCTGCTGGACGGGCTGGAGGAAGCGAAGACAAGATTCATCCTGAAAGGGCAGAACAAGGAGAGGGAGGAATATGGAGCGCTGGCGGCCGTGACAGCCTCAAACCAGAGTCTGTTTCTGGCAGGGGACGAGGTCACCGTCTGCGGAATCGCCTCTGAGTTCTGTGTTTTGGAGACCCTCAAGAATGTCTTCCGGCTGAGCCAAGAGGTTGGATTCGACGTGAACGTATTCCTGAAAGGCACCGTCGGATTCGACAGCACCCCGCTATTGGAATGGATGGCCGGAAACGGCGTAAAGGAATATTGAACTTTTATTCCTCCCTTACGACAGGAGGAGCGAGAGGGACAAACGACTCCTCGTCAAAGTTTTCCATCTGGTTTTCGTAGTAGGCTTGTGACGCGGCCGAACGGTTGATCTCATCGTAGGCCACAAACGCCTCGAAATCATATTTCCACCCGCTTGGCTCAGACAACTTCATGATTCTCTTGAATATGGCCTCACGCGAAGGAGCGTTGAACCCGCCGGCATTATGTCTCATGATGCTGTAGTCCGTCGGCCTGTAGGCACCGTATCTGAACGTCAGGCCGCCATCGTAGATTCCGACCTGACCGGAATAGCGCGGATCTGAAAGGAAATGCGCCCAATGGATTTCCTTGGGATCGTTCGTGACATCGGCGTTCGGGTAGAAACCGTATTTGGCGAACCATTCCTTGTGGCTTTTCACCTTGTCCTCGGTGATTGTCTTTTCGTAGAAATATTCATCCGCAAGCTTAGCGAACCCGTGACCGCCCGCCTCATGGCGAAGAACCTTCCCGAAAGCTTCGGTGTTGTAGTTGACAACCGGGATGTAGGCTATAGCCCTGCCGTCCGACCACATGTAGGTTGTACCGGCATACTTCGAGGAATTCAGGATCACCAGTTCAAGCGTGTTTCTCACCGTGAGCCAACTGATCCCATCAACCTTGTAGGCATACTGCCAGACCTTGCTGTCATTGCCTCCGATATAGGTTCCCGTTCCGAACTTGCTCGCAAAGGCCGTGCTGCCGTCAAAATTCCGCCCGTCCGACTCGACCGCGACAGAATACACATCGAACCTGTCCCGGAATGACCGGTAAGGCTCATCGGCGAAAAACTCCTCCATTGTCCTGTCGGCCCATTTGTCAAATGATGACATTGCCTCCCCTTCCGAAGCCGTAAGATCATCCTTGGTGAAGCCGTCTCCCATGATCACTATCTTTATTCCGTTGCCGACAGAATGGGTCTGGAGGGTGTGCACTATTCCTTCCTGAAAAATCACAACTTTTTCATGAATACCAGCAGCCTTGTTCACGATTCCGACCACCGCGCTTCTGGCACTCTCTCCCTCGTTCCTGTCACAATGAAAGACAAGTTCATCCTGACGCATCGCCCTGGTCTTCAACCCTGAATATCTCAGCTAGGACGCGGCGTCCTCTGGAATATCCACGGAATAGTCAACGTCAGCAGACACAGTGACGGCAATCTCTCCCGCGCCTCTTGACATTGAATATGTCTCCTGAGGAGTGATGACGTTGCCCTCTACGAAATCCAAGCACCTTACGATGGTCTTCGAATCATCATATACAAGCACCACAACCTCACCGCCAGTGAACGGGGAAGGGGAGGTCACCACAATTTCTCCTTCCGAGTCATTGTTCCTTTTGACGTCCGCCTTCCATCCATTCTGCGCAAACGCCTTGACCACCACGCTTCCTGTGGCATTAAGGATCTTATATACAACAGACCTTGTCTCCCCGGCATTGAATCTGAATGTTCCGTAATCCGGAAACCGGATGCTCAGATCCGAAGACTTCTTGGCGAGTTCGAACACGGTTCCATCCATAAGTGTTACGGTCACAGTGTCACCGTTGTCCGTGACAGAGGAGAAGAACGAGTCCCCGTCCTCACCGGTTGCCTTCGACAATTTCGTCCAAGTCTTACGTCCATCATAAGAGACGTACCACCAGCCGTCTTCTATCTTCAATTCCGGAGCGGTGCCTCCCGCGTTTATCCGGTTGCCTGTACCGGAACCGTCGTAAATCCATTCACCATCTACGGTCCAGTAATACTTCCCGTCGGTGTGCTGTCTTATTCCGATCACAGGAGAATGACCGTCCTTTCCATTGTAGATGGTTACCGTGCCGCTTTTGCTGAACGTGATCGAGTACCCGACAACAGTCCCCTCCTTAATGACTTCCACCACGCCTGTCACGTAGTCATTGCCTTGCAACGCGTTGACGATGGTGCGCAATGTCTGCAGATCCTGATTGAATCCACGGCATTGCTCTTCCAAAGCCGCTATCCTGGCTTCATTCTCGTTGACTTTGTTCCAGATCTCAGAGTCATCGTATTTACAGGACACAAGTCCTGCAAGCATGACAAAAATAACACACAGAGCCTTTTTCATTTCAGTAAAATTATGCGACAAACAACCTATAAAGTTAGACATTATTCCCGGAATATGTAAGCGTAAAGTAATGTTGAAAAAACAAGTTGCATGAATCGATAAATTTGAATACATAGAATCACCCTGAACATCAATATATTGCAAATTTAAAGTGATGAAGGTCATTTTTTACATTTTACAAAAACATGCTGTCGTAAATTTTGCAAGGATATTCAAAGAGTTTTGTCTTTTTCAAAAAGTTTGGTAACTTTGACATGCCGTCCGTCAAACCGTGTCGGACGGCATCCGGTCCCATAGCTCAGTTGGTTAGAGCATCTGACTCATAATCAGGGGGTCGTAGGATCATGCCCTACTGGGACCACAAAGGGGAGACGCAATTCCTTGCGTCTCCCCTTTGTGATTCATATAACAAGGGAAAAATGCCAGGTCTGTCTTTACGATGGACCGGGCTTTTCTCTTTTATGTGACCCCCAGACTGTCTGAAAAGTCTCGGCGAGAGCTGAAAAGTCTGTACCCCTTACAGGGGGCGACAACGAATTTTCAATCCTCGGAGGTGGTATTAAGACAGTCTCCCCCTAAAAGTGCTTAGAGCGAAGAACCTTCGTGTTCTACGAGCGGGATTTCGGCGTAAAGACGCTCGAGGAGAGACAATTGTCCCTCTAAAAGCGTGAATGAGGCTGAATGTCGCTTGTAGGAGAACAGTGTCAGGCCCTGTTGGGTCTGCAGGGCATATCCCGTTTTGGTATTATCCAAACAAGAGCATACCATTCTTACAAAACCTTGCTTTTATTACAAACATTAGGGAAAGGAGCAGCTGAATAACTGGGTCCTTCCATCATTTAGAAGCTGTTTTGAATTGTTTGTTTGAAGGTTAAGAGCAAGCTCTTCCCCTGCTGCCCACCTCGGCAACCCGAACAAGTTCGATTGCCCTTGGTTCGGGCGCTGGGTTGAGAGTGATAAACTTCAGGTTCGACCGCTTCTTCCAAGGAGGATAGCGGTGCTGTCTGGCTGAAGAAGCGGGAAGAAAAAGAAGATTATTCACCTCAAAGAACATTTCAAACAATTCAAAACAGCTTCTTAGTTGTATATTTCTCTTCAATGCGACAAGATCTGTCGCTTTTGATTGTTATATTTGCGACAAACACTTCTGAATATGTCTAAACAAATCAGGTTGTTAAGTGCGATAGTGAACAAACTAAGCGGCATCAGTGAATATGTCAGCAAAGAGGCTCTGCTGGAGGCCATGTCAGGCGAAATGGCTGAGAATGGCCCCTCTTCTTTGCGGACTCTTCAGCGGAACATCAAGACCATTGAGGAAGTGTTCGGGATCGAGATTCAGAATGTCAGAGGGAAAGGGTATCACATTGTTGGCAGAGACCCCGTTTACACCGATCGGTTCAAGGAACTTCTTTCAGAGATCGAGATCCTGAGTACTGTCGGCTCTGACTCCGGGACACGTGACTATATCATTCCGGAGCAGAGGAGGATGATGTTCAGCGTTGATATTCAGAAAATCCTAAGGTCGATAAAGCAAAGACGGAAGGTGCGCTTTTCATATTCGTTGCCAAGGCTTGGAGGCAAGGAGGCGGAATATCTCGCCGAGCCGTATTTCCTGAAGCAGTCGCAGAACCGCTGGTATCTCGTGGCGATGGTCGAGGGAGTCCTGAAATGCTTCGAGTTGGGCAGGTTCAAATCCTTCAAGGTGCTTGACGAGGATTTCATCCGAGACGAGAGTGTCCGTGCCGGGAATCTTTTCCGCGATTGCTTCGGAATATGGGATGACCCGAAGATGCCTGTTGAGGACATCCGCTTGAGGTTCAGTCCTTTGGACGGCCGTTTTATCAAAACCCTTCCTATTCATACCTCTCAAAAAATCGAAGAGACCGAGGAATATGTAGAAGTGACTCTCCGCCTTAAGATAACCAACGATTTCGTGATGGCCCTTCTCTCCCGAAGCTCCTCCGTCAAAATCCTCGCACCCCAGTCCCTCAAGGACCGGATGAACGCTATCTGGGCGGCAGCGTTGGAACGGAATAAATGATTTATTAATTTATAAATAGTTGTGCTATGTTTACGCCAAGTGAATTTATTGAATGCCTTGGAAAAATTTCCATTGCCAAAAGTGTCAAAGGCCATCTTTATAAGGACTTGAAACTAATAGGGAATCATATTGATGGTATTAGGTGTGATACTAAAAAACACTTTAAATTGTCCATAGAGGAACTCTATTGTGCATACGAGAAGGGTGTTAGTACGACAACAGAGATGAGAAATTATATCAAAGGATGGGCATATTCTCCGGCTCTTGCGATCTTGAATGAGGTCTATAAGTTGGAGGCACAGGTAGAGGGGCTTAAAAAAGTCGAAAGATAAGAGGGAATATTCCTGTGGAGTTATTATTGTCTGTATGATCTAATATAACATTATCCTATGAAAGGAAAAGATATATTTACTAAAGAAGAATACGAAGCTATAGTGAGACTTCTCAAAAGTAAAGTAAGGTCTGATAAATCAGGCAAAAAGTCAATTCGTGCGAAAATCCGTAAGTTCGGTTTCCACTGTTCGGATTTCAAGAATAATGCTGGTGATGAGTTTGGCGTCAATGATTTCAAACAGTTGGTCAAAAGCGGTAAAATCACTATTATTGGGGGAAATGGTGGTTGTGGGCATATTTCAGAAGGAGATAAATCTTTGTTATCAGAGCGGCGATTCGACAAAACTAATGATCAGAAGATAGAATCAATGAA